>Ga0138256_10009670_pt1 | contig 10116 bp, 8 predicted proteins | sample KNB2016incub_MG_FD_105486 | JGI IMG/M metagenome (GOLD analysis project Ga0138256, IMG submission 105486) | Active sludge microbial communities from wastewater in Klosterneuburg, Austria - KNB2014incub_MG | ecosystem: Engineered > WWTP > Activated sludge > Unclassified | place: Austria...
CATCGCGTGCTTGTCGGCGAGCAGCGTGGCGATGCCGTCGACTTCGTCGTCGCCGTCGTTCACGCCTTCGATCAGCGTCCACTGGTACTGGATCGGGTAGCCGCTGAAGCGGGCATAGGCCTCGCCGGCCGCCACGAGGTCGGCCGGCTCCCAACGAGGTGCGCGCGGCAGCAGCTCGGCGCGCAATGCGGTCTTGGTGCTGTGCAGCGAAAGCGCCAGCGCCGGCTTCACGCGGCCTTGAGGCAGGCGCTCGAAGACGCGCGCGTCGCCCACCGTGGAGAAGACCAGGTTCTTGTGGCCCACGGCGCCGGCGCTGCCGAGCAGGTCGATCGCCTCCAGCACGTTTTCCAGGTTGTGCGCCGGCTCGCCCATGCCCATGAAGACCACTCGCTTCACCCGCCCGCGCGTACGCGCCAGCACCACCTGGGCCACGATCTCGGCACTGCCCAGCTGTCGCTGCAGCCCGCCCTGGCCGGTCATGCAGAAGACGCAGCCCACGGCGCATCCGACCTGGGTGGAGACGCACAGGCCGTCGCGCGGCAGCCGTACGGCTTCCACCGCCTGGCCGTCGGCCAGCGCCACCAGCAGCCGGGCCGAGCCGTCGCGGGCCGGGTGTTCCGACTGCAGCCGTGCCAGGCCGGCGAGTTCTTCGCTCAACCCCGGCAAGGCCTGGCGCAGCGGCTGCGGCAGAAAGTGTTCGAGCCGCCGCTTGCCGCCGTCCTGCGGCAAGGCCTGCGACCAGCACCGCAGCACATGCGCTTCATGGCGCGGGCCGGCGCCCAGAGCGCGCAGGCGCTGGCGGATCTCTTCGATGCGCATCAAGGGGTTTGTGCGGGTTGGGGTTCGGCGCGGGCCGTACCGTCGGCACGCGGGGCGGGCACCGTCAGCCGCTGCTTCGCCTTGGCCGCCTGCTGCACGGCACGGCGCATGGCACTGTAGCGGCGCAGGGCGGCTTCCATGTCGGCCACGTGCACGTTGCCCGTGGCACCGGCCGCCAGCAGCGCGGTCTTCAAATCCTGGTACGCCACTTCACTGGCCTGCAAGGCGCTGTCGATGGCCGCGGCATCGGCCTCGCCCAGCGTAGGGTCGCACAGGATCAGCAAGGCATGGGCCTGCTCCACGAAGGCCCCATGGCGGGCCTCGACCTCGGCGCCGCCTGCGGCCGGCGGCCGCAGCGGCGCCGCGGCGAGCGCCTGCTCTGCGGTGGTCTCGTGGTAGCGCTGCACGCGCAGCGTGCGCGCCAGGCGCTCGGCCGTGCCTTGCGGCATGGCGCCGCGGCTCATGCGCTCCACGAAGGCCTCCACCGCGGCGTCCAGCCGCGCCACCACCGCCTCTTCGCGCGCCAGCGCCGCGACCTCGGCGCCCGCCAGGGCCGAGCGCGCCAGTTGCAGCGCCAGATGGCCGGTGCGGCCCACCTCGCGCTCCAGCGCGTCCATGGCCAGGGTGGGCACGGCCAGCACGTTGTCGTCCAGGTGGCGGGGCTGGGCCTCGTCTTCCTCGCGGGCGCGAAAGCGCTGCAGCAGCCAGCGCGTCAGCACGTCGGCCAGCGGCCACATCAGCAACACGCCCAGCAGGTTGAAGGTGGTGTGGAACAGCGCCAGTTTGGCCGCCGCGTCGGGTGCCAGCCCGAGTGCTGCGCGCGCCGTGGCCAGCGCGCCGATCAGCCAGGGCAGCAGCGCCAGCGCCACGCAGGCGGTGAGCACGTTGAAGATCACGTGCGCTGCGGCCACGCGGCGTGCGTTGGGCGTGGCGCCGATGGCCGCCAGCAAGGCGGTCGCGGTGGTGCCGATATTGGCGCCGATGATCACCGCCGCCGCACCCTGGGCCGTGATCAGGCCGCCCTGCGCCGCCGTCAGCGTGATCGTCATCGAAGCCGCCGAGGACTGCATCAGCACCGTCATCAGCACGCCGACGAGCACCTGCGCCAGCACCGCCAGCGGCCCGTCGCCCTGCGGCAGAGCCACCTGTCCGGCCAGGCCGTCGAAGGACTGCTGCAGCAGCGCGATGCCCAGGAACAGCAGCCCGAAACCGGCCACGGCCGTGCCGAGGGCGCCGCGGCGCTGGCCTTCCCCGGTGAGCCGCAGCATCATGCCGGCGCCCACCAGCGGCAGCGCCAGCGCCTCGATCTTGAACTTCAGCCCCACCAGGGCCACGATCCAGCCCGTCATCGTGGAGCCGACGTTGGAGCCGAACAGCACCCACAGCGCCGGCGCCAAGCCCAGCAGCCCGGCGTTGACGAAACCGATGGCCGCCACGGTGACGGCGCTGGAGGACTGCACAAGGCCCGTCACCAGCGCCCCGGATCCCAGCGCATGCCAGCGCGTGCGCGTGGCACTGCTCAGGATGCGGTGCAGGGCCGGACCGGCAGCCAGCTTCAGGCCGTCGGTCATCATGCTCATACCGAGCAGGAACAAGCCCAGCCCGCCGACGAACGGGCCGATCACCGACCAGGCGTCATCGGCCATCGGCAGGCGTTTCCGGTCGGGTCTTCAAGCCGGCCGAGGTGCGTGCGCAGCGAATGTAACGGGGCTGCGCTTACAGGCCGCCCTCTCCGCGGATGGTTTCCCCGCCTTTCACCTTGCGCACCTTGCCCAGCGCGGAGTCCAGCGCGCGCAGCATCTTGTCGGCCGCGCCGTACACGGCGTCGGCCACCTTGTCGGCGTTGTGGCTGACGGCCACCGGCTGGCGGCCGGTGAGGCGCGCCTCCAGCAGGCAGCGCTTCTCGCCGCCGCCGACACGTTCGCCATTGATGTCGCTCAAATGGACCTCGATGCGCGTGATCTGGTCGCGAAAGCGTGCCAGCTTGTGCTTGAGTTCTGTCTCGACCCACGCGGCCAGCGATTCGGCACCCTGCACGCGGCTGTCGGTATTGAGTTGGACTTGCATGTATCACTCCTCGGGGTTGTAAGAAATTCGACTCGTCGCGCCGGCATCGGTTCAGGCCGGCACTGGCGGGGTTGGCGCGGTCGAGACCAGCACGTCGGCGCTGCCCTCGTCCAGCACATGCTTGGTCACGCTGCCCAGCAGCAGTTCCTCGGCCGCGCTCTGGCCGTGCTTGCCGACCACGACGAGGTCGCAGTCGGACTCCTGCTCGTGTTCGAGGATACGCTGCGAGGCGTCGCCCTCCACGATGCGGGCGTCCCAGTGCCCGGGTTTGAGCCCGGCATCGTGCGCCGCGGCATACAGGCGCTGCGTGGCCAGGGCACGGGCCTGGGCGCGGTAATGGTCCAGGGTGGCGGCGTCGACGCCGGCAAAGCGCAGCTTCTCCTCGAACGGCACCTGGAAGGCGCTCAACAGCACCAGTCGGGCATGCGGCGCTGCGCGCCGCGCCAGCCGCAAGGCCTGCGCCGACCAGGGCGAGAAGTCCAGCGCCACGAGCACGCGGCGGTAGGGTTCGTGCGCCGTCTGCCGCACCACCAGCAACGGGCGCGTGGTGCGGCGCAGCAGCCGCTCGGCCGTGGTGCCCAGCACCAGCCGGCGCAGGAAGCCGCTGCCGCGGGCGCCCAGCACCAGCAGGTCGGCGTTCACGGCGTCGGCCTGCTGGCCGATGCAGTCCACCGCGGCGCCGGTGCCCAGGTGCGTGTGCACGGCCACGCGGCGCGCGGCGCCGAGTTCGGTGGCCGCCTGCTCCAGGCTGCGCCGTGTCTCTTCCACGAGCTGCTGCTCGCCGGCGTGGCCCGCACCCAGCCACTGCCGCAACTCGGCCAGCGCGCTGCCGGAAAGCGCGTGCATCAGCGTCAGCCGCGCGCCCGTTTCGTGCGCCAAGAGCGCCGCGCGGTCGGTGGCGTGGCGGGCGTGGGCCGAGAAGTCGGTGGCGGCGAGGATGGTCTTCAGCGCGGTCATCTCGCTCCTCGACGGTCGAATGGTTTCAAACACCCCATCAATTCTCGCCGTGCAGGAACGCCAGCGCGGCCGTGAGAACGTAGGTGGCCAGCAGCCCCACGCTGACCCAGCTCAGCGCGCGCAGCACTCGGCCCTGCGGCCGCATCACCAGGCCGATCATCACCAGCCCGGTCATCACGATGGCCGCCACCGCGGTGCCGGCATGCACCGGCGCGGCGTCGGCCAGCAGCGGGCCGCGCAGGTAGACGGCGTCGTCCACCGCCAGCACCACCACGTTGAACAGGTTGCTGCCCAGCAGGTTGGCGATCGCCAGGTCCACCGCGCCCAGGCGAAGTGCCGCCAGCGTCACGGCAATCTCGGGCAGCGAGGTGGCAAAGGCCAGCCACAACGTGCCGACGAAGCTGCGGCTCAGGCCCGCGGCCTGCGCCAGCCCGTCGGCCACTTCGGGCAGCCACGCGCCCGCCAGCAGCACGATCAGCGCCGCCAGCGCGAAACGGCGCCACTCTGCCCGCGGGTCGACCGCCTCGCCCTCGGGCGCTGCCGCCTGCGCCATTAGGGCACGCTCGTGCCGGCTCACGCTGGCCAGCGCCAGCACGTACAGCGACAGCATCAAGGGGCTGTACACGCCGACATGGAACAGCCGTGGCACCTTGCCCGCCAGCACCAGGCTCATGGCCACGAAACCGAGCATCACCACGCCGAAGGCCGCGGTCAGCAGATGTGTGGCGCTGGCGTGGCGGTACATCGGCTGCCGCTGCTGCAGGCCGTCGACGACGACCAGGAAGACGAGATTGAACACGCAGGAGCCCAGGGCGTCGCCCACGGCCAGGTTCGGCGCGTCCACCCAGGCCACGGCGCTGGTGCCGGTGGCCAGTTCGGGCAGTGATGTCACGGTGGCCAGCATCGCCAGCCCGACCCAGCCGCGGCCCCAGCCGTGGTGGCGCGCCAAGCGGTCGGCGCTGGTGCTGAGCATGAAGCCGGCACGCCCGATGAGCGCCGCACACACCGCGAACTGCAGCACCAGCCAGGCCAGCGTCATGGCCGGCTCCGCCGCCGCGCGCGCACCTGCACCGCCGTGAGGCCGCTCTCGCCATCGCTCTCGCGCCGTTGCGCACTTGCACCGGCTTCGCAGGCGTGCCACGGCCGGTCCGTGGACTCGGGTCGGGTCGACATGGCAAGGTCAAGCTTAGCGACGCGGGCGGCGATATCCGATACCCCTACGCTGACCCAGATCAAGCGGCGGCCAGACGTTCGCACAGGCCGTCGTGGCGGAGTAGGCTTGGCTTGTCCGCAACGTCATCCGGAGGGTAGCCATGCGCGAAATCCGTCAGATCCTGGCCTTGGTCAACGACAGCCCGCGCAGCGCGCGCGTGCTGACGCTGGCGGCGCACCTGGCGCGCCAGCATGGCGCGGCGCTGGCGGCCGTGCATGCGGTGGAGCCGCTGCGCAGCGGTGCCTTCATCTCGGCCGAGGCGGCCAGCGTGGCGGCGTCCTGGGCCGCCGAGGCCGAGGCCCAGCGCTGGGCCGAGGCCAGCGCGCGCGTGGCCGCGGCGGCCGGCGCCGCCGGGCTGGAGGTTCCGTTGATCGCGCTGCGCGGCGAGACGGTGAGCGACACCTTGCGCCATGCCGGAACGGCCGACCTGGTGGTGCTGTCGCAGCGCAACCCGGTCCAGACCGACGGTGCGCAGCGCCACTTCGTCGAACGGCTGCTGGTGGGGTCGGGCACGCCCCTGCTCTTCGTGCCGCACGTCGACACGCTGCCGCTGCAGACCGATGGTGCGCCGCCCTGCGGCCAGCGCGTGCTGGTGGCCTGGTCGCCTTCGCGCGAGACCGTCCGCGCGCTGCGCGACGCGCTGCCGCTGCTGGCCGCGGCGAGCCGGGTGGAACTGATCCGCTTCGCCCCCGCCACCGAAGCGACGCCCGAGCCGCTGGAGCCCGTGCTGGCCCACCTGCTGCGGCACGGCATCGCGGCCACGGCAACGGTGCGCCACACCCCGGCGCCTTCACTGGGCGAGCGGCTGCTGTCCACCTGGACGGTGGACGTCCCCATCGCCGAGGCCTTGCTGTCGCATGCCGCCGACACCGACGCCGACCTGCTGGTGATGGGCGGCTACGGCCACCCGCGGGCCTGGGAGCTGACGCTGGGCGGCGTCACGCGCACCATGTTGCAGACGATGACGCTGCCGGTGCTGATGTCGCACTGAGAGGCAAGCGGTGGCGCGTGCCGCTGGCCGATGACCGCTGCGCTCTCCCCGCGGTGGAATGGGGGCGGCAGCCTTGCTGGCGTCGTCAGAGGATGTAGCGCGAGAGGTCTTCGTTCTTCGCCAGTTCGGCCAGGCGGTCGTCCACCGCCTGCGCGTCGAGCACCACGGTCTGGCCGCTGCGGTTGGGCGCGTCGAAGCTCACTTCGTCGAGCAGCCGCTCCATCACCGTGGCCAGGCGACGGGCACCGATATTCTCGGTGCGCTCGTTGACGTCGAAGGCAATCTGCGCCAGCCGCCGCACCGCGCCCGGCGTGAAGTCCAGCGTCACGCCCTCGGTGGCCAGCAGCGCCGTGTACTGCTTGACCAGGCTGGCCTGGGTGCTGGTGAGGATGGCCTCGAAGTCGTCCACGCTCAGCGAGCCCAGTTCGACGCGGATCGGGAAGCGCCCCTGCAGTTCCGGGATCAGGTCGCTGGGCTTGGCCAGGTGGAAGGCCCCGCTGGCGATGAACAGCATGTGGTCGGTCTTGACCATGCCGTACTTGGTATTGACGGTGGTGCCTTCCACCAGCGGCAGCAGGTCGCGCTGCACGCCCTGGCGGCTGACCTCGGCGCCGCCGTGTTCCTGGCGCGAGGCGACCTTGTCGATCTCGTCGATGAAGACGATCCCGTTGCCCTCGGCGTTGGCCAGCGCGGCGGCGCGGATTTCGTCCTCGTTGACGAGCCGGCCGGCTTCCTCTTCCACCAGCAATTGCAGCGCCTGGCCGATGCGCAGCTTGCGTGACTTGCGCCTGGTCTGGCCCATCTGGCTGAACAAGCCCTTCAGCTGCTCGGCCATCTCTTCCATGCCCTGCGGGCCCAGGATCTCCAGCGAGGGTTTGGCCTCGGCGATGTCGATCTCGATTTCCTTGTCGTCCAGGCTGCCTTCGCGCAGCCGCTTGCGCATGACCTGACGCGCGGTGTTGTCTGCCGGCGGCGTGTCGCTGGTGAATCCGGGTGCGCTGCGCGGTGGCGGCACCAGGATGTCGAGCACACGCTCCTCGGCCGCGTCCTCGGCCGCCGCGCGCTTGGTGCGCATCTGGCGCTCGCGCTCTTCCTTCACCGCCACGTCGAGCAGGTCGCGGATGATGGTGTCCACGTCCTTGCCCACATAACCCACCTCGGTGAACTTGGTGGCTTCGACCTTGATGAATGGCGCGTCGGCCAGCCGGGCCAGGCGCCGCGCGATCTCGGTCTTGCCCACGCCGGTGGGGCCGATCATGAGGATGTTCTTGGGCGTGATCTCGGCGCGCAGCTTTTCGTCGACCTGCTGTCGCCGCCATCGGTTGCGCAGCGCGATGGCCACGGAGCGCTTGGCCTTGTGCTGGCCGACGATATGGCGGTCGAGTTCGGAGACGATCTCCTGCGGGGTCATGCTCATTCGAGCGTCTCCACCGTGTGCTGCTGGTTCGTGTAGATGCACAGGTCGCCGGCTATCTCCAGCGAGCGCTTGACGATCTGTGCCGGCGTCATCTCGGTGTGGTCCAGCAGCGCCCGTGCCGCGGCCTGGGCATAGGCGCCGCCGGATCCGATGGAGACGATGCCGAACTCGGGCTCCAGCACGTCGCCGTTGCCGGTGATGATGAGCGAGCACTCCCGGTCGGCCACCGCCAGCATGGCCTCCAGCCGGCGCAGCACGCGGTCGGTGCGCCAGTCCTTGGTCAGCTCGATCGCCGCGCGCTGCAGGTGGCCCTGGTGCTTTTCCAGCTTGGCCTCGAAGCGCTCGAACAGCGTGAAGGCATCGGCCGTGGCCCCGGCAAAGCCGGCCAGCACCTGGTCGCGGTGCAGCTTGCGTACCTTGCGCGCGCTGGCCTTGACGACGATGGTGCCCAATGTGACCTGGCCGTCGCCGCCCAGCGCCACCAGCGGCCCGCGCCGCACGCTGACGATGGTCGTGCCGTGATAGTTTTCCATGGGTCGTTTGCAGATGGGGCCGTGGCGGCCCGGATCAAGCCGGTCGCGCGCGGTCAGACCTTCCTGACCTGCACCTTGGCGTGTTCATTGATGCCCATGGCGCCGAAGAAAAGCGCGACCAGGCGGTGGGCGTCGACGAAATGCACGGCCCGGTTCTCGCTGCAGCGCGACAGCACCCAGTTCAGCAGGTCGCCGGCGGCGATGAAGTCGACGCGGATCAGCCGCGCGCAGGAGACGCTCACCACCGGCGCGGTGCCGAGCCGGCCCTGCAGCTTGGCCAGCGTGGCGCTGATGTCGCCGACGAGCTGGCCCGACAGCTCCACGTGCGCAACTTCCACGCCGCCGCTGGCCGGGCTGTCGGTCAGGCCCGACTCCATGAAGCTGGTCGAGACCTCGCTGACCATCGAAAGTGAAGGCGTGCGCGTGGCCAGGCCGGAACTGCTGATGTGCACCTTGCAGCGCGCCGCGGACCACGAAGGCGGTGAAACCTCGTAGGTGACGCAGTAGTCGATGGCGGCTTCGTCGAACTGGTCGGCCCGGTTGGCCAGCCGCAGCGCGTCCAGCCGCGTCAGCCAGAAGGCCGGATCGGCGTCGCGAACGCCCGTGGGTGCCGCTTCCTGCAGGGTGTGGAGCAGGCGGTCGCCGGCCAGCCAGCGCATTTCCAGCGCCTGGCCGGCCCACAGGCGAAACAGCGCGGAAAGCTGCATCGCCGCTTCGGCGTCGATGACGCGCAGCTGGTTCCAGTCGAAGATCCAGGGCAGCGGCATCTGCAGCGCCTGCGAGCGCAGCCGCGCCACGGCCTCGATGTCCAGCAGCTCGGGGCAGATCCAGCCCACGTCGCCCGCTGGCGAGTCGCGATGCCTGGTCATCGGTTCCTCGGCCAGCGCGTCGGCCACCAGTTTGGGCAGCGAATACCACTGCGGCGCCGACCAGCCGAACTGCTGCGCATAGTCCACGGCCAGGCTCTCGAAGTGCTGATGCTGGCCGGTGGCACGGTACAGGTCGAACAGTACGAGCCAGGTCTCGGCATGCTGCGCGCGCGCGCTGCCGGCGGCGATGATGCGCTGCAGCGCCTCCTCGCATTGCGCGAAATCGGCATTGGCGAAGGCGATCACGGCCTCGTCGAGCTCGGGGTCGTGCACGACCTCGTTGACCTCCACCGCGAACGCGCTGCGGAAATCGTTGTTCTCGCCCGCCGCTGCAGGGGCGGCGTCGTCGAAGGACACCGGACTGAGCGGGGCCAGCGGAGGCAGGCCGCCGGACATCTGCACCGGTGCCGGTGCCGCTGCCGGAGGCAGCGGGAATTCGGGCAGCGGCGGCAGCGGCAGCAGCGTCTCACCGTCGTCGAGCACGCCGCCGCCGGTGCTCGGGCCTTCGGCGCGGCGGGCCAGCGCCGCCGGGACGGTGGACGCCTGGTTGAATCCGGTGGACCTGCGGCGGGTGGAATTGAAGCCGCCGTCGCCGACCATCTGCTGTTCGATCTCGTCGATCTTGGCCTTCACCCCGTCGGTGCGCGTGAGGTTGCTGTCAGGCAGCCGGGCCTCGGAATCGTCGAGACGGGAAGAGCCGCCCAGTGCTGCCAGCTGTTCGGGCGACAGGCCTTCGCGGCGCACGCGGCGCAACACGTCGAATTCGCGCTTGCGAACGAAGTCATTGCGCCGCTTGCGCTCGATCATGGCCTTCAGCTCGGACTTCTCGAGCTCGAGCTCGCGCGCATCTTCCTGCCGCGTATTGAGCTCGGTCCAGTCGGTGGCCGGGTTCGCGACGAACCGGACCACCTTGCGGAAGAAGCTCTCGTTCTCGGCCATGTGGCAAATGGTAACCGGGGCGGCTGCTGCGAACGGGCTCGCAGCTGCCGCGCCGCTTCAGTCGCCGAACATCTTCTGCTTGAGCTCGCGGCGCTGCTGCGCTTCCAGCGACAGCGTGGCGGTGGGCCGGGCCAGCAGACGCTGCAAGCCGATGGGCTCGCCGGTCTCGTCGCAATAACCGTAGTCGCCGCTGTCCAGCCGCGCCAGCGACTGCGCGATCTTCTTCAGCAGCTTGCGTTCGCGGTCGCGCGTGCGCAACTCCAGCGCGTGCTCTTCCTCGATGGTGGCGCGGTCGGCCGGGTCGGGCACGA
>Ga0138256_10009671_pt1 | contig 10116 bp, 6 predicted proteins | sample KNB2016incub_MG_FD_105486 | JGI IMG/M metagenome (GOLD analysis project Ga0138256, IMG submission 105486) | Active sludge microbial communities from wastewater in Klosterneuburg, Austria - KNB2014incub_MG | ecosystem: Engineered > WWTP > Activated sludge > Unclassified | place: Austria...
CACGCCGATCAGCAGGATCAGCGCCTGGAGCGGAATCTTCCAGTACGCGCTCATGAGGAGTGAACTGCGCGCTTCGTCCACCGACTTGGCAGCGAGGTACCGCTGCACCTGACTCTGATCGGTGCCAAAGTACGAGAGCATCAGGAACGTTCCGCCCAGAATGCCCGACCAGAACGTGTAGGTTTTTGACAGGTCGAATGAGAAGTCGAACACCTGCAGTCGTCCAGCGGCGCCGGCAATGCGCAGCGCATCGTCCACCGGAATGGGCATGCGCAGAATGAGCACCACCACCAAAGCCACCAGGGCGCCAACGATGACGAACATCTGCTTCACGTCGGCCCACGCGACTGCCTGCACGCCACCCAGCACGGTGTAGATCACGGTCGGCACGCCGATCAGCGCGACACACCACGTGAGGTCCCATCCAAAGATGGAGGAGAGCACCACGCTGGGTGCGGCGATGATGGTGCCGCAGGACATGCCCCGGGACAGCAGGAACAGGAGACTGGTGAGCGAGCGGGTTTTCGGATCGAATCGGCGTTCGAGATACTCGTAGGCCGTGTACACCTTGGCGCCGTGCAGAAACGGCACCAGCGTGACACCAAGCAGCACCATCGCGATCGGCAACCCGAAGTAGAACTGCACAAAGCGCAGTCCGTCGGTCGCTCCCTGGCCTGTGGTCCCGATCAGCGTGACCGCCGACAGTTGCGTCGCCATCACCGAGAGCCCGACTGCCCACCAGGGCAGACTGCGGTTGGCGAGGAAGTAGCCTTCGATGTTGGTGGTACCGCGGGTGCGCCGGAGGCCGTCGACTACGACGACGAGCAGGTACACGGCGACGATGATCCAGTCGAGTGTCGTCATCGCCGACTAGCTGACGTAGCGGGACTGGAGCACCCACAGGAGCACGAGCGTGGCGACCTGGATGCTGAGCACACGCCAGAGCGTGGAGCGGAATCGGGTAGACATCGCAGGAAAGTACCACGAGGTACGCCAGTCATCGACTCCGGCGGGCTCACCGGAGGGCCGAAGCGATCACGATGTTTGACCCTAGCGGCCGCCGTGCACTAAGCTTCTCTCAGTCGGACACGATCCTCACGAGTACACGCGGCGACGACGCAGCGTCATGAGTCTTCCCGAATCCGCAACGGCCATGTCTGCCGACCAGGCGACTGACGACGCAGTGACCCCAACGGCGGGCGGTTCGGCGCCGGGTGCTCTCGTCGCTGCCGTTCTGGACGGCGTGATCGGCGCCGTTGTGGCGTTCACGCACGATGGTCGCCTGGCGGCTGCGAATGCGATGGCACGGCAGCTCTTTGCCGTGGACGAGCGGGCGCCGCTGGGCTCGCAACGCGAGAGCATCGTGCTGCTGCCATTGGCGGAGTGGATCACTCCCATGCAGTCCGAACTGCGCGGTGGCGAGACCCGCGTCGCGCGAACGATCTGGTATGCGCCCCGATCGCAATGGCTGGACCTGCAGGTGGTGCAAGTCGGGAAGGCACTCACGGTCGTCACCGCCGTCGACGCAACCGACCGCGAGGTGCGTCATGAGCGGCTTTCACGGACCGAACGCGAACTCTCGTCGATTCTCGCCTTGATGTCGTCATCGGCGCGGGTGATCGATCTGTCCGGTCGCATCGTGCGTGCGAACGCGAGTGCCACCGCCCACGCCGACGCGGTCTTGGCCGCGCCGGAGACGCTCCGCGAATTGTGGGCGCGTGATCAGCCCCGGCGTCTCGAAGACGATGCGCCGCTGGAGTTTCTGGGCACAGCCGGCATGCGCGCGCTGGCCGGGATGACGGTGCGCAACGAACTTACGGCCGTGTATCGAAGCGGACAGGACGAGGCGCGGGTGCTCGAGGTCAGCGCGTCGCCCATTCTTGACGACCTCGGCCGGATCTCGGGCGCGATTCTGCTTGACCGCGACGTCACCGACAGTCGTCGGTTGGAGCGCAATCTCGACGAAGAGGTGCTGCGCAGCGCCGAACTCGAGTCGCGCGTGCTCACGGAAGCCGAGCGCATCGAGCAGATCGTGGAGGAGCGGGCGCGAGCGCTCGCGGCGCAGGAAGAGGCCATGTCGCGCGACCGGCGCCTGTCAGCGATTGGCCGCTTGGCTGCCGGCGTCATGCATGACGTCAACAATGCGCTCAATCCGATCATGGCGGCGGCCTATTTGCTCCGTCACCACGCGGAATCGCCGGACGCTGTCCGCGATTATGCTGACCGCATCCGAAAGGCCGCCGAGACCGGGGCAGCCACGGCCTCCCGCGTGGGCCGGTTCATCCGGCAGGAACCGATGCATTCGGGCGCGGATGAAGTCTTCGACTTATCGGTGCTCACGGAAGAGGTGCTGCAGCTCACCGAGCCGATGCCGCAGCGTCGTGCCACCAACGGCACGGCGGTCCACGTCGAGCGGCACTACGGGCTCGGCGTGCTCGCACGCGGGATCCCAGGCGAGATTCGCGAAGCGTTGCTCAACCTGGTCTCCAATGCGATGGACGCGATGCCCACCGGGGGGACGCTGACCGTCTCCACCGAAGTGTCCGATTCCGACGCCCGTGTCATCGTCCGCGACAACGGCGTGGGAATGACCGACGAGGTGCGGGAACGCGCCTTCGAGCCGTTCTTCACCACCAAGGGAGCCGGCGGCTCTGGTCTGGGACTGGCCGAAGTCTACGGCATCGCACGTCGGCATCGGGGATCGGTCACGATCGAATCGGTCCCAGGGCAAGGGACCGCTGTCACGCTGAGCTTTCCTCTGGACACATCGGCTCCAGTGGTGGCCGTCACCGAAGTGTCACCAGTCACGACCGTGCCGCTCCATATTTTGGTGGTGGAAGATCATGAGGACGGCCGTGAGTTCCTCCGGCGTCTTCTGCGCGCCGACGGCCATTCGGTCGACGCGGTGGGTAGCTGTGCCGAAGCGCGTGAAAGACTCGCGGCGGAGGCGTCTTCTGCTTACCATCTCATGTTGACCGACGTCGGTCTGCCGGACGGAAGTGGCTGGGATCTGGTCACCTTCGCCCAAGAACGTGTTCCCGCGCTGCGAGTTGGTGTGATCACAGGGTGGGAACCGATGGTCAGCAGCGAAGAAGCGGTGCGCGCGGAGTTTGTGCTGCGCAAGCCATTGCGCGCTGCAGAATTGCTGGCTCACGTTGCGGGAAGAAAAGTGCCCGCACTACCCGAGTGAACACATGACGGATGTCCCGTCCACGATCCGCGTGCTCGTTGCGGAGGACAATGCGCTTGAGCGATCCACCCTGGTGGATCTGTTGAACGCGCTTGGCCATATGGTGGTTGCTGAAGTGGCGAGTGGCGCTGAAGCCATTGAACACGCGCGGCAGCTGACGCCCGACGCGGTGCTGCTCGATGTCCATATGCCCGGCGCCAGTGGCGTTGAGGCGGCCGAAGAAATTGCCCATGCGCTTCCCGGTACGGCGGTGGTGCTGATCACCGGTGATCTGTCACTGACGCTGTCGTCGGCGGACGTGCTGCGCAGTACGGCGGTCGCCCTCCTCGCCAAGCCCACGCCGCCGACCACGCTCGATGCGACGTTGCGCATGGCTGTGATGCGCGCGCGTGAATTGCTGGCCGCCAAACGCGAGGCCGCCGAAGCCAAGGAGCAGTTGGAAGCGCGCAAATTGATCGAACGCGCCAAGGGCATCCTCATGCGCCGAACGGGCAGCAGCGAACAGGAAGCGTATCGCATCATGCAGCGCAGCAGTCAGGATCGCTCGGTGCGCATGGTCGATATCGCGAAGGCGGTCATCGATTCTGAACCCGGCATGAAGAGCACGGGTCACTGACCCCACTCATCATTCCGATTCGGTTGAAGAGAAACGGCGGACGATCAACACTGATCGTCCGCCGTTTTTTCGCGCTGTAACCGCGGTCACACCGTCAGGAGATTGGTTTACCCGGATTGGGTCCCGCCACCTGTTTGACCAGCTCGTAGAGAAACTGCAGGCCGTCGTAGTACGACTTGACGCGCAGCTTCTCATCGCGGCCGTGTGCGTTGGTTTCGCCCGGTGCCGAGAAGATGCCGCTGACGCCGTAGGTGGGAATTCCCGCGGCGCGCAGGAAACGCCCGTCGGTGGCGCCGGTCGACATCGTGGGAATCACCGGCACGTCATTGAACATCTTCTTGGTCAGCGCGGTGGTCGCCGCCAGCAGCGTCGGATCGATCGGACTCGGTTTGCCACCCGCGTTTTCGCGTGTGCCGCCCCGCGTGGTGATCTTGACGGTGGAATCGCCGATGATGCGGTCGAGCACACCCTTGACCTGGTCGGCACTCGACGTGGGGGCGACGCGGCAATTCACGTTCGCCGTGGCGGTCTGTGGCAGCGCGTTGTCCGCGTGCCCGGCGGCCAGTCGCGTCGCGACGCAACTGGTGCGCAGCATCGACGCGTAGCGCGGATCCTTCGAAATGGTGTTCGCGGCCACCGTATCGTTCGGGTTTGCCACGATCGCGGTCATCGCTGCCGCGAGTGATGGCATCTCAACCTTGGCGGTCTGCGCAAAGAACGGACGCGACACGTCGTTCAGCTCGACCGGGAACGTGTAGCGTTCGATTTTCGCCAGCGCATTCGCCAGCGAATAGATCGCGTTGTCCTTGCGTGGCACGCTGGAGTGGCCGCCCGTGTTCAGCACCGTCAGGGTGTAGTTGACCGGAATCTTCTCGGCCGCCTGGACTGAGTGAAACATCGGCTTGTCGTCGATGAGCGTGCCGCCGCCGCCTTCGTTGATCGCGTAGTCCGCGTCGATCAGTTCTTTGCGATTGGCGATGATCCAGCCGACGCCGTTCGCGCCGCCCCCTTCCTCGTCGGCGGTGAGTGCGAGGATCAGATCGCGTGTGGGGACCCAGCCTTCCGCCTTGTAGCGCAGCAGGTTGGCCACGAGCATCGACGCCATCGACTTGTCGTCGGCCGTGCCGCGGCCGAGGAAGTAGCCGTTCTCTTCGTAGAGTGTGAAGGGATCGCGCGGCCAGTCGCTGCGGAGTGCGGCGACGACGTCCAGGTGCGCCAGCAGCAGGATGGGTTTGCCCTGATTCCGGCCCCGGTAGCGTACGACCAGGTTTTGCTTGGCGGGAATGTTGGGCGGACCAACGATCTGAATATCCGCCGCCGGAAACCCGGCCGCCCGAAAGCGCACGGCCATCGCTTCGGCGGCCTTGGTCACGGAGCCCACCGAGTCGACCGTGTTGATCTCGACGAGTTCCTTGTAGATCGCGCGTGCCGCCTGCTGCTGGGGCGTGAGCGTTGTCGGGGCGCCTGGTGCGCTCATGCGGGGCTGCGCGTGCGCGCGGCCCGCCGCGAAGAGGAACCCGACAGGAGCGAGCGAACTGATGGCCACGCGACGTGCGCGTAGGCCGAAACGAGACGAACGCATTGGATTGGAGGCTGGAGGACAGCGGGCGACCGGCGACGCTGGCGGAGGGCCGCAGGGACGGCAGCGTGACGGCCGCGAGACAGCCGCAGGGACGAGCGGCGGGGACGAGCAGCGGCGACATCGCCAAGCTACGTCGCCTGCCCGTCGCGTCAACCGACGATCAGCACTCCACGCGGCGCGCCAAGCGGCTCATCCGGATGTCCGCCCGGCCCCATCCGTCGGTGTCGGCCGATATCAGTGCGGTTCGCCCCCGGCCCCGCGCCGGGCCGCGCTCAGTTCGGCGCGCGGGTGCCGGCGGCGCCGTATCGGCGCGCTTTGCCAAACGCCTGCGATTCCAGCGGGAAGGCGCGCGTGTTGTTCACGGCCGCGATGTACTGGCGAATGGCGCCGGGAAACGGTGTCGTTCGCGCATTGCCGCCCAGCGGATCGGTGTACCACGTGGTCGCGCCGCCACGATTGGTGAGCGTGGTCTGATTGAAATAGGTCTCACGTGACACGCCGTTGAACGCCGACCGGGGATCGTCGAAGGTCATGCCGGTGATCTGTCCGTAGTTGGTGCTCCAGTCGCACTCGCCGCCGCGTGCCCGGCGCTGATCGGGCGTGATCACGTAGCAGAGCGAGATGGTGCGTGCGAGTGACTGCGGCGCGGCGGCTTCAAAGAAGCGGCTGGGCGAGAACACGGCAAAATGCGGATCGTAGTACGCGAGCGTCCGTCCGTCCGCTGTGCGCAGATAGTTCGAGGTGATCCAGTCTTCGTAGAGACCGTTGCTGTACTGCGACCACTGTCCGTTGGCCACGAGCACGTACTGATTGGTGCAGTGCGCGTCGGGAATGAAGCGGACGCCTCCCCCGGCAGGCGATGCGGCCGGTGTCGGCGCGCCGGCCCGCACCACGGTGCGCTTGTCGCACGACCGGACAAACTCGCCGGGCCGGCCAATCTGCGACACGATGGTGGCGTGCAACTCGGCGCCATCGGAGCATTTCACGTGGTAAACCAGCTCGTGCAGATTGTTGGTGAACGCGTCGTGTGAATGAGTGCCCTGATGCAGTTTGGTGAGAAACGAACAGGTCACGCCGATGTTCACGCGTCGGCCGTTGAGTGTGCGTTGCAGCGGCACATCGTTCTCCCATTCGATCTTGTGCCCGACGTGATCTTCCACGCGCGTGAGCGAGGCGTTCCAGATGGCCAGCTGCGCGTTGGCATACCCAAAGGGTACGTCGCCGATGGCGGCGTACAACTTGGAGCCGCGCGGGTCGCGGCCGTGCTCGTGCCCATAGCTGCATCCCGTCAGCGGATCAGCGGGTGGATGCCACGTGGCGTAACGCGCGCCGTCTGGGCCCGTGGCCGTGAACCGATCGTGCATCGCCGTCGAGCAGAGCGTGACGGCGGTCGGTACCACCACCGCAGCGTGTGTGCCGTGCGCGCCGTCAGCGGTGTCGGCCAAAACGGGGGCGACGCTCTCCTCCGGCGCGCAGGCGACCAGCGTACCACAGGTCAACACGCCCGTAGCCACGGCTCGGCGCAGGCGCGACGCGGCGAACTGCATCCCAATATCTGTTTTCCGAATTGACTGTCGCACGCTGTCCTCGCAGTGGTGGGCTGCGTGGAGGGTGGTGGCACCGGTTCGCGTGGCGAAAGCGTACCACCGGCCCTCGCTGTAAACCTGTGACAGCGCGCACCGGGAGCGTCAGGGCACGACCGACACCCCGGCTGAATCGATCTTGACCGTCGCCGCCGTTCCCTGAACCGGGTAGGACTCGAGCACCGGTCCCGTAAACCAGACGCGGACCCATTGGCCAAGGGCGAGGCTGCGGAATTCGCCCTCGGTGCCCGCGACGGTCAACACGATGCTGTTGCTCGCCACTGTCACGAGTGCCTTGGCGTCTCCGTTCGGCGCCGACGGGTTGGCCTCCACGAGCACCGTCCCCCGGAAATTTCCAGAGGGGGTCACGGCCGTCACACGGCCGGCGATATCGGCGTTCCGCGAGGGGACGGTGGGACTGGCATCGCTCCCGCACGCGGACGCGAGCAGGAGTGCGGTCACCAGCAGCGCGAGGCGGGGCGCTCCCATCGGGCGGTTGGAGACGGAACGGACGGGAATCGACACGAGGACTCGGTGGGAGGAGTGGACCGTTGTCAGAGCGACGGATGGCCGTCGACGGTCCTGCACACGGAAATCTTCGCCACGGAGACACCTTCGCGCGACTGCCCCCGCCTGCGTATCATCTTTCTACGCCGATCAGCCGTTGGTCGGTCCCTCCTCGCATTCGTCCCCTCGCCTCGGACTTCCGTGACTCGCTCGCGACGCGATTTCCTCAAGACCTCAGCGGTCGTGGCGGCCGGCACCATGGTGTCGGCCAACCGCCTCTCCGCTGACGGCCTGATCCACCTCCCGACCGAGCATCTGCCGGTCGACGATCCCGCCGTCAAGGCGCTCATGCAACACGCGATCGACGTCGCCAAGTCCGGCGGGGCGTCATACGCCGACGTACGCGTTTCGGCGCGCCGCCAGCAGAACGTCAACGTCCGCGATCGCATCGTGCAGGGGGTGAGCGATACGGACACCTTCGGCATGGGGGTACGCACGCTGGTGGATGGTGCCTGGGGCTTTGCCGCCACCAGTCAGCTCACGCGCGACTCGGTGGCGTCGATTGCGCGGGCTGCGCTCGATCAGGCCAAAGCCAATCGTGCCAGCCAGCTGCGGCCCGTCGTGCTGGCACCGACGCCGGGCAATCAGGTCGGCGAGTGGAAGAGCCCCATCACGACCGATCCGTTCACGGTGGCGATTCCCGACAAGGTCGCGGTGCTCCTCGCCGCCATCGAGGCGGCGCTCAAGGTCAAGGGTGTGCGCACGGCGAGTGCGTCGATGTTCTTTCTGCGCGAAGAGAAGTCGCTGATGACCAGCGACGGGTCGTATATCGTGCAGACCATCTACCGCACATCGCCGTCGGTCAACGTGACGGCCGTCTCGAGCGATTTCAGCGACTTCCAGTCGGTGGCGAGCAACGACATCGCGCCGATGGGGTTGGGCTATGAGTGGGTGCTCAATTCCAAACTGGCCGATCGCGCGCCGCAGTACGCCGAGTGGGCCGTGGAGAAGTTGAGTGCAAAGCCGGTGGAGCCGGGTCGCTACGACCTGCTGCTGCATCCGTCGAACTTATGGCTGACGATTCACGAAGTCATCGCGCACCCCACCGAGCTCGATCGCGCGCTGGGTTTTGAAGCGAACTACGCCGGCACGAGTTTCGTGGCACCGCCGGAGAATGTGCTGGGCAAACTCAAGTACGGCACGCCACTGATGAACATCGTGGGCGATCGTGAACAGCCCGGCTCACTCGGCGCGATCGGCTGGGATGACGAGGCGGTCAAGCCGGTCAAGTTCGATATCGTGAAGGACGGCATCTTCGTGGACTATCAGACCACTCGCGAGCAGGCCACGATGATGTCGGACTACTACAAGAAAGTGGGCAAGCCGGTGCGCAGCTATGGCTGCTCGTATGCGCAGAGCTGGGCCGATGTGCAGTTCCAGCGCATGCCCAACGTGAGTCTGCAGGCCGGACGCAACGACGACACGTGGGAGAGCATGATCGGCAAGATGGACAAGGGCATTGCCATCATTGGCGACGGCTCGTTCTCCATCGACCAGCAGCGCTACAACGGCCAGTTTGCGGGACAGGTGTTTTACGAGATCAAGGGCGGCAAGATCGCCGGCATGCTGAAAGACGTGGCGTATCAGTTCCGCACGCCCGACTTCTGGGGCTCGCTCAAGGCCATCGGCGGCCCGCGCAGCTACGAGCTGGGTGGTGCGTTCGGCGATGCGAAGGGGCAACCGGGTCAATCGAATTCCGTCAGTCACGGCTGCGTGCCGTCGCTGTTTGGTCAGGTCAACATTCTCAACACGGGACGGCGCGCATGAGTGCCTTTGCGCCCACCTCGCTTTTTGCGCCGGTGAACATTCTCTCGCGCGCCGAAGCCCAGGAAATTGCCACGCGTGCGCTCAAGAATTCGCCGGCCGAAGAAACGCGGGTGAATATCAGCAGCACCGCGCGTGCCGACACACGCTTTGCGCTCAATCAGGTCACGACGTCGGGCGAAAACCGCGACACGAACGTCACGATCACGGCGATTGTCGGCAATCGGAGCGCGAGTGTCACCACGAATCGACTCGATGACGCGTCGTTGGCGGCCGCGGCGAAGCAAGCACACGATATCGCCAAGCTGGTGCCGCCCAACCCGGAGTACATGCCGGAGCTTGGTGCGCAGACGTATCCTGCCGCGCGCGAGCGGGCGATGTCGATGCCGACCCCTGCCGAGCGTGCGCTCGCCGCGAAGCAGGTGACGGAACTGGCACGCGCGAGTGAGCTGATTGCCACTGGTTTTATCGAGTGCCGCGCCGGTGCCGTGGCGATGGCCAACTCGAAAGGGCTGTTTGCCTACGATGCGAGCGCCAACGTGACGATGACCGCGACGGTGCGATCACCGGACGGCACGGGCTCGGGGTGGGCGTGCAGCGACGGCACCTCGTTTGCCGACATCGACGCCAAGCAGGTGGCGGCCACGGCGGTGGAGAAGGCCAGGTTGTCGCGCAATCCGGTGGCCATCGAGCCGGGTCGTTACACCACGATTCTCGAACCGACCGCCGTGGGCAATCTCGTGCAGCTGATTGCCGGCGCGATGCAGGCGCGGTCGGCCGATGAAGGCCGTTCGTTCTTTTCCAAGCAAGGCGG
>Ga0138256_10009674_pt1 | contig 10114 bp, 6 predicted proteins | sample KNB2016incub_MG_FD_105486 | JGI IMG/M metagenome (GOLD analysis project Ga0138256, IMG submission 105486) | Active sludge microbial communities from wastewater in Klosterneuburg, Austria - KNB2014incub_MG | ecosystem: Engineered > WWTP > Activated sludge > Unclassified | place: Austria...
AGTCAGGGATGGTGGTAAATTGGTTATTCCTGCCGGAACAGTAATTCGTGCCACAGCGGATTTAAATTCCTCGCCAAAAAATTATGCTTCCATCGTGGTTGAGCGTGGAGGTGATATTGAGATTAATGGTGCACACAACAATCCTGTGGTAATGACTTCAGCTAAGGCACCCGGACAACGTGAAAGGGGTGACTGGGGTGGTCTGTTGGTAGCAGGTAAGTCCAGACATAACCTGCTAAATGGAACTGATAATAATAATATCCAGATGGAAGGTTTCAATAATGTAAGCTTTGATAATACCCTGGCTCGTTTTGGCGGGACAGATATCAATGACAACTCCGGATCACTTGAATTTCTCCGGATTGAATTTGGTGGTGTTGCTTTCGAAGCAAATAAAGAAATCAATGCACTCACTCTGGGAGCAGTAGGTTCCGGTACAGTTATAGATCATATTCAGGTTTCCTACTCAGGTGATGATTCATTTGAGTGGTTTGGTGGAACAGTCAATTCAAAACACCTTATTGCCTGGAAAGGTACTGATGATGATTTTGATACGGACAACGGGTACTCAGGACTTGCTCAGTTTGGTATAGGTGTTAAAGATTCAGCCTATTATGACCTTTCCTATACCTTGCCTTCCGGTTCATCTACTTCAGAAGGTTTTGAAAGTGATAATGAAGCAACAGGTACAGCTAATGTGTCACCTGCCACCAATTGTGTATTCTCCAATTTCACAATGGTAGGTCCCGTTCCAGTTGGGTCTAAATATTCTGAGATGAATTCAGTCACAAAAGCTGCTTTCCGTCGGGGTGCAAGGATAAGAAGAAACTCCAGTGAGCGTATTGTCAACAGCATTTTTATGGGGTACCGGAATTTCCTCATGATTGATGGTGATAGTTGTATACGAAATACCAATTATCCTGCTGCATTGGCACTTGTGACACCTAATACACCTGTGAATGTAGAGAGTGATCAAATCTCTTTTGCCAACAACCTTATTGTAAATACTGCATCAGCATTTACAAGTACTACGGATACTACAGCAAATGGTTTGGTTGAAGTTGCACGTGCGGCTGGTTCGGATGCAAAACTTGATGCTTTGAATTCATGGGTAAGACAAAATGGAACACTGGCCAATAATATTGATCCTGTATCATATACGGATGGAACATTATTGATCAATCCGGTAGCGGCCTCCACTACACCAAATTTCAGGCCTATCGCTGCTTCACCGGCTTCAGGTGGAGCCAATTTCAAAGACAATCCGGTGCTTGTCAATCTGATCAGTGCTTCAAACGAAATCGAAGAAGCAATAATATCTCCTGTCTATCCAAATCCAATTTCAAACGGAGATTTGAATTTCGGCCGCGAGGTGATTTCATATGGCCTGTTTGATACATCCGGTAAATTAGTTGGACATGGTTTCAATACAGATCATGCCAATATCTCAGGTTTGCCTTCAGGTCTGTATTTTATCAAGATGGATGGCATCATGCAGAAATTTATTATTCAATAAGTAAAAGAGTGACTTTCATCATTATAGTTTTTTATTGTTAGAAATTAGGTAGCAGTCCATCAAGCCATTCCGGATTCCGGAATGGCTTTTTTTTTGTTGCTTAGCGGCCCCTTAGCTCAGCCTATTTACAATAGTCGCATTTTTTGGACGTTAATGGTGTTATACTGCCTATGTATTCAATTCGCAAATCCCGGACAGATCGTAAAAGCCGCTCACGAGGTCAGTTTATCTCTGTGACCTTGCATGCTATTCTTCTGCTGCTTCTTTTCATGCCTTTCTTCAGCATGAAACCGCCTGAAGTGCCCAGCAAGGAAGCCTTGGTCATACAATTTGATTATCCTTATAATCAGTATGTTGCCCCTCAAAACTTTATTGAAAAGTATACGGATATGTCTTCCAAAATGTCCGGTAGTGAAGCCGGTGGAAGTGAGGCCTCTGAAGAGCCAAAGCAATCCAGGCCACAGCAAGCAGCCCCTACAAGGTTGTCAACACCCACCGTAACTTCTGTCTCCAGGACCAGTAGTGCCTTAAGTTCCTCTATAAGTGATATTCCTTTACCTACTCCAAAAGTGGTAACCAAACAGGCATGGCAAACAGTAAATGATTATAACTCCTTTGAAACAGATGGAGTAGAAGAAATGAAGATGATTGATTGGTCAGATGGTGGATTTGGTGAAATTCCCGGTGCCGGTTCAGGGGATGGCGATGAAGATTCGGATATCTCGAGTGAAGGGTTTGGCACCGGTACAGGAGGCACAGGTGGACAAGGGGGTGGTACGGGTAATCAAACGGGAACCGGCTCAGGTCCGGGTGGAGGAACCGGCTCAGGTGGTGCAGGAAAAAATACAGGCATTGGCCAGGATGGGAATGGGCTTTCATGGGGAGTTGGGTTAGATGGTTTGCTTGACAGGAAGTTGATAAAGCGTGCTAATGTTGGAAGCCTTGCTGTTAAAGCTGGGAAAGTCAGTATTTTCATATGCGTTGACCGCAGTGGAAGGGTGATTTCGGCCAAATATGATTTAGCTACATCCACCATTAAGGATGCAGACTTTATTACTAAAGCTGAAGCGATTGCCTCTTCATATGTATTTGCTATTGCTGCTCCTACGGAACCTGAAAAGCAATGCGGGAAACTGGCCTTCATCTTCAAGATAAAATAATAGATAATTCCGCAAGTGTTTTCGAAAGTAGGGACAGGTCGCGACCTGTCCCTACTTTCGAAAACACTTGCTTATCAAAAATTACACAGCAGCTATCACCTCCATCTCCAGTAGTACCCCATAATGAAGGTCCCCACATGGGACTACTGCCCTGGCTGGTTTATGCTCTCCAAGGCATTCCGCATAGACACGGTTGATTTCTGGCCAATACGATATATCAGGAATATAAATCGTGGCTTTTAGGATTTTATCAAGCCCTGAGCCGGCTGCTTCCAGGATAGCCTTAACATTCTCAATGACCTGGATTACCTGTGGCTCAATACCTCCTTCCACGACCTCCCGTGTAATAGGATCAATTGGTAGTTGACCCGCTACAAACACTAATCCATTGTGGGATATAGCCTGGCTATAGTGACCAGCGGCGGCGGGAGCTTTATTTGTACTGATTTTATTCATTGTTAACGCTTATAAATGAGTGAAATGGGCGTGAATTTGACCTAAAATAATTCAATCCAATAGAACAATAGGTATCTTTGCACCGTTTTCGTAAAAACGTCTAAGCACATAAACTTACTAACATGCAGGATCAAATGGTTGACCAACAACTGAAGTACAAAGTAAAAGATATAAGCCTTGCCAAATGGGGAAGGATGGAGATTGAACTGGCAGAGGCAGAAATGCCCGGCCTGATGGCTCTCAGAGCTCAATATAAAGGTGTCAATCCACTCAAGGATGCCCGTATAGCCGGTTGCCTCCACATGACGATTCAAACCGCAGTATTGATTGAAACACTCGTTGACCTCGGTGCTGAAGTGACCTGGTCATCCTGCAATATCTTTTCTACACAGGACCATGCGGCCGCTGCAATCGCTGCTGCAGGTATCCCCGTTTTTGCATGGAAAGGAATGTCCCTTGAAGAAGCAGACTGGTGCATCGAACAAACACTCTTTGCATTCAGCGATGGCCAGCCCTTGAATATGATCCTCGACGATGGTGGAGATCTTACCAATATAGTTTTGGATAAATATCCTGAATTGGTGGATGGCATCAAAGGCATCACTGAAGAGACCACAACCGGTGTTCTTCGCCTATATGAAAGAGAGAAAGCAGGTACGTTGACATTACCAGCTATCAATGTCAATGATTCTGTAACTAAGTCTAAGTTTGACAATAAATATGGCTGCCGCGAAAGTTGCGTAGATGCTATCCGCAGGGCAACCGATATCATGATGGCAGGTAAGGTTGCTGTTGTTGCAGGATATGGCGATGTAGGAAAAGGATCAGCTGCCTCCCTTCGCTCAGCAGGATGCCGGGTGATCGTTACTGAAATAGATCCGATCTGTGCATTACAGGCCGCTATGGAAGGATTTGAAGTCAAGCGAATGATAGATGCAGTCCAGGAAGCTGATATTGTTGTCACAGCCACTGGTTGTATAGATATTCTGACTGCTGAGCATTTCAAACTTATGAAGGATAAAGCGATTGTAGCCAACATCGGACACTTCGATAATGAAATAGATGTTGCCTGGCTCAATAAAAATGCCGGCAGCACTAAAGTTGAAATCAAACCTCAAGTGGATAAGTATACCGTAAACGGAAAAGATATTCTCTTGCTCGCTGAAGGAAGGTTGGTCAATCTTGGTTGCGCTATGGGCCACCCATCTTTTGTCATGTCTACTTCATTTACAAATCAGGTTCTTGCCCAGCTCGAACTTTGGTTGCGTGGAGATCAGTACGAAAACAAAGTATTTGTTCTTCCAAAACATCTTGATGAATTAGTGGCAAGATTGCATCTTGATAAACTGGGTGTAGAACTTGATACGCTTTCCAAAGACCAGGCATCCTACATAGGTGTCACACCTGAAGGCCCTTTCAAACCTGAATACTACAGGTATTAATGAAATGGAACACACAGAGAAGGAACACATATGTAAAGGTTATTCTTGCTTTATGCATCTTTTACATTTGTGTTCCTTTTCGGGTGTGGGGTACTGATGCACATGATATTCATATCAGCCTGACAGAGTTGAAGTTCAATGAAACGTCTTCTTCGTTTCAGGTTTCCATCAAGATCTTTATAGACGATCTGGAGCTTGCCCTCAGTAAAGAAGGTGCTTCAGGTCTTTTTATTGGTACACCACAAGAAACCGATGGTGCTGATGCTTTTATTGAAAGATATCTGGATAAGCATTTTAAAATTGATTTGGACGGTGAGCCCCTGGAGCTGGTTTTTCAAGGCAAGGAAGTATCAGAAGACCTGCAGGCTATATGGTGTTATGTTGAATTCGAAACGCAGCCCTTTAGGGGTAAGAAATGCACCTTATCCAATGATATTTTGTTTAGCCTATATGACGACCAACGTAATATCATGGATATCAGGATGAACAAAAGTCAAAAGGATTACACCATTTTCCAGCAGGGGCACAGTTCATGGACATATACATTTTAAGGGATGGTTAAAAAACTTTTTATCTGGCCTGTCAAGCTTTACCAATTGACATTATCACCATTATTGGGTGCTAATTGCCGGTATACACCATCCTGCAGCCAATTTATGATTGATGCTATAGAAGAGTGGGGCCCGTTGAAAGGGACCTGGCTCGGCCTTCGTCGCATATCGCGTTGCCACCCTTGGGGAGGGCATGGTCATGACCCTGTTCCAAAAAAGGGTAAGGCGAAGTAGAATCATATTGAAATTTGAATAGTTGCCAGCTACCGGAGATGCTTATTTCGGGCTGATATCCTAATGGTTGCATTGAAATCATTTCGTATTTCTACGAAATATATTTTGCCGAAATACCAGCTTTAGGATTCCCTTACATCACAAGGGTCTTAAGCAGGTTGTAATATGTAAAATTCCTACTATCAGCTATTTTTATATTCATTTTTATCACTTGATTCCCGAATTCTTTTAACTTAGAAGGGTAATTTCCTTTACTTCCAACTATTTAATCAAAACGAAAACAAATGAAAAAAACGCTACTCTTACTTTTTAGTGGGTTGGTATTTACCTTTTCACTTCAGGCTCAGGTAACTACTTCGGCGATGGCCGGATATGTTATGGATGAAAGCGGTCAGCCGATTCCCGGAGCTAACGTACTCGCGACGCATACTCCGTCAGGAACGATTTACGGTGTCATCACCCGCGATGATGGCGGTTATACTATTCCCAACATGAGGGTTGGCGGACCATATTCCCTCGAAGTGAGTTTTATAGGGTATGAGAAAAAAACCCTGGAAAGCATTTATCTCAAATTGGGTGAAAAGCTTCGTTCAGATGTCACCCTGATAGAAGCAGCTACTCAACTCGGTGAGATAGAAGTGGTCGCCAGCGGAGCAGCTGTGATCAATAGCGACCGCACCGGGGCAGCAACTTTTATCACTAATGAACAGATACGGAATATGCCGACGATTACCAGATCGGCTGCTGATTTAACCCGTCTCAATCCTATGGCTGCCGATGGTGGTTCTTTTGCAGGCAGAAATGACCAGTACAATAATTATTCTTTGGATGGTGCCATCTTCAACAACCCTTTTGGACTCGATGCCGCAACACCAGGTGGACAAGCTGATGCACAGCCGGTTTCACTTGATGCTATCGAACAGATTACTGTTGCTATAGCTCCATATGATGTTTCTCAATCAGGTTTTACAGGTGCATCGATTGATGCAGTTACAAAATCAGGTACTAATGAATTTAATGGTTCTGTTTTCGCTTATTACCGCAATAAAGATATGCTGGGTGTAAAAGTGGAAGATACAGAAGTAACACGTGGGGATCTCAGTCAACTACAAGCCGGTTTCAGCATTGGCGGCCCTATCATCAAAAACAAGCTTTTCTTCTTTGCCAATTTTGAACTAGAACGCCGCTCTGATCTTGGTTCTTATTATCTGGCCAACAGAGGTGAAACAGGAGCTAACATTTCCAGAGTCACAGCAGCTGATCTTGAAATGGTGTCTTCCTTGCTGGAAAATACCTACGGCTACAATACAGGAGCATACGAAAATTACGAACATAAAACAGACAATCAGAAAGCCATACTGAAATTTGATTACAATCTGGGGACGAACCATAAACTAACTGCCACCTTCAATTACCTGGATGCCTACAGAGATAAACCGGCTCACCCATCTGCTATTGGACGCAGAGGGCCGGACTTCCAGACCCTTCAGTTTGAAAATTCAGGCTATAGAATCAACAATGATATTTTAGGCGGAATCCTTGAATTCAAGTCCATCTTCGGAAATAAATATGCCAATAAATTCAAATTGGGTCTGACATCTTTTAAAGATAGTCGCGATCCGTTTTCTACGCCTTTTCCTGTCCTGAGTATTGCCAAGGATGGAATACGTTACATTGTTGCAGGTCATGAACCATTCTCCATCAATAATTCCCTCGATCAGGATGTTTTGCAGATTTCAGACAATTTCAACATATACCTCAAGGGTCATACCTTTACGATTGGTGGTAGCTTAGAGAAATTCTCCTTTGATAATTCCTTTAACCTGAATGCGTATGGTGGGACATTTGGTCCTGACATAGATTTCGCAAATGTTGAATCCTATGTTACTTCACCTGAATTTGCGACAATGGTCACTGCAGCGCAGACAACGTTTGACAATAATAATGCAAATGATACCTGGGCCCTTGCTGAAACGAATATGGGCCAGTTAGCTTTCTTTGCCCAGGATGAGATAGCTGTCAATGATCAGTTTACCCTGACACTTGGCTTACGTACGGATATCCCTCTATATTTTGATACTCCGGAAAAAATACAGGAAAATATAGACCGCAGTTGTTGCTATGATCCAACGATTGTATATTCTGATGAAGTCGGGGACACAGTAACTTTCGATCAAACGGTTCTTCCTGATTCCAAGCCCCTATGGTCACCAAGAATTGGTTTCAATTATGATATCCATGGGGATCAGACTGCACAGCTTCGTGGTGGTACTGGATTCTTCACAGGTAGGTTTCCATTCGTGTGGATAGGTAACCAGGTTGCCAATCCGAACTCCTTTTTCTATTGTGTTACAGATCCAAACTTCAAATACCCACAAGTATGGAGATCCAATTTAGGATATGATCAAAAATTTGGACAAGGCTGGACATTCACCACCGATCTTGTGTATACTAAAGATGTACACGCAGCTATAGTAAGGAACTATGGTTTGAGGCCACCTTCTGGTTCACTTGCAGGTCCTGGCTCAAGACCAATTTATGAAGCCGATGATCGTGTTATGAATTTTGGGGGACCAACGAATGCCTATGTTTTCACCAATACATCCCTTGGATATTCAATCAATGCTTCATTACAAATCAGAAAGGATTATGTTAGCAACTTTAGCTGGATGATTGCCTACAACTATCTTGATTCAAAAGATGCTGCGTCCATCGATGCAGAGATTTCAGGCGATGCGTATGACCGCAATCCAGCTAATGTAGTACATTCCAATACGCCTTTGTTGTCACCATCACTCTATGGTAACAAGCACCGCTTTGTAGGCTCATTGTATAAGAAATTTGAATATGGTAAATCATGGGCTACCCACATCGCTCTATTTATGGAGTATGTACAGGGTAACCGCTATAGTTTCACCTATTCAGGTGATATCAACAACGATGGTTCAGGCCTGAATGACCTCATGTATATACCCACAGTAGGCGAGTTAAGCCAAATGAATTTTAATGTTGAACCAGACGGTCCTACTGCGGATGCACAGCGCACAGCGTTTAATAATTACATTGAGCAGGATGAATACCTGAGTGAACACAGAGGCCAGATTGCTGAGAAATATGGATCTACCAGTCCTTGGTATTCACGTTGGGATATTCGCATCACACAGGAGTTTGGCTTTAGCAATGGCAGCAATGTCCAGTTGAGTCTCGACATTCTTAATGTTGGAAATTTACTTAATCCTGATTGGGGAGTTCGTCAGATTGCCACCAGCACAGGACTTTCACAACCAGTGGGTATTCACTCTGTAGTCAATAGTGTTCCTACATATACCTTTGATCCTGCACAGACGACATCTGTGTTTAATGATTTTGGGTTGGCCAGCAGATGGCAGGCGCAGCTAGGGTTGAGATATAATTTCTAATCTATTTTTTAAAATTTGTAGAGACGCGATTAATCGCGTCTCTACAAATTTTAAAAAATAGATTTCTTATATTATAAAATGTCCATTTCCAATAGGAAATCAATGGCCATTCTATATCCATCCAAACCCTTGCCGATGAAATGATCGGCACAAACATCTGTGAGGTAGCTGTGCCATCGAAAGGGTTCTCGCTTAAAGACATCAGATATATGGACTTCTATAACCGGGGCAGTGATAAACGTAACGGTATCTCGTATTGAAATGGATGTGTGTGAAAGTCCCGCAGCGTTAAGAATGATCCCAACATTTTTTTTAACTCCATGGATTTGGAGATAATCGATGATCAATCCTTCATGATTGGATTGAAAATAGACCAGTTCGACCTGCGGATATTTACTTTTTAGTTCTTGCAGGTACGTTTCAAAGGATACACTGCCATATATTTCAGGTTCCCGTTTGCCGAGTAGGTTGAGATTGGGGCCGTTGATGATGTGGATTCGCTCAATCATTAGTTTCGAGTTCCGAGTTTCGAGTTTCGAGAATCGAATTAGGAGTATAGAGATTCAGGTTACTTGTGCAAATTATGTCTGGCATCTGGAATCTGACGTCTGGCATCTAGTTCGCGATATCCGACAGAAACTTGATCCGGACCAATTGGATTTCCTCTACCGTGATATCATCATCTTTGAGCGCATTGTAGGCATCATTGAAGGAATCGGAGGTAGCATTCATAAAATACTCATAGATCTCTTCCTGTATACTTTCGTCTACCGTTTCAAGACAATATTGGATATCGAGTTTGGTTCCACTGCTCACGATGATATCCAGTTCTTCAAGCAGATCATCCCAGTTGAGATTGTTGGTGCGCTGGATATCTTCCAGGGGCATCTTGCGATCGATCGATTGTATGATCTGGACCTTGGTACGGGATTTATTGGCCACTTGCCGGACGACCATATCACTCGGCCGTTCAATTTCATTGTCCTCTACATACTTTTTGATCAGGTCGACAAATGTCTTTCCATATTTCTGTGCCTTGCCCATCGACACACCGCTGATCCCGGAGAGTTCCTCCATGTTGACAGGGTAATGCGTGGCCATTTCATGTAACGACACATCTTGGAAGACAGCCCAGGTTGGTACACCTTTCTTTTTTGCTTCTTTCTTTCGCAGGTCTTCCAGTTGAGCGACCAGAATTTCATCCAGGGCAACCATTTTGACAGGGCCATCTTCGCCTGTAATATTTTCGTCAGAAAAATCCCTGTTAATCGGGATCTTGAAACTCTTTGGTTTCTGAATAAAGGCTTTTCCTTCTTTCGTAAGTTTTAGAACACCA
>Ga0138256_10009675_pt1 | contig 10114 bp, 10 predicted proteins | sample KNB2016incub_MG_FD_105486 | JGI IMG/M metagenome (GOLD analysis project Ga0138256, IMG submission 105486) | Active sludge microbial communities from wastewater in Klosterneuburg, Austria - KNB2014incub_MG | ecosystem: Engineered > WWTP > Activated sludge > Unclassified | place: Austria...
GAAGAAAATTGTATCTTTATCCAACTCGAACCCAATATTTTTGCTTCTCAAGTCTCAAATCTCAATTCTCAATTCCTAAAACCCTCCTTCCATCCACTCTTTACAAAATTTACTTTTGTTCTTGATATTTCAAAAAGCGAAGAAGAACTGCTAAAGAATTTTCATTCTAAAACCAGATACAACATTCGCGTTGCAGAAAAACACAACGTAAAAGTTACAGAACAAACTTCTGACGCTTCCTTTTCAGAATATATAAAACTTACTGAGGAAACAACGACGCGTCAGAAATTTTTTGCTCATACACCTTCTTACCACATTAAGATGTGGGAAACCCTTAAAACAAAGTCTATAAACCATAAACTACAAACTACAAACTCTCTAAATGCTCATTTGTTAACAGCTGTATATAATTCGTCGGAAACAAAAAATAAAGATGTGACGTTAGCCTCCTGGATTCTATTTGCTTTTCATGATCATCTCTATTATCCATATGGTGCATCGTCTACGAAGTTTAGGAATGTAATGGCATCAAATCTCATCATGTGGGAGGCAATAAAATTTGGCAAAAAGATGGGACTAAAATATTTTGACATGTGGGGGGCATTGGGCAATCCTCCCGACACCAAAGACCCATGGTATGGATTTCATAAATTCAAAGAAGGGTATGGAGCAACACATACCGAATTTGCCGGAAGCTACGATTTAATTATAAAATTTAAGATGTATCAACTATATAAAGTGGCAGATAAAGCACGGTGGATGTTCCTCCGTCTTAAAAAGGCTATTTAGATTTTATAAAGATTCAGTTCTCCTTTTTTCTTTACCATCTTTAAAGGAACTTCATATCTGTAGCTTACAATTTTTGTCCCTGGTTTTAATTCTTTTTTTAACTTTGGCATTATTCTTTTGATAACCGCAGGGACTAGATAGAAATACACTACAGTTGCGTCATTTATTTTTATTTTCTTAAAATCAGATCTAATAAAATTTGCGTTTTTAACACTCCCAAATTTTTTTTTAATTTTAGAAACATAGTATCGCGTGTGATCGATTTCAATACCCACTGCTTTTTTTGCATGAAATTCATTCGCAGCTGTCAAAATAAATTCACCATCCCCGCTTCCTAGCTCATATACGATATCCTTTTTTGATACATTTGCTAATTTACAAGCAACCCTTGCAGTTTTTTTGTCTGTTCTCCACCAAGGACTCCAAGGACTATCGGGTGGCCAAACAAAGGTGAGAAGAATAAGCAGGGCAACAATTAGTAAAAGGCTTACAAGCATCTATAATTTGAAAAACATTTTTCCTATGATATTTTTCTTTTCAATAAATCCAAAATTACGGCTATCGATGCTTTTTTTTCCATTGTCCCCTTCTACCCAAATCTTGCTATTTATTATTTTGACAATTCTTTTGCAAAGAATAAAGGGAGGAACCATTTGCCTAAAGACTATTACATCTCCGACTTTAGGTCCGGAAAAAAAATATGAAATCGTTAAAACCTCATCGCGCTCCTTAAGGAAAGGCACCATGCTATCGTTTTTTATTTTAAATCTCTTGAGTGGGAAGTTTTTAAGAAAATTCACTTTGAAGATTTTGACTTATCAAAAATTTCGGCAATATGATTTACACTGCTAACCAATTCTTGTGCCAATACCTCATCTATTTTTTGTTTGTTTTGCGAACATAACTTAGTTGCCTTCCAAATCATATCGTGAAGCTCTGGAAACTGTTCTAAATGTTCAGGCTTGAAATAGTCTGTCCACAAAATGAGAATTTCGTCTTTGCATTTTCTTGCATGCTCTTCTTTGGTCCATATCATTCTCGTCAAGCTATTTTTGTAATTCAGATTTGCTTCTTTGTCATCACTAGTTTTTTCCAAAGCATTTATTTTTTGTACCATGGCAAGAACTGTTGCCGCAGCTATCTGTGCTGGTTTTGGATCGTAAATTCCACATGGAACATCGCAGTGAGCAGAAGCATATTGGATTGGAAGAATACCTAGAAGTTTTTTTAGAAAATTCATATATCTACTATAGCAAATTATGAAACGTTTGGAAGGGGACAAACCAGTCGTGCGTCATCTTTTGCCTTTTGCAAACTGTCATTTCGGATCAATGGGTCTGCTAAATCACCGTCACTCCTTGTAAGAAGATCGCGACAAAAAACTATATTTTTTTCAACTAATCTTTTTTTCTCTTGTTCTGAAAGAGATGTTAAAAGTGTAATCGGATACATCTCTGGCTCTTCTACAAGATCCTGCAGATTTCCGTGCTCTGGATAGTTCCATGCAATAACAGGCATTCCTTTACAATTGGCATATGCTATTGCCTCAGTTGTTAGCTTAGTGTTTGTAACTAACCAAACATTCTCTATGTTATTTTTTTCTTTAACATCCAAAAATCTAGCGTATGTGTATAACGCCACCTGCACATCAGTTTTGACAACATGATGATTGTGAAATTTAACTTCTACTATTTCCTTGTGACCGTCTTTCTCAAGGACCAAATCAATCTCATGCTTTACACAGTCACCGTTCAGGATTACGTCAGTCTCCACGGTGTACCCCATACTCCTAAATATTTGTGCGAGATACTGCTCAAAAGGAAATCCTGTCGGACCTAATTCAAATATTGCCTGCCTGAGATTGAGTCTTAACGATGATTTGCGATCGCGAGGTTCCAAATATTCCATAACGTGATGGAATAGATCGTCAGTACTCATCTCTCTATTCTGGAATTTTTCTTTTATATGGGCGAGGATTTCTGGTTTGAGATCATCAGGTACACCCACACGATTCATCGTACGGCGTACTTTTTCTTCATCGTATGCTTCCTTGTCCCCTGATTTTTTAATGACGACAAATTGCTCCATACTGTATTATTACAAATTTACGAAAAGAAATGAAATGGTATACTTATTGAGTGAAAAGGATAAAAATTGGCTTTTTTAGTTTCTTAATTCTTGTTCTTCTCGTTGAAATCTCACTTCTTACTCAGGCACTATTTTACCCTCAAAATAAATCGCTATCCTCAATTAGCCGCACCCAAACTAACGATTCGACAGCCAATTCTTTAGCCATCCTCTACTCGCAACTTATATGGAAAACTGTATTACCAACTGATCAAAATTCAATATTACGTTATTCAAAAAATTCTATGGTTTATTCCGATTCTGCTCCACTTCCTTTATCCATGAAAGGCCAAGAATTTATAGCCATTAAAAAATCTTTATCATCTGATCAGGAGAACAGCCTATATAAGGATTTTATAAGCTTCTATGATCAAAAACTTTCACAAACAGGGTGGGAACAGCAAATTGAATATAAAAATTCGAGTCTATCTACAATTGTGACTGATGGAATAAATGGAAACACCTGGGGTTATTTAAAAATTTCAAACGATACACTGGGGGTTTTTATCTTATCAAGAATTGTTGAATTTCATGGTAAAGCCATAACCCAACCCCCTAGCTGTCCTTGTGATGTCGAATATAGAATATTTATAAGTGATCCTATACCAACTTCGGAAATCAAGAAATGAGCTAGAGCGAATTCTTAAGGCTTTGGATATCTGAGATCAGGATGGCAGCAAGTGCAGGTTCGATGTTTTTCTTATCTTTACTTATAACTAAAATCATTGAATCGAGAGCGGTTTTTTTAAATGATTTGTTTCTAGAAATCCTTGCAATTTCCAACTGTCCTAAAAGTGCGGTATAAATACCAACATTTTTTATTTTCTTTTGATTGTACGCATAAACAATCTCTTTTTTAAGATATTCAAAAGTTATTTTTTCAGTTTTTGAATTTGTGAAATTTGTTTTATCAAAATTTATGATAAAAGTGTCTTTTGTTCCATTAAGATTTCCATTTTCAGTCTTTTTGAACACATTTCCATTTATGTCATATAAATACTCATCTAGTTGATAGGGTGATGACCCAGAAGTGGACAGAATAACTGAATATTTTCCGCTCGTAGGTTTTGGGTAATAATAGATCTTAAGTGGACCTTTTGTATTTATTGTCAAACCCAAAGGATCTGAGATTGCAGACTGTATAAAAACTTCTCCTATAGGTGCTCCGTTTGGATCAGTTACACTAAGATTAATATTAGGATCAACAACCAACATGATATATGAAAGATCTGAATTAACTGGAGTATATGTGCCCATGGTCAGATAATTTTTGTTATATGAATCGTTAAGAGTTGTTCTTGTATACCCTGGATCGTTTATAAAGAATGTGGAATTCGCAGAATCAGTTCCATTCGCAACAACAAAATGCCCAGGCTCTTCTAAGATAGGGGGGATCTTCTTCCCCAGACTATCTGCAAGAATGACATCATCTTTGTGATTTATTCTTTTGTATTCCAACGCATCAAATGGCAGTACGTTTGTAAGGGTTGCAAGTCTTGAAAGTCTTGTTAGTGCTAGCCAGTTTAATAATCCGTTCCTTACATATCCATCAACACTTCCTAGAAGCCAAGAGTTAACGGTTCCAGGGTTAAGATCCTCTCCCGTTGGTGTCTTTGTAATCCCATTATATCTGAATACCATAACAGCTGAGGTTAATGCACATCCCCATGTACCTATATTTTTTGACCCAGGAGTCCAAGCAAATGCCGTATCATAAATATTATTTGCCCACAAAGGATCCGTCTGTTTTATCAATGGCACTCCCAATGTATCGTCACCTTCCGTTGTAACTTTCACATTATCAAACCATACCTCCGTGGGAAATACTGACCCGGCGCTCATTCTCAATCCAATCTGTTCGTGCCCTGAAAAAATATATTGAGGATCTTCTGCATCAAAAACCTTATTACCATCTACATAAAATTGGAATTTCTTTCCCTGTATGTCTATTTTTATCTTGTGGCTAACATTATTTGATAGAACATATTGTGTAGTTTCGTCTTTAAAATTAACGTCGTTGCCGGCAAAATGAACTTCTTCAAGAGGACTATTATTTTGCCAGTGGAAATCGAAATTTTTGTCTGCACCTTGAACTGGAAGAAAGTCGTACTCAATTGTGTAGTTTGGTGTAGTGATATCAACATTAGCTACTGTATCAGTAAGTACACCACCTCCATTTATTATTCCTCCGTATCCTTTTTGGTTGTCCACAACCCAGTAACTACCATTTAGTACTGGTGTCCAGTTGCTGGCATTACCGTTGTCAAAATGCTCTTCAAATAAAACTTCAGCGAACACACGAGAAGGAATAATTAAAACAAATAATAAAATTAGAGGTGTTAGGGCAAGAATTTTTTTCACTTACTTACAATAAATTCTACTTATTAGTATAATTAAGGACCAATTTAATTTTAAAGTCAATAACTATTATGTCACTAACAAAGGCGAAATCTATTCACGAAAAATATCACAACTCAACTAAAAAGCAGCTCAAAATTATTAAGCTTAAAAACTTCACTTATAGATTAGTTCTAGGTTATCTTGATAAATATATAGGCGATGAATCCAAAAAAAGGGTGCTGGATATAGGCTGTGGAGCAGGCAGTATTTCTTTTTACCTGGCAAGCAAAGGACATAGTGTAACTGGAATAGACATTTCAATAAAAGCAATTGAGGAGTGTAGGCAAAGTGCAAAACAACTTAAACTAAAAAACGTTGTCTTCAAGCAATCGTATTTTCCCGAAGATTTTAAATTGGGAAAAAAGTATGACGCTGTCGTGTTCACTGAAGTCATAGAACACTTAGAAAAGGACGACCTGGCACTCAACAACATTAATCAGTTATTAAAAGGGGGTGGGTTTCTAATACTTTCAACTCCATCCTTAAATGCTCCGCTCCATCGTCTTGGTTTAACAAATAAATTTGATAAAGAAGTAGGACATCTCAGAAGATATACATTTTCACAGTTAAAAGAGTTACTAAGAAAAAATAATTTTAAATTAGTTGAATCTAAAGAAACCGAAGGCATAGTGAGAAATTTTTTATTTGTTAATCCCTACGCTGGAAAGCTAGTAAGATACGTTAATTTTTTTGCTTCAGACCTTGTGACTTTCATCGACAACATTTCTCTCAAGTTGTTCGGTAATTCTAATTTTATTATTGTTGCAAGAAAGAAGTAGAATTTTATTATTTTATGAAATTGACACTTATTTTGGCGAGTTCGGTGGATGGGGTTACTAACCAAGGAAAAGGGGAAGACCATCATGCATGGCGTTCTAAAGAAGATGAGCTGCATTTTAATTCCACTCGCGACAGTGCAAAACTTATTATCATGGGTTCCAGGACATATGAATCAGCAAGGGGTTTTATGAAACATGAGACTGGAAGACTAAGAATTGTATTGACAAAAAATCCTGACAAATATGATAAAGAGAAAATTCCAGGACAGTTAGAATTTACGAATGAAACTCCAAAAAGTCTTCTAAGACGATTAGACACGTTAGGATTTGAGAGTGGCCTGCTCGTTGGAGGAGCTCACACAAATACACAATTTCTAAAAGATAATCTTGTGAATGAATTATGGATCACTATTGAACCTTACTTAAAAGGAATCGGCATAAATACATCTGTGGACATGGTTGATATTCATCTAGAATTACTTTCTTCAGTGAGATTGAATGACAAAGGAACACTTCTTCTGAAATATAAAGTTATATAGATTCTGTGGCAAATCCAGAATGACTTATTTCAGAAATATTATTCAACGTTTTTATCCTTTTCAGATTTTTATCATCTTTTAAAAAAGAGTTAAGGATTTTATAAACATCAAAATCAGAAATCGCTATTGCTCCCGGACTTTCTGCATATAAAAATTCAGAATACTTTCCTAAGTAGCACCATTTATCAAAAACTAACCCATCCCCCATATCTTCATTTTTCTCGATAATTACGATTGGTCCTGCAAAAGGCCATGCTCTTAATTTTGTTGATGCAAATGCCATAATAAATCGTGCATTAAAAAGTGCAGCACTCTCTTTTCCGATACACGCCCCTTTACAATATCCGAGGTGATACGAAAAACAGGGACCAGAGGATTTATGAAGTCCAATCATTTTTTCACAAAGCTTATGCTCTTTCACAAGAGTTGCTAGATGGGCCTTCATTGATTTTTGACTCTTAAAGATTCCCAACACCTCTTCTAATTCAGAAGACAATATCTCTTCTCCATTTTTGACAACTAACGATAGGTACCCATTTTTATTTTCTTTTTTCTTTATGAAATTTAATTTTCGGACATATCTTAACTTCATATTATACAAAGGCTGCATTTTCTTAATTAGTTCTGATTCTAAAAGTAGGGCGCTTAATTCCCCGGGGGTAACAATTGTTTCTATCCGCTCTATCTGCTGGGTTATTTCCATTTCAGTCGTTGACTCCGTGTCATTTATAAAATGAGAAAGAACTCTGTCTTTTATATTTACACTCTTTCCTATATATAGTGGGATATCACTTTTTCCAAAAAATAAATACACTCCACTTTTTTCAGGAAGTCTGTCGACATCCTTTCGTAGCAACAACGGTGGAAGAGAGGGTTTTTTTAGAATTATGTTATAAGCCTTCAATAATTTTTCTTGCGAGATGCCTATTTGTAATTTTTGCAAAAATTCCCAAACAACTAAAGCGTCATCAAGCGCCCTGTGACGTCTTGCGCACTCTATTTCAAACCTTTGCATTATGCTATCCAAATTGTGATGAGAAAAATCTGGAAAAAGAATACGGGACAATTTAACAGTACACAACTGCTTCGCACTATATGGTATCCCAATTCTTTTAAATTCATTTTTGATGAATGAGTAGTCAAACCGTGCATTATGTGCAACGAATATGCATCCATCTAAAAGATCTGCCAACTCTTCTTTTATTTCAGAGAAGAGTGGTGCACCCTCCAAATCTTTTCCCTTGATTCCAGTAAGATTCTCTATGAAGGGAGAGATGCTGATCTCGGGATTTATTAGAGTTTCAAATTTTCTGATAATTTTTCCTTTCTCTACCCTAATAACTCCAATTTCAATTATCCTGTCGTATGGAGCTGCAGCACCAGTTGTTTCAACGTCTAGAATTGCGAGGTTATCATATAACATAAGAGGATTAACAGAATAGACTTTTTGATAGCATTTTGCAACTGTCTGTAAAAGACACATGTATAATTTATATGTCTATCTATGAAAGCAATATTTCAGTATTACTTAAAATCAGTTAGCATTGCAGTTTTTTTCATAATAATTTTTTACTCCTTATTCTCACAAATTTATCAAGTAATAAAAGTTCAGTCTCACGGCGCCTGGGGAATATATCACTATTATATTGGTGGAAAATATCTAAAAGAATTAGGATATTTTGATCTTTACTCATGCAGTCTGGAAGCAAATAAAGATTCGTGGAAATCAATTAAAAAAGCCCGTGATTTGAAAACATATAAGATCGTTCCTATAAATAAGCTTTCTAAGTGCCCCGTAAATAATTTTTCAAAAGAACGATGGAATGAGTTTTCTAAAGACGTTTCTTTTATTACCAGTAGGGCACCATTGCAATATTGGGAGAATGCCCTAACCGACAAGGGATTTAATGCTACTCCTTTTTGGGCAGCACTATCAGCGGTGGTCTCAGATATTATCTCTCTTAATAGTGCTACGTATTTATTTTTATTCAATCTCGATATTCTTTTTATCGTTGTTACTTCCCTTGTTGTTTGGCGTAGCGCAGGAAAATTTGTTGGTCTAACAACACTCACCCTTTCATTCCTCTATTTTGGAGCACTCAACATTATTGGCGGGAACTTTTTACAATATGGATGGTTACCACTACTTGCTGGAAGTTTTGTATTGTGGAATAAAAAATCCTTTGGCAAAAGTGGAGTAATGCTTGGCCTTGCAACTGGCCTTCAAGCATTTCCAGTCTTTTTTGCTCTTCCAGTACTATTTAATTTTATATTTTCTGCAATAAATAAACGCAATAAAGAAGCAAAGCCCTACTTCATATTTCTTAAAACATTTATAGTTATTCTTTTGTTTTGTTTTCTTATTGGAGGCATCTATGGTAGGGTTTATTCGTGGACTCAGTGGAGTGAAAAAATCACGATTCAAAAAAATTATATTAACGGTGAGATTTTTGATATCGGATTTCCAAATCTTATTGGTTCAGTGCTCACAAACCATAATTCTAATTCTGAAACTTACTCTGAAGACTACATCCATACAGTACGTAGGGTAAAGGCAATTGAAAAAAACGCAATATTGCTATATCTAACAACTGTTTTTCTTTTAATTCCTGTTTTTGGCACAATTTATCGTTCTAAGAAAATAAATCCTATGATATTTGGCTATTTCTTCATATATATAACAACGACCCTTTCTCCTTATTATTATTTAACGCTAGCCTTGCTTCCCTTTGTTTTTTGGAATAATTCAAGATATGTCAAAAGATTTGCTTTGTGGGGAACTTTGGGATTATTTTTAATCCATCTCTTACTGTTTCCCAGGGGATATGTTGTGTTTGATTACCAAAGACATTTATTAAGTGAGGTTTTAATATTCTATTTTTTCTTTATACTACTGATCCTACTGTCTTTGGAAACAAAAAAACTAAGGATCTAATTTCTCCTTATTGATTTCTCTGTATCTGGAGTATAGCTCATCTTCAGGTCTTATTAACATCAATCCGGTCGGTATTGGTTTTTGAAGATTCGAGTTGAATTGGGATGCTGTAATATCAACGATTGTCCTATTTCCATCCTCACACCATGCATGTGGAAGATCAAGGGTCGGCCTATCATCAGTCTTAAAATCTAGCAAGAAAAATCCGTGATGAAATGTTAAACCAAATCTTTCGGCAGCTTCGTGACTAATACCTATGCATTTTCCTTTTGGAAATCCAGGTAGTCGAGAATGCTCAAGGTAAAGCGCCTCCAATCCTTGAACCATATTTGCATCTATGATTGGTGTTGTGTTTCCTGCAGTTTCCATACTTATAACGTGCGGAGAGGGAGGGATTTCCCCTACGGGTATTGTCGCGCTCGGAAAGCGCGCCTCACTTCTCATCCCCCTGATTATAACGTGCGGAGAGGGAGGGATTCGAACCCTCGAACCTTTCGGTTGGCGGTTTTCAAGACCGCTGCACTCGACCACTATGCGACCTCTCC
>Ga0138256_10009676_pt1 | contig 10114 bp, 6 predicted proteins | sample KNB2016incub_MG_FD_105486 | JGI IMG/M metagenome (GOLD analysis project Ga0138256, IMG submission 105486) | Active sludge microbial communities from wastewater in Klosterneuburg, Austria - KNB2014incub_MG | ecosystem: Engineered > WWTP > Activated sludge > Unclassified | place: Austria...
GTTTGTTGTTTAAGAAGAAAACAGCTTTTAGCATAAAAATTAAGATATTCAGGAAAATTGTAGTAGAGGAATTTTCCAAGAATATTGGACGTATTTTGAAAGATTTTTCCAGGAAGAATCGTTTCCTTTTTGAGTTGTTCTAAAATTTTTTGTCGTTTTTCAAAGTTTTGTGCCAATTGTTCCATTAGAGAGAGGCCTTGAGAAAAAAGAGCATCACCTGAAGAATCAGAAGAAAGAACGTGATAGACCAAGAGATATTCTATAGAATCGGGGGCGTGTTTTTCTAAAAAAGGGTATAGAAATTCTCTTTTTGCTCGATCTTCTTGTTTAAAAAGAGAAACAAGTCGAGGTAAAAAATCACTGCTGCAATTTTTAAAAATAAGATCTGTTATTTCTGTGTCTTTTTTAAGAAACAAAGAGACGGCTTGCTCTTGTACTTCTTTGTGCCAACAATAAGGGGCCCCTTGTTCTCCTTCTTTTTTTGTTCCAAGTAAGGCCAAAAGGAGAGTTTTGTAAAAATTAAAGGCCGTTTCTTTTGTTTCCCTTATTTCCTTGATTTCTCTTGCTTCTTTAAAAAAGAGAGTAAGGAGACCTAAGGCAAATTCTTTGGCAGGCAAAAGAAGAGGAGTTTTTTTCCAAAGAGAAATGGACCTATCAAGACAGCCTCTTTTTTGCCCTAAAGTTTCCAATTCTACACAATAGTGAAGTTGAAAGAGATGAAAAGAATTTCTCTTATCCCAAAATTCTTCATCTTTTTCCCATAAAGGCAATGCCTCTAATTCTTGAATTTTTTCCAAGAGTTCTTGAGGAGGTAATTGCTTTGTCTGTTGAAAATAAATTAAAAGAGAACGGCGTATTTGTTGATTCCACCCTTCCTTTCGCTGAGAAGGGCGTACTTCTAAAGCATGAGAAATAATTTCTTCAAATTGAGTTTCTGGAATAAGGGCCTCAATGTCTTCTAGCGAATAGATAGAGGCCAAAAGGGGAGGAATATTTAAAAAGAATAGAAGTTGTAAGAAGTAAACAAGGAAGAGTAAAATGGGCCTCATACATTAAATTTCTCACCAAAGGCCATTTATGTATAGAAATATTCTACCTTCAATTGAAAAATACCGACAAGAAGAATGGGAACTTAGGGGTTTTAGTGATTTTATTGAGTGTTTAAAAAATCACCCCGATGATCCTTTTTGGATTTATTTTCGTAATATTATCCTGCTCTTATCTGAGGAAAAAAATAATCTCAATATCTCAGAGAAAGGGGCCTTTCCTGTTGTTCTTTCTTGCCATACCTTAATGCTTTCTTGTCATTTTTCTTTAAAAACTCAGGAAGTTTTTATTCTTTCTCTCGGCGCCAAACAAGAGAGGGCCTTAAGTGCTTTTGTTCAGTCGTTGCCAGAATATACTTTGAAGCAAGGGCCTGATTATGTCTCCTTTAAAGAATTAGTAAGTTTTGTCACGAAAGTACAATCAGAAGTTTTAAAGCATAAATGGACCGACTGGGAAAGGGTTTCGTTGCTTTCCCAGAGAGAAAAATATTGGCCTTCTTCTTGGCAAAAAGACTTAGAAGAAGGATTAAAGTCTCAGGCAGAGCATTTATTAAATGGACTTAAAAACTATTCTCCGGGAATGTTAGAAATTGTCACTGACTGGTTGTTAAATTTAACAACTCAGTATTTTTTATTAAGACTCTATCTCTTGCGTTTTATTGCTCTTTTACCCTCTCTTGCTCACGATAAATTAGGCCAAAGTGTTAAGAGAGGTTTGTTAGAGGCCTTGCAAAAAATATTAGAAAAAGATTTAGAACAACAAGAAAAAACTCAAACACTACCATGGGCCTTAAAAATGGCCATAAAAGTTTCTTTGTTAGGCGCAAAGATAACTCCCTCGCCTCTTTTGGCAAAAATTGTTCGTTGGAGTGTTCAACTTGTAGCAAAACGATTTATTGCTGCTGAAACAGTGGAGCAATTGGGGAAGGCCTTTATTGAAATTGAAAAAACTGGAAGAAGTTTTACGCTCGATCAATTAGGGGAACTTGTCGTCAGTGAAGCTGAGGCCGAAGAATATGCTCAACAGGTTTTAAAAATTCTTGATTCTTTAAAAAATTATGTTCCGGTTGGAAAAAAGAATCAGGCCGGAATTTATCTTGCCCATGTTTCGATCAAGGTCTCGGCCCTTTGTTCAGATTTTAAGGTGGAAGACAGAGAGTATACCTATTCTAAAGTGGCCCCTAGGCTTAGAAGAATTTTACAAAAGGCACAAAAAGAAAAAGTTTTTTTAAATATAGATGCAGAACATATCTTGTTGCGGGATTTAGTTTTTTGGATTTACAAGCGAGTGTTGTTAGAGTCACCAGAGCTTCACTCTTATGATCAAACTGGAATAGTGGTACAGGCATACTTGAAATCTGCCTTTGAGCATTTAAAAGAAATTATTGAGTTCGCTCAAAAAAGACAGGTGCCTTTAGTGATAAGACTCGTCAAAGGGGCCTACTGGGATGCTGAAACGATAGAAGCACAGGCCAAAAATATTCCCGTTTTTCAATTTCTTAACAAAGAAGAAACAGACTTAAACTTCAGATTTTTAATTTCTGTTATTTTTTCTTCTTTTCCTCATGTACAGCTCTGTCTTGCTTCTCATAATTATGCAGATCATGCTTACGCAATTGAACTAAGAAAACAAAAATTTCCAAATCTTCCTCCAATAGAGCATCAATGCTTACATCAAACGTTCGCGGCCCTTTCTTTGACTTTGGCAAGGCAAGGGCATTGTGTTCGAGATTATGTTCCTATTGGAAATTTAATTATGGGAATGGCCTATCTTGTGAGAAGAATTTTAGAAAATTCTTCTCAAGTCGGAATTTTAGGGCAAATGCGTCAGCTTAAAAAAGGAATTATCGAGGAATCACCTGAAATAAGACATGAAAAATTAAAGCGTAAAATTTCCTTTGAAACGGAATTTTCTCTTTTAGAAAAAGGGAGAGACTTAAGCTTTTTTTCTTCGAGTGTTCCTTTACTCTCTTCATCTGATATTTTTCAGGCCTATGAAAAAATTTTACAGCAACAAGAATTTGATTTTATTCTCGAGTTGCAAAAGAAAAAAGAACAAGAATCTTCTTTGTTGCCACTCCCTGAAGAAATTGAAAAAACTTTAGTCGAAGCAATGGAGAAAGAACCTTTTTGTTTACCTGAAAATTTTACTTATAGATCTCTTTGTTTGTTAAAGGCGTATCGTTACATTTCGATTCAAAAACCTCAGTGGGTGCGTCTTATCATGGAGGAGTCTAAAAAAACACTCAAAGAGGCCATTGGGGACGTGGATGAGGCCTTGGATTTTCTTTTGTATTATGCTTTGGGAGAGTTTCATCTTCAACATTCCCGTTCACTCTATCCTTCTTTTCTCTCTTCTTTTGAACGGCCTTTATTTTCTCCTGTAGGCCCTGTGGCCGTTATTGCTCCGTGGAATTTTCCCTTGGCCATTCCCTGTGGTATGACCGCCGGGGCCTTAGTTGCAGGCAATGTGGTGGTTTTAAAACCAAGTGAACACACCCCCTTAATTGCCCAAAAATTTTGTGAAGTCTTGTGGGAGAGTGGTGTCCCTCAATCGTGCTTGAAAATTTTTATTGGAAGAAGAGAAAAGGCCTCTTATTTTGTTTCTTCAGAAAAATTTAAATTATGTGTTTTTACTGGTTCTCTTCGAGTTGGAGAAATGATTTTTTATCAAAAGTGGAAACAAAAAAATAAGGCCATTGCGGAAATGGGTGGAAAAAATGCCCTTGTTATTACTCAAACGGCCGATATAGATGAGGCCATTATGGCCATTTTAGATTCGGCCTTTAACCATGCTGGACAAAAATGTTCGGCCTGTTCGCGAGTGTTAGTTCATGAGTCTCTTAAGGAAAAACTTTTATCTCGTTTAAGTGTGGCCATGAAGGATCTTCCCGTAGGCCTTCCTAAAATTTTATCAACAAGAATTAACCCTCTCATTAGCGAAGGGCAAAAAGAAAAAACTCTTAAGGCCGTGAAAGAGGCCACAGAGGAAGCTCATGCCTATGGCGGAAAAGTATGGGCCAATTTTGCAGAAGAATCTTTTTATCCTCCCTGCGCGGTAGGGCCTGTTTTAATAGAATTGACCAATTCTTGTTTAAAACGTCCAGATTCTTTTTTCTTTCAAGAATTATTTGCTCCAGTTGTTCATGCTTTATCTTTTAAAACTCTTGAAGAGGCAATAAAGCAATTCAATGCCTCCTCCTATGGATTAACAGGGGGAATTATTTCACAATCAGAGGAAGAAATTGAGTTTCTTGTTCCTCGGTTAGAGTGCGGTAATTTATATGTTAATAGGGCCATTACGGCCGCAAGGGTAGGAGTAGAGCCTTTTGGAGGATTTAAACTTTCAGGGACAGGGCCTAAGGCCGGAGGAGAATCTTATTTACAACATTTTCATTCTCCGTTGCCCTTTCAGTATACTTTTAAAGCAACTGAGTACTTACAACGAGAAAAAATTTTTTCTCCCTCTTCGTCTTCAATCTCCTTTGTCGTGGAGAGACATAAACATTGTTGGAGAGCTCTTCCCTTAGGGCAAGTATTATTGTTAGCAAATTTATTAGAGTCGTTATTGCAAGAGCTTCCTTTGATTTTATCGAAAATGAAAAAAGGCATAAAAACTCATTCTCTTCCAGGTCAAGAAAATAAACTCATTTACACTCAGAAAATTTCTTCTGCGGCCTTTATTTTTTCACCAGATGAAAGAGCAGAAGATTTTCAAGACTGGGAGCTACTGTTATTTTTGGCCCTTGCTTTAGAGCTTAATATCCCTGTGGAATGTTTAGAGGTTCCTTCCTACTTAGATTTTACTCCCTTAAAAGAACACTACACTGAGACTCCTTTTTTAGAAAAAAAGTTTGTGGAATGGAAAACCTCTTTGGCCTATAGGGATATTAGAGAGTGGTATACTCGTCAGTGGTTTATTTCTCCCAATCTTGAAGACACTCTTGAGAATTCTTATATTCACGAAATTGGGCCTGCCTACAAAAATCAAGGTGTGGTGGGGTTACCTAGAATAATGGATTCCCATTTGTTAGGAGCAAAATCTCAGGCACTTGAGTATCTGATGCCTTTTTTCATAGAAAAATTAGTGGCCATAAACTGCCTGAAACATGGAGCAATTTTTCATGTGGAGTAAAAAATCATGAAAAAAAGGGATAAAGAAAAACAAAGAGAAAGAGAAAAAGAAGAGGGCTGGACTCATTTTTGGTTTGGAACAGGAAAAATGGCACAGGCAATTTTAGAAGGGGCCATTTTAAAAAAGATTTCTTTAGGGCAAATAGGGCTTTTTTCTCCCTCTGGAAGTTATTCTTTTGATGGGGCCAAAAGTTTTAATCAAGAGAATTTAGAAAAAGAGTGTTGTTTTAAAAAAACAAAAATTCTATGGCTTGCAATGAAGCCGAAAGATTTACCAAGGGCCTCTTTGTTTTTTAATTCTTGGGAGGCGGAGGCCACTTTTTCTGTTCTGGCCCAAACGCCCCTGAGTGTTCTAAAAAAATTTTGTAAGGCCCCTCTTGTAAGGGCCATGCCTAACATTTTATCCCGAAAAGGTTTAGGGACAACGGTCTTGTTTAGTGAAGAAAAGAAGGCCTTAAAGATGGCCGTGGATTTTTTTTCTTCTATTGGAAGTGTCACAGTTGTAGAAGAGGAAGAACAATTAGACACCCTTGTACCTTTAAATGGCTGTGGGCCTGCTCTTGTAAGTTATTTACTCCAAGGATTAGAGGAATCTTATTTAGAGTTGAAATCGCCCTATGTTAAAAAGTTACTTTTAGAGACTGCCAAAAATACCGTTGAGTATTTGCAAGCAGAAGAAAATTATGAAGATCTTATAAAAAGCGTGGCCTCTAAAGGTGGAATCACGGAGAATATTTTAAAGAGTTGGGATGAGGTTCATCTTAAAGAACTCTTAAGGAAAGGTTTACAATGTCTTTAGCTTTGTCTGATTCTGTTCTGGACATCATAAAAAGAGATAAGATTTGTTGGAAAGAAACGGCCTATCTTTATGGTCTTGGAATTACCAAAATCCCTATGGTGGCCTTTACCTCACCTGTCATTATTGGGATAGAGAAGGATTGTTTGGTTCTTAAAATTAAAGACAGAAGACGAACGAGAAATCATTTAAATTCTCTTTACTTTGGAGCACAGGCCGTTGGTGCAGACCTTGCTTGTGGACTATTTGCTTTTTTTTTCATGAAACAAAAAGGGTGTTCGTTGAAATTGGCCTTTAAGGATTTTAAGGCCGATTTTCACAAGATGATTTTTGGAGATGCCTATTTTGTTTGCCAAGAGGCCGAAAAAATTGAGTCCCTTATTTCCTTAGTTCAAAGTACAAAAACTCGCCACACTCAAACCTGTGATGTTTTTTGTTATACTCAACAGGTTGGATGGGAGACACCCGCTTCTAGCTTTTCGTTAGGTTTATCGCTAGGGGTTTTTGAGAAGAAGTCTGTTTAATTTTATTTTCATTATTTTGGTTTTTATTTTTAACTTGTGTGAGAATTGTGCGAAATTCCACAGTCGAATTTAGACAAAAATGATCAGAAATTGGCCCTGGAATGGTTTTAGGTGGTGTTTGCCTAAAGCTCTTTAGTTGATCCGGAGAAATATTTTGATAGCTTACTTTAAAATTTTGTTGATTGAAAATATCCCAATGATGTTGATTTAAAGGAATTTTAATATCGTCAAAGTGTTCTTTACAGCCTACCTCGGAGTTTCTTACAAGAATTTCAGAAGAACTTTGAGATGTTTGGATAAAAATAACATCAAGCCTTTGTTGAGGAGAAGATTCTGTAAGAGGGTGAAAAAGGGCCGCGATATTTTGCGCATCTGAATAAGTATGGCCTTTACTTGTTGGATTTTTTACTCGATAGGTATCTATAAAATAGGGGGCGATTTCCTCTTTATAAAGTTTAAGATCTGAAGCGATATTTTGCTTTTTTTCAAGATCTTCTGTTACTTTATAAATGACTCCATCTTCATAAAGATCAGAAAAATTTAGATCGCCTCCAAAGATAAGGTGAGAAGGAAATTTACTATTTTTTTTAATAAAATTTTTAATTTTGTGTAATTGTTTTTTTCTTAGATCATTATTGGGATAGTAGTAGGTTGAAGCATCTAAATGGGTATTGATAATGAAAATAGGGGTATTGGAATTTTTTGGAAAAAATTTTGCCCATAAAAAACCACGGGGGACACCTACAACATTATTGTAATTAGCAGTCTCTTTTGCCAAGAATTTCACAAAACCGCTAGATCTGGGTTTGTTAAAATCAATTAAGTCTTTTTTTACAAAAAGAGCAAGTCCAGAGGCCTTCACCGTGTTATTGTCAGGCATAAAGGGGTAAAATTTTTTTTGAAGATAAAAAACTGTGTCAGAATGAGATTTCCCAAAAACTTCTTGTAGTAAAAGAATATCTTTGTCAGAGGCGTATGTAGGAGCATAAGTTTTCCATTTGTTAAGACGTTGAAAATAACCAGGAACAGTAATACTTTCTGGTATAAGAATGCGTAAGGCCAACGGTTTAGAGTTAAATAGAATTTTATGTAAAAAGCCGAGATTAAACGTTGAGACTTTCAAAACAAGATGAGAAGAAGATTCAAAGGCCTTTGCTTCTTCTTTCGTAAAAAAGAAAGAAAAAAAAGATGATATTGCAAATAAAAAAACCTTACAATTTTTTAAATTCATGCCTACCTCCTAAGGGATCACAATAAGTCACAGTATAAGGGCATTGTGAAAGAGTTTACAAAAAGCAAGATAAAGTAAAAAACAAGAAAGAGCAAAATCAAACAGGATTTTGCGGTAAGAAAAAGTTTGATTGTAGAAAAGGAAATTGTTGTTTTAGTTTTTGTTCTAAAAGTTGTATTCCAAACTGTTCACTTATTTCATGTCCACAGGCCAAGAGTGGGTAGGAATTTTCTTGTGCTTGTGAGTAAAGGACACTGTCAATTTCTCCCGTGATATAACAATCAAGGGATTCTGTTTGTGCTTGAGTCCAATATTTTGCTCCTGATCCTGTAATCATTCCAAGAGAACGAATATTTTTTTCACTAGAAGTGAAAGTATTGAGAATCGGCCGTTTACAGAGATCAAAAAGTGCTTTTTCTAATTCCAAAGAGGAAACTGCTTTTTTCAAGTTGGCCTTCACTCCTAGAAAATGAGTATGAAAATTTCCAAATCCTTCAATTGAAGCTACTTCTAAGGTTGGAAAAATTTCTTCTATTTTTTTCAATAACCCGACGGCATTACCCACTTCTAAATGGCCATCAAGAGGCAAATGATAGGCCCATAGATTGATATTATTCTGCACTAAAAGTTTGATTTTTTTTCCATAAATTCCAGTAAGACAAGAAGAATGGGCGTTTGGCCAAAATAGTCCATGATGAACAACAAGGCCCTGTGCCTTTGCTGCAATTGTTTGTTCTATTGTTTTTAAATCGGCTGTGACGGCAAAGGCGATATGAGAAATACCCTCTTTTGTTCCTTCAATTTGTAGTCCATTAGGAGCATATTCTTTGGGAAAGTTGGCAACTTTAAAAAGTGTGTTAAAAAAATTAGAAAGTTCTTGCTGCGTGAGTGATTGAGCTATTGAGTCAGTGGCCATAATTCTTCTGTATACAATTCTAAAGAAGATTGTCGGACTTGTGCAATAAGATCTTGTAGAGTCTCATTCATTGGGGCCAATAATTTTGCTTTTTTAAATTCTTTTAAGGCCTCTTCATATTTTTTTTCTAATAAATAAATACGGCCCATACTAATATAGGGGTATTCCCGATGAGTAAAAGAGGGGCAATATTTTGTTTCTTCAAACCATTTTTTTGCTTCCTCCAGATCACCGCTAAGAAGGTAATAATTTCCAAGATCATTAAGTGCAGGGCCATACTCTGGACTAATTTTGATGGCCAATAAGCAGGATCTGATGGCCTTATACAAATCATTGAGAGAATAAAAACAATGCCCCAAAAGAGTAAGCCCTTCAGGGTCATTTTTATATTGACTGGCCTGTAAAAAACATTCTTTGGCCTTTTTGAAATTATTTTCTTCTAAAAAACATTTTCCTTGAGCAAGGAATTCTTCAAACTTTTGTTCTCTTTTTTGTTCAAGTAACTCTAGTGAACTATAAGAATTTGTGGATATACCAGATTGTTCTTCAAAAAGAAGGGCCTGAATTTGTGAGAATTCAAGAGTGTAAAGAGGGTGCTTGGGGATTGTTTTAAATTCTGTACAGGAAGACAGAGAACATTTTTGATCCATAAAAAACTGTAGACCGCAATCTTCTTGAGGAAAAGAAAGAGTGGCCCCTTGGCATCTTGGATAGCTAATAGCGGTATTAGGGAGATGGATAAGAGCATAATGATGAATCCAAAAAGCGTTTTTATAGAGATGATTAAAATAGTCAAGAAAGAAATTTACCTGTTCTTCTTCAAGAGGAAGTATTTCTAGAAAAGAATTTCCTAAGGCCGTAAGTTGTTTAATTGTCTTTAGAGACTCAACAAAAATATTTTTGTTTTCAAGTGTTTGAGGGGAATAGTTCAAAGGGCCTGTAAAATATTGTTTAAAGTGAGTATGTGATTCTTTGGAAAATTTTCTTAGTTGTGTTTGTAGGCAAGAAGAAATCTGAGAAGGGGCCAAGGAATCAAATAAGCAAGAAAAAAGCCCCTCGAGATATCGAGAGGCCAACATACTTTCCGTCCGTAGAAATTGTTTTGTCTTCCAATGACACAAGATCTTCATGATGCAGGTTGTCCTTTTTTTAATGTTAAAAATAAATCTTACATTATGGCAAGAAAAAATATTTAAAAAAAATTTTTATTTAAATAAAAATGATTTTTATCTGACAAAAAATAATTTTGTCTAATCTTTGAAAAACATCTTTAGGTGGCCCAAAATTTATTTATTTTATTTTTTGCCGAAGAGTAGAGAGTGAAATCCTTGAGTTTCTTTTCTTTTTTCTTCTTTTTTTTTGTGGTGCAGGCAAGAATTGTTGCTTCCGCTACTGCCACGCCACCACCAAAAGCATGTTTTGAAAACGTAAAAAGCAATGCGGCAATCAGTAATAAGGCCCATCCAA
>Ga0138256_10009678_pt1 | contig 10114 bp, 6 predicted proteins | sample KNB2016incub_MG_FD_105486 | JGI IMG/M metagenome (GOLD analysis project Ga0138256, IMG submission 105486) | Active sludge microbial communities from wastewater in Klosterneuburg, Austria - KNB2014incub_MG | ecosystem: Engineered > WWTP > Activated sludge > Unclassified | place: Austria...
CCGGCTCTGTCTGCTGCGGCCGGCGATGGTGCACACGCTATATCCATTTCTGCGGGCCTGCATCCGGGAAAAACCCTGATCGTGCACGGACGCAATACGGCGACGAGTTCGCTCTATGATCCAGCGACAAACACCTTCGCCGCAGGGCCAACTTTTGCAGCGAATGTGAATACCGGTGCCTTTGCTGTGGCGATTACGTCGGGAACCCAGGCTGGCAAAACACGTATCATCATGGGCAACAGTTCCAATAATACTGCGGTCTATGATCCGGCGCTGCACACGTTTGCCGTGGGTTCAACGCTTTCGGGTGTGGCGGCCGCGGGCGCCAATGCATTCAGCATCACAACGGGCAGCGAAGCCGGAAAGCAGATGTTTATCCACGGCGGTAACTCCAACAGCACTTCAATATACGATCCGGCAACCGATAGCTTCGGTATCGGGCCTTCACTCTCTGCCAATGCGGGCGCCGGGGCAAATTCATTCCTGATAGAAGCAGGGGCGCACAACGGCAAACAGTTTGTGGTGCTGGGCAACGGCAACGCCGCTGCGACAAGCTCATCATTCTATGATCCGTCGACGAATACTTTTTCTGCAGGTACTCTACTTACCGGCGCGGCAAATACCGGCGGCTACTCCATGAAACTGAGTGCCGTCAGCGCCGGGCGCCTGCCGCTGGTGCGTACGCTGACGGGACAAGATCTCAAGATGGTGCTCAGCTGGGGCAATGCCGACCCGCGTGACCTTGACCTGCACCTGGTCGGTACTTTGCCTGCCGGCCAGACCCTGACCAATGTGAACAACGACGACTGCGGCACCGGTAACAACACTCTGTTCCATGTGTGGGCCGCGAGACCGAATGTCGGTCTAACCTGGCAGCAGCAATATTCCGCAAAAAACCGCACGTATATTCAGGGCGATGCACTCTATGCGGGCTCGAACTACTTTCCGACAAGCCCCGATACTACGACGGCACTGGTGCAAGATGCCAATACCGGTTTTGGTCCAGAGGCAATCAACTTCGTCGGTGGATACACGGACGGCACTTACTACGTCTCAGTGGTGAACTGGCGGCAATGGATACCGGCTGCGGGCATGAGCAAAGAAAGCCAGCAGTGGGATGCAACCGACGTGGCTCTCAAGATGTACGATGCGGATGGATTGGTGTTTGAAATGAGTGCGACCGAACCTGCGGTAACGCCCACTGTGCTGGCGCCGGCAACGGTGGTGGCGGGCTGCGGCGCCGGGGGAGCGAGCGACTGGCAACAGTGCGAGCTGTGGCAGGCATTTAAGCTGACGGTTTCAGGCACGGGAACTGCGGGCCGCACCTTTACTCCCGTGAATACCTACGTCAACTGGCAGGATGGCACGGGCGGTCATGACGAGCGCAAATGCAATCTGAACGGGTTCTGATATGAAACGACTGATGCACATAAGCAAAGCTCTGTCTCTCATTCTGGTCGTGATGCTGTCTTCGCAGGCCTGCGTCGGCAAGTTTTTGTCGACTTTACTCTCGACGGAAAACGCGCAATTCAAACTGCTCGAGGCAGTGCCGGTCGCCAATACAAAGATTCTTGTTTCGTTTAATAAGCCACTCAATTTTGAAAAGGGTGCTTTGACGCTGTCAAACTATTCGATTCCCGGCCTCAACCTGCAGTCGGTTTCCAAGGGGCCTGAAACGCACCAGGTGTATCTGTTCCTCGATCCGAATGATTCGGTGCGCATGCAGCGGCAGTATTATACGCTGAGCGTTTCGGGCATACAGAATTTGTACCTCGACGACCTGCTGCCAGGTGCAGAAAACCGCAGCAGGCAATTTATGGGCGCGCGCTGGTTGCGTGCAACCTGCCTCGACGATGCGGGCACCTTTACCTGCCCGTCGTCGGGCACGGCACTCGCAGCACCCGTGACGGTGACTGTGCGCGGCGATTATGCGCGCGGCACGAACTACCGCTGGCGGCTGTACAATGTCACGACCAGCAGCGACCACTTTGCGCTGAGTGCCATCACTCCGGTCGCAACGACGTTCAATATTCCGGCGGGCATACCCAGCGCCGACTACCGCCTCGACCTGATGATTCAGGACGACGCCGGAGCATGGCAGCCAGCGGCCGACTACACGCAGTATTTCTTTTCTGTAGACAATACTTCAGTGTCGGACGTCGGCCTCTCGAATGTGCCGGCGTCGCTCACCAGCAGTACGGTGACCAATATCAGCGTCGTGTATCGCAATTGTGTGGAAGCCGGTTTCCCGAATGGCTACGCCGCGCCGTGCTACTCGGCGTCGAGCCCGGTGTCGGCACAGATTCCGGCGAGTTATAAATACCGCGTGGGTACGAAGGCTGGCACGACAACAGCCGATTGCAATGATGAGAACAGCGCTTATACATTCGGTGCGTGGAGCGCAACACGTTCCACAAACCTGCCGGTCAATGAAATCCTTTCAACGAATCAGTGTTACAATATTCAGGTAATCGCAGCCGACAATGTCGGTAATTTTCAGTGCAACACAGCAGTGACCGACACAACTGCCGGGGCATGTACGAATCCCGCGGGGCCTGGCGACGGTAGCATTTCGGATTTTTTTGATAATGATACCAATGGTGATCCATCGGTGGCTGGAAACAAAGCTTTTCAGCAGGCACGTTTCTTGCTCGATACGACGGCTCCCACGGCAGCTTTTGTAACAAACACCTTACCGGTCGCCACAACCTCGGCAACGAGTTTTGCCGTCGCCGTCGACAGCACTAACCTCGCCAAATACCAATTCCGTGTGATCGGCACTGGCTTCTCGGGCACCTGGTCGACCGATAAAAATCCCGGAGTCGGAGGTGATTTAATTTCAGCCGCCGGTCTTACCAATGGCTCGTACCGCATCGAAATCATCGGAAAAGATACTGCGGGCAATTACCAGTCGACGAGTTCGGCCACCGGCTATGATTTTGTCGTCGATACCAATGCGCCGACAGCCACGGTGGCAAGCCAGGGAACGTGCATTGGCACAGCAGGCACGACATCCGCACCGGATAACGGCCTGCCGCGTAACCCGACGCGTTTTAACTGCCATAACGTTGTGGTCGGCAATGTGACCTTCTATAAATATGCGATCGTCACCGGCAATAGCTGCCCGCTCGACCCGGTGGCAGATTATTCTGCGCAGCGCACATCCGCCACAGATTTCATCGCAGCCAATAACACGGCGTGGGTCAACGGCACCGATTACAGCATCTGCGTGATCGGTTCCAATAACGGTGTGCTCTACCAGGGCACGTCAGCCAGTGCGGTGACGCGCCACACATTCCGCTATGATACGACGCCGCCCGTGTCACAGGTGCTGACGTGGATTTCCCCCGCGACGAACCTCGATACCAAAAGTACGGTCTTAACTGAAGTGAGTGTGCAAATCGGCAAATCGGGTGCAGAAAATATCACCGGATACAAAGGTGTGGTGGTGACCGGTGCCTGCCCGACATCGGCGACGATGGTGGCGGATAACGCGACATACCCCGAGCGCTCACCCGAAACACCACTGCAGGCAACGGGTCTTGCTGCCGGCACAGTGCGCGTCTGCTTCATCGGCCGCGACGCCGCGGGCAACTATGAAGCCGCGACGCAGAGTGTCAGTTATACTGTCTTTGCGCCACCGGCACCGAATGACGGCGTTGCGGGTCTCGATGATCTGTTTTCAAATACATTCAATTACACCTGGGTAACCGGCGCAGGCATTCCGACCGGCACACAGGAAATACGCGTGCGTGTCTGCAAAGATGCCGCTTGTACTGAACCGCTGCCGGGAATGAACAACGGCACCCTCGCGTGCAATTCGGTGGTGACGTGCAATGCGACCTCATCGTATACTCTGAACACGGCTTGTGCGGGATTAAGCTGCATCAAACAGCTCAACGGTGCCACATACTATGCGCAGATCAAAGTCAAAGATTCTGTGGGCGTCGAATCTCCGTTCGGAACATCTTCTTCGGGCAAACGCATCGTCGGTGCTGTGTCTGGCATTGTGCGCGATACGAATAACAATGCTATTGCAGGCGCCACAGTGAAACTCTACGGTGATGCACTCTGCGCCACGACACAGATCGGCGGCGATGCGACATCCGCCGGCGATGGTTCGTTCAATCTGACGCTTGCCGGCAGCTATCCGATTCCGATCAAGCTGGCATCTTCGGGCTATTGCGTCAAAGTCTCAACGGTGGGCCCGGTGCGCGAGGGCACTAAGACTTATATCGAAGCGAATGCGGGGGCCACGACCAATGTCGGCAATATCTATGCCGTCAACACCAGTGGCCGCGGTTGTATGATTGGTTCGATCGTCGATGGTTCAAATGGTTCGCAGATTCTGCTGTCGAATGCCACGTTCACGCTGAAAGACTACGCGAATAACACTCTCGCGAGCAGCCCCAACCTTGATCCCGACGGCAAGCAGTTCGCTTTCCCGGCGAACTGTGTATCGAGCTGGGGAACAGCGCCGTACAATAATCCGACATACCACCACACTGGCGACCCATCGTGTGCGGGTACTCCCGCTAACTGCCTCACCTCGGGAGTTTATTCGTTACAGGTAGCTATCCCCGGTTATTACACAATCACTGAATCGACGATTGCCATTGCTGACAACACCACCTCGAATCTCGGCTATTTGCCGGTGGTCGGGACTTTCGCCGCGGGCTCGAAGCAAATTAAAGTGATCTTAACCTGGGGCAACCAGACGAAGGATCTCGACCTGCATCTCGTGGGGCCATCTTCGAATGCGTTCGATTGCCAGAGTTATAACGAGGCAGCGATACAGAATGCGAACGGAGCCAATAGTAAATTTCACGTGTCGTTTCAACAGCGCTATTGCGCAGAAACCGGCACGGCTGCGCCGACGGGATCGACAAGTCTCGCAGTCGACGACAGCTTTGAATATGGCCCCGAGATTATGAATTTCTACGACGGTTACGTGGATGGCACTTATAAGTTTTCGGTTTACAACAACGATGCAACCGCGCTCAACTGGAATGTTTCGAAGGCGCGGATTGATATCTATGCCGGCAGTCACTTCTCCGGTGGCGGTGGTCTCATCAAAACGATCCTGAGCACCGGCTCCTCCGCCTTGCGCGGTTGGCGGCCGTTCCGGTTAATTATCGCCGGTACAAATCTCACGGTGGACGACGCCACAGGTGTTGGTTATGCAAATTATACCTACGGCAGCACTGTCGCTGCGCGCACGGGCACACGCACCAATGGTTCCCCCAACCTGACTGTGTTGTCCAATACTGGCCTGAGCACGGGTATGCGGGTGAGTGGTGCGAATATTCCTGCGAATACGGTCATTAATGCCATCAACGTTGTTAATCCACCGGGCCGCACGGGTACAAGGTCAACAGCCAACGCCAATATTACCGGGCTAACTCTGGCGAGTGGCGACCTTGCCGTCGGCATGACTGTGACTGGCGCTGGTATACCGGCTGGTGCGACGATCACGGCGGTGGCGACGAATGGCACACAGATTACGATCAGCGCTACTCCCACCGTGGCCGGAGCGACGGCGCTGGCCTTTTCGAGCGGTTATACGCTGACGATGTCGGCGAATGCAACACAAACGGGTTCGACAGCAATAAGCACCTATTTCAACTGTAGTGCTACCGACATCAACGGGCCGTCAGATGGTATGACCAACGGCGTAACGGTGAGCGGTGCCAGCCCGGCAGACCCGAATCTCGATTGTGGTCTCTACCTCAATGGCACGACTGCGGCCGGCGGCGCTGGCCCGCTGGATTGGTAGGCGGGCGACCTCACGCCGAATAAATCTTGTCCGCCACTTGGCACGAGTTATGCTGGCATAATTCGATGGATCTGAAGTCGTATCAGGTAGGCCCTTTTCATGATGAAATGTTCGTCGCCCCCGGCGAACCCCGTACGCATGCCCGCGCGATTGCCGACAAACTTTCGCAACTGACGCTCAACGAACTCAAGGAATGCAAACAGACGGCCGAAACAGCGCTGAGGCGCCTCGGTATCACCTTCAATGTGTACGGCGACGAGGGTGCTCAGGAACGCATCATGCCATTCGACGTGATACCGCGCGTGATCGCCAACGAAGAGTGGAGCTACATGGAGAAGGGGCTCATACAGCGCATCACGGCGCTCAATCTGTTTCTCGAAGACATCTACCATGAGCAGAAGATCATCAAAGACAATGTGATCCCCGCGGATGTCGTGCTTTCGAGCAAAGGCTTCCTCAAAGAGTGCATGGGCTTCTCGCCGCCGAAAAAAATCTGGTGCCACATCACAGGCACCGACATCATCTGTAACCGCCACGGTCGCATGCTTGTACTCGAAGATAATTTGCGCAGCCCGTCGGGAGTCAGTTACGTGCTCGAGAACCGCGAGCTCATGAAGGGTATTATGCCCGATATGTTTCAGTCGGGCGAGATCAGGCCGGTCGCCGATTATCCATATAATCTGAGCAAACTTATGCAGTACGTCTCGGGTAAAGATCGTCCCGTGATGGCCTTGCTCACACCCGGCATCTATAACTCTGCCTATTTTGAGCATTCGTTTCTCGCGCGCCAGATGGGGATTGAACTCGTCGAGGGCCGTGACCTCGTGGTGCAGAATGATCGGCTGATGATGCGCACGACGACCGGCCTGACACAGATCGACGTGCTCTACCGCCGCATCGACGACACGTTTCTCGACCCGGATGTTTTCAGGGCCGACTCGGTGTTGGGCGCCAGGGGGTTATTTGCCGCTTACCGGGCCGGCAATCTCGCGCTCATCAACGCGCCGGGCACAGGGGTCGCCGATGACAAAGTTGTCTATGCGTACGTACCCGACATGATTAAATATTACCTGGGTGAAGATATGATTATCCCCAATGTCGAAACCTATCTTTGCTGGCGCGACAGCGACCGCGAATACGTGCTGGCCAATATCGAGAAGCTGGTAGTGAAAGCCGCCAATGAAGCCGGCGGCTATGGCATGCTCGTCGGGCCGCATTCGACCAAAGCAGAACAGCAGGAATTTAGAAACCGCATCACGGCGAATCAGCGCAATTATATCGCACAACCGACCATATCGCTGTCGCGCACTCCGACACTGATCGGCGACAAGCTTGAGGGGCGTCACGTCGATCTGCGGCCGTACATTCTTTACGGGGAAAAGATCGAGATCATGCCTGGCGGGCTCACACGCGTAGCACTCAAGCAGGGGTCGCTGGTCGTCAACTCGTCGCAGGGCGGGGGGAGCAAAGACACATGGGTAATGCGGTGATGAATAGCATGAAACATCCTCCCGCAAGGGAGATTGTATGCTGAGTCGTGCGGCAGAGAATATTTTTTGGCTCAACCGCTATCTCGAGCGTGCGGATAACTATGCGCGGTTCATCGACGTCAACCTCAATATCAGCCTCGAGATGCCGCCCAGTTACTCCAGCCAGTGGTTGCCGCTGGTCGAAACAACCGGTGACGCGGATCTTTTCAAGCAGCTGTATAAAGAGGCGACTGCCGAGAATGTGATCCGTTTTCTCGCGACTGACCTCAAAAATCCCAGTTCGATCTATTCGTGCCTCAACGCGGCACGCGAAAACGCCCGCATCGTCAGGGAAAACATTTCGACCGACATGTGGGAAGTTATCAATTCGCTGTATTTGCGCGTGCAGAATTTGCGATCCGACTCGCTGGCGCATTCACCTGCCACTCTGATTGCCATTTTTCGCGAAATTCGCAACACCGTGATGACCTTCTACGGCACGATGGAAGATTCAATTTCCCATTCGGAGGCCTGGCACTTTGGTCGCATGGGGCGTTTTCTCGAGCGCGCCGACAAAACCTGCCGCTTTCTCGACATGAAATATTTTATTCTGCTGCCGAAGGTGACCGACGTCGGGACGTCGCTCGATCAACTGCAATGGGCGGCACTGCTCAAGTCGACGAGTGGGCTGCAGGTCTATCGCAGGCAATATGGCCAGATCGAGCCGGCGAATATCGTGCGCTTTCTCGTGCTCGACCGCGAGTTTCCGCGCGCGATCAGGTATTGCCTGATTTGGATCAACCACTCGTTGCATGAGCTCACGGGCACGCAAAACTATTCATTCAGCAACATTGCCGAGAAGAAGGTAGGGGCGCTTTTGGCCGAACTCGACTACAAGGACTATGATGAGATACGCGCGCAGGGGCTGCATGAGTTTCTCGACCACGTGCAGCTGCGCTGTAACGACATCGGCCAGGCGATGGCCGAGACTTTCTTTCTGCCGGTGGTTTGATCTTTTCGATCCGATATTGGCGGTGCGCGGACCCGTTACGCCTGCAACGAACTCGAATAATCATTCTCTCAGACCTTAGGTGGCCCACAGCTACTTATGGTACCGCACCATAGTCGTGGGACTTAAATGCAACATTCTTGTTCCGGATCACCAGTGCAAAAACTGGGTTAGATCTGTAGCTATGGAATTTCACAGCCTAAGATGAGTACTCGCCCCGGGCTACGATTTTCCATAGCTATGATACAGCCGCTGGCGCCAGCTCTGTTTTTCCATAGCTAACTGCTCCTGCCTGAACTCATGGTTTTGAAATTCCAAAGCAAAACTTCCATTGTCCATTCCGGGCTATGAAATTCCATAGCTAAAGCCTCCAACGACCTCGCCACACCCCGCGCCTGCTATGGATTCCCACAGCAATCGGGTGCTCAATCACGAAAACCACAAAAATCCTACAAAAACATCAAATATGTCTTTACATATAATCACATATTCATAAATATGCATATATGCGAACCACCATTGACCTCCCGGTGGATATTTACCGTAAAGCGAAGGCTGAAGCTGCTCTGCGCGGGGTAAAACTGCGCGATATGGTGGTGACGAGCCTCTCTCGCGAACTGAACCGGGCTGACAGCGCGCTCAACCAAGCAGCACCGGGCGTCAGAATCGACGAATTCATGGCCTCTTTAGATGAGCTCAGCGGCCAGGTGGGTGAGTCCCTCGCGAGCCCGCTGGGTCAGCTTATGATGCAGCGTGACCCTTCGATACGTCCTGCGGACTACTCAGGGCAGGCCACGCCTCCAGGGATGGGTCTCTAGATGATCGGAGCGCGGAAGTTAACGATCGACTCCAGCGTGTATCTTGCCGCGCTCGAGAAGGGCGAGGGCAACGAAGCGCGCCAGTTCTTGCGCCAGGTGCTGTCAGAGGGTTACGAGCTCTACCTGCCGCGTCTTTTTCTGCTCGAGCTCATTGTGACGCTCCGTGCGATGTTGAATGTGAAATCCGTCTACACGCTGCTGGCCCGCCAGTGGGCGATTGCCGAAAATGTGCGCTGGCTCGACGCCGACAGTCAGTTCACGCGTGCAGCCTGCGAGCTCGCCGATCAGGCAAATCTGCGTGTGTCTGACGCAATCTATGCTGTGACCGCCCGCATTTCGGGCGGTGTGCTCGTGAGTCTCGATCCAGCAATGCTTGAGCGCGTCGGCTCGCATGTCTCGGTGTTTACTCCTGCGAGTTTTATCGGTAGCGATAGTTCTACGGGTAAGGCGGATGTCGTAAGTGGCGAAACAGGCCTTTCTGCGACGGCCGGCATCGATTCAGATGTAACTGCAATCCAACCGGAAAATCCATCGGGAGATTTAGGCTAACGGCCGATACACTAAGGGTATGATAACCGAAAATGGACTTTGGGGACGCACTCAATACCTGCTCGAAAAGGGCATGGATGTCGCACAGATGAGACATAAGGTCTTTGCCGACAATCTCGCGAACGTCGACACGCCGCATTTTAAGCGCAGCGAAGTAGGCTTTGAAGCCGAAATGCGTCGTGTGATCGAGCTCGAAAAGCACATCGACGAAAACGGTATTCCTGCGCGCATGACTGACGAGCGCCATATTCCCTTCTTCCGCACGCGCGATATCCGCGATGTGCAGGCAAAGCAGCATATCGACTATCTCTCCACCATGCGCAACGACGGCAATAACGTCGATCCCGAGCACGAGGTGGCTGAGCAGACCAAGAATATGATGACTTATCAGGCACTGACGACGCTGATGAACCACAACTTCAGAACCGTCGGCATTGTGAACAGGGTGGCATAAGACGTTTGAAACGATTAATATTGCCTCCACTGGTCTCAC
>Ga0138256_10009679_pt1 | contig 10114 bp, 8 predicted proteins | sample KNB2016incub_MG_FD_105486 | JGI IMG/M metagenome (GOLD analysis project Ga0138256, IMG submission 105486) | Active sludge microbial communities from wastewater in Klosterneuburg, Austria - KNB2014incub_MG | ecosystem: Engineered > WWTP > Activated sludge > Unclassified | place: Austria...
CTCCACATAGCTGAGCAAATTGATGGCCAGTAAGCGGCAACTGTCGTACGGACACAGCGGGATCTCGCCGCATGGATTGGTAGAAACCGTTCGAAAACCCAGATCTGCATAACAATCGGGGACAGATTCACGGATCACGGTATCCCAGAACAACACCCCGGGTTCTGCACTTTTCCAGGCGTTGTGCACGATCTTATTCCAAAGTTCGGTGGCATTGATCTCCCTTTCAACTTTGGGTTGTTTGGAGCCAACCGGAAAACGCAAACGATAGGGTTCACCGCTGATGGCCGCCTTCATAAATTCATCATCGATCCGCAGGGAAATATTGGCGCCGGTAACCTTGGTATGGTCCAGTTTGGCATCCACAAAACTGGGTGAATCCGGGTGTTGAATGGAAAGGGTCAGCATCAGTGCCCCGCGACGGCCATCCTGGGCTACCTCCCGGGTAGAATTGGAGTAACGTTCCATAAAAGGCAAAATGCCTGTTCCGGAAAGGGCGCTGTTCATCACCGGTGTACCTTTTGGACGAAGATGGGAAAGGTCGTGCCCTACCCCACCCCGTCTTTTCATCAGTTGTACCTGTTCTTCATCCATTTTCAGGATGGCTCCATAAGAATCAGCATTACCTTCCTCCCCAATGACAAAACAATTGGACAAGGAAACGACCTGAAAAGGCGTTCCGATCCCCGCCATTGGACTGCCTTGGGGCACGAGAAACCTGAACTGACGAAGCAGTGGGTAAAAATCGGCCGCTGTCATCGGGTTCGGGTGCTTTTGCTCAATACGGGCAAGCTCGGCGGCAATGCGGTGGTGCATGGCGTCCGGATTATTTTCGTAGATATTCCCGTAGGAGTCCTTGAGGGCATATTTGCTGAGCCAGACCCCGGCCGCAAGGGTGTCGCCCCCAAAATATTCCGTGGCTGCAGCCAAAACTGATTCGTTGGAATAAACAGGCCGATCCTTGGTTTTTGGGGCGGCGGCGATGGGTGTTGATTCTATCATTTGTCAGGGTGGTAGGTTTGAATTTTGAAATGCCTTAACCGTATTTCAACACCAGGCGGAAGGATTAAACGAAATAGCGCTTCCCCCGGGCGGGAAAACATCCGTATTAGAAAAACCGGGCTTATTTCCCCTTATACACCACCCCCGAGGTAGGCGTTTCATGCAGTTCGATTTTAGACAGCATGGGAAGGTCTGGCTTAATTTTATTCCAAAGCCAGACGGCGATCCGCTCACAGGTCGGATTCTCCAGGCCCTCAATATCGTTCAGCATTTTATGGTCAATACTTTTGACGATCGGATCGATCACGCGTTTGACATCGCTAAAGTCCATGACCCATCCGATATGCGGGTCCAGCTCACCTTCCAGATACACCAGCAGGCGGTACGTGTGTCCATGCACATTCCGGCATTTGTGTTCCAGCGGGACATTGGGCAAAAAATGCGCAGAATCAAACGTGAATTGTTTGAAGATTTCCATAATACTTATTTGAGCCGTTCAAAACGTGCCTGAAAAAACCGAAGGTACTTAGGTTCATACACCATTGTCAGGCCTTTTATCTTCTTTCTTTTTTCATAAACAGCTGCCGTTGATTCCGCTATGACATCCATGTGTGCCTGGGTATAAACGCGGCGGGGAATTGTAAAGCGTACCAACTCCAGTTTGGGGTAATAATTCCGGCCCTGGGCATCCCGGCCTGCGGAAACAATGCCGCGTTCCATGGTGCGTACGCCGGAGTCCAGATAGATCTCTGCCGCCAGGGTTTGCGCCGGAAATTCATCCTGACTCAAATGAGGCAAAAAAGCCCTGGCATCCACAAATATACCGTGCCCACCGATTGGCTTCACAATGGGAATGCCGTAAGATTGCATCTGGTGCCCAAGATACTCCACCTGACCAACCCGGGCATGTTGGTGGTTGTCGTCGAGACTTTCTGCGATCCCGATGGCCATGGCTTCCATGTCGCGACCCGCCAGGCCACCGTAGGTATGCAGTCCTTCATACACCACCACCAGGTTACGGGCCTCTTCAAACACCTCCCATTCGTTGGTGGCCAGGAAGCCGCCAATATTCACCAAAGCGTCTTTTTTTGCACTCATGGTTGCGCCATCGGTCAGTGAGCAAATTTCCTTGACAATCTGTCGAATGGTTTTCTTTTGATATCCTTCCTCGCGTTGCTGGATAAAATAGGCATTTTCTGCCACCCGTGTCATGTCGTGGATGATCCGGATGCCATGTTTATGCGTGTATGCCCGTAACTCCCGGAGGTTTTGCATGCTGATCGGTTGTCCTCCAGCCATGTTGACATTGGTGGCGATGCTGACGTAAGGGATCTTATCTGCCCCGTATTTTTGAACGAGTGCTTCCAGTTTATTCAGGTCCACATTGCCCTTGAACGGGTGTTCATTCAGCGGATCGTGTGCCTCGTCAATGATAATGTCGGCGAAAATCCCCCCCGCTAATTCCTGGTGCAGCCTGGTGGTGGTGAAATACATATTCCCGGGGATCACATCGCCGGGTTTGATGAGAACTTTGGAGAGGATGTTTTCAGCACCCCGGCCCTGGTGGGTTGGGATCAGATATTTGTATCCGTAGTAATTTTGAACCGCTTCTTCCAGGTGATAGTAGTTTCTGCTGCCGGCATACGCCTCGTCGCCAAGCATGAGTCCGGCCCATTGCCGGTCGCTCATGGCGCTGGTACCACTGTCGGTAAGCAGGTCAATATACACATCGTCTGAGCGCAACAAAAAGGTATTGAAACCGGCCGTTTTAATGGCCTTGAGCCGTTGTTGTTTGGTGGTCATTTTGAGCAGTTCCACCATTTTCATTTTGTAGGGTTCTGCCCAGGAACGTTTATAGGTTGACATTTTCATATTTTTTGCCTTATTAAACTGATTATGAAGGACTTAAAGGAGTTTTTTTGTCTTTTGCACGCCTAATTCCGGCCACAAAAAGTTGCAATAGCAGGATGATCAGTGTAAAAAGAGCAGTCGCCAAAATTACGCCGGAACCGAGGAAAAAAGCGAATGAAACACGAAGAGTTTCCATCATTTTGCTAAACGGGATTTGGTCTGAATTCATCTGCCAGATGCCTTTTTTTAACCCCGCAAAATTGAGGGACAGCCAGAATACCAGTAGGGCAATCTGGGCGGTCCAAAAGGAGCCGTTGACCCATTTATTGCGCTGAAGTTGAACCTTTTCTCCAGCCCCAATGAACTCGAAACAAGCAGCGAACAGGATCATGGTATTGATTCCGATCGTAGTGCCCATGGCATGTGCAACGGTGACATGGGTACCATGGGTATAGAGGTTGATCGCAGGAATAGACATCAGAATAGCCTGTCCCAGGTTAAGAAAAACCCAGACATCTGCTGCCAGTAAAAATCGGTAGGGGATTATGGACGCATGCTTTTGTGCCTCCGTAACGGATTGTCGCCAATTGTAGAGGATCTTGATAAAAAACACCCACTCTGTCATGCTTACCAGGTAGGCAGTATAGCGCACAAAGTGGTCGGTGGGCAGGGTGTAAATATGATGCCCCCAATTGAACATAAGGTTGAACAAACCAAGGAAGTACATCGCAAAAGCAAGCCGGCTTTTGCCAACCTGATAATTTTTACTGATACGTTCCATGAGAAAGAAGGCCGTCCCGTACAGCATCTGATTCCAGGCTCCCACCAGGGCCCCGTTTGCCTTCCATTGAATGGTCATATCGGTCACAAAATGTTCCCGGAAATACGGAAAAAGCCACAGATAACTCTCTGTAAATGAGCCTATAAAAAACACAATACCCGTCATCCACATCCAAACATACACCGGCCAGCGGCCTGAATACCCTCTGACGGCCTTCACAAAATTTGCCAAAAAAAGCAGCCAGGCTATTGCGATCGGTATAGACCAGTAGGGATTGAATTCCCAGTATTCCCGGCCCCCAAAATCACCCTTGAAATAAGCGTAATAAATGCCCCCGATGGCTATTCCCCACAGCAAGCCTTGCAGGCGTGTAAGGTTATTCCAGGCATTGAAATCAAAATAGAAGGAAAGTCCACTATACACACAGCCGGTGGCGCCGATCAGGATCCAAAACATTACAGAGGAAACGTGCAAGGGCCGAAGGGTGGCAAATGGGAGCACCATGCCTTTATAATCCGGCGCGACATAGTAGATCCCGGCCAAGATCCCCCAAAGCAGCCCTCCACCTAAGAGCAGAAGTGACAGTGCCAGAAAATATTTTCCGATATTATTTTCGCTGTTCATTGCTCCGGGTCATTCCGTCTGGAAGGATCGTAAAATCCAGTGGATTCGCGGAACCGCTTGCATCCGTGGACTTTAAAAATTCGATGAGTAAATCTGTCTCTTGTTCCGACAGGTCAAAAGCTGGCATAGGTGAACTCCCGGTCTTGAGGATCGCTCTCAGGAGTTGAGCGCCTTTGCCGGGGCTCGAATAAACATTCGTCAGGTCGGGACCCAAATATCCGCCCAGACCATAAAGTTGATGGCAACTCTGACAGTTATACTTCTGCCAGACTAAACGCCCTTGCGAAGCCTCTTTCTTATCAAAGACCTCCCGGGCTACGGAAAAGGAGGGTTTAAGATAGATCCTAAAGGAAAAGGCTAAAAACAAAAGACTTAATAAAGAAAAGGTCGTTATCGGTTTCAATATCTTTTACAACAAGGAGGTTGAAATCAAGCCTTCGGATAAAATCAGGGCAGGGATTGAACCAAGTTACACCGGGCATCTTATGAGGACACCCGGTGTTTCATGATAGCATTCGCGTAAAACACCTGGTTCTTTTGAGGTTCTGAAACTGGTTTAGTAAGGGAGTTAAACCCTCCTGGAATAAACTCCCTTACCAAACGAAACGAATTCTATTTGCGCCAGGGCAAATTCAGGACCCGCTGGGCTGCAAGTTCACCCAGTCGAACGCCTTCATCACAGTCCATCCGGAAGTGTACTCCCAATGGAATCCGGGAATACGCATCTTCATCTGCCATTTCTTTGAAGGAGGAATAGGTTCGCGGTGTTCCGATGAATTCATACCGGTCTTTGTGGCACAAATCCGTAAAAGTGTACCCGCCCGGGTGCTTTGAATTGTATTCGAAGAAGGAAGAGAGGATCCTACCCCCGGCGCCGCCAAAGCCTGAGTGTCCGGAAGGATAAGCCGGAAAGGCAGGAGTAATACCATATACCTGATGGATCGGATCGTTCAGGATGGTTTTCCAGTTCGCAGCCGCAGGATCATTTTGAGCCATTACCCGCCGTATGAAAGAAATCGGGCGTTCAACATTGTATAGATATTTTGATTTCCAGACAGCAACGCCGGCATCGCTCAGGGCCATCCCCAACTTGGCATATAGTTCGGCACATTCAGCCAGATTAAGACCTTCACTTTCAACGATTTGTGTAGCGATTGCAGCCAGACGAGGAGGTGGACCGAACGTAAGGCCCAAAATATCATCACTCCAGAATTGAGCCCGCCATTTCCCGTCATAAGCACCAGGACCGTCGCTAACAATATTGTTTACGGTGATGTAGGTTTCAAGTGCCTGACCGTAGAAAGGCGAATTTTTATCCTCATTGTAAGGAATTGGAGGCTTCGCGATCAGATCCGACTGGCTCATGGCAAAGGTGCGTACGCCGCCCCAATACGGGAAAACTGCTTTGCCATAATCCGGCCAGGTGGGTTGCCATAAACCCGGACCCGCAGGAGGCTGATAGCCAGCGGGTTGAGGCGTAAGAAATGCATCATGGCCGATCAGATCCTGACGTTCCCAGTTGTAAACAGCCACGGCCACTGCTCTTCCATATTCCTCGGAGCGCTCCAGGATCTCCGGAGTGGTAGCGTCTGCATGTTGGGTGTGCAATACACCTCGCAGGTGCTCTATGCTATTGTAAAGGGCTGAATAGTCATTTTCCATTTGGGAGAAGAACCTCCGCATCAGGTAAGCATAGGACTCATTGACACAGGCAGGCCAGTAATATTCCTTCCCGGCTTCCACGGGAGGAAGTACCAACCCCGGATATTGATAAGCCAGTGAATTATTTTCGGGCATGCCCGCCACAACCGATTCGTAGGCCGATAAACCCAAATAGGCCAATGCTCTTGGACCGGTGCCGGGACGATTGCCATTGGCATAGCGGTCTAATTCAAGGAATTTATCATTCCAGGCTTTGAACACCTTGTAATCGTATGATTTTGCGAGGGGAACGTCTGTTACAGGCTCGATATCATCATTTTTACAGGATTGGACCAGCAAGGCAGCTAGCAGGAAGGCCGGCAACAAGACTCGGAGGTGTTGAAAAAATTTCATGACATTCTGTTTTAATTAAAAGTTAGAAAAGCAAGGGGAAATCCTATTGGAACCCACCCAAAGTGGATGGGTACGTTTCGTAAGTTGAGTTATTGCAAATGCAGTTTAAAGAGTATTTTATCTTAATTAAGGGCCAAAAAATTCAGGCAATCAGCCTGAATTTTTTTTGACGGGTGGATTGACCCAAATCCGCCAAAGTGGTAGTCTCAAATTCCTCTTTCAAACTTTCTTTCACGGTTTTCCAATAGTTATGCATCGGACAGGGCTGTCTTTCTCCGCATCCCGGCAGCCCCAGCAAACATTTGTCAAAAAAGTCTTCCCCTTCCAAAGCGCGGATCAGATCGGAGAGCAAAATGTCTTCGGGCGGTATCAGAAACCCGATCCCTCCATTCGGACCGCGATAGGATTGCAACATCCCTTTTTGGGTCAGACTTTGCAGAATTTTGGTTAAAAAATGGAACGAAATGTCCAATTCCTCTGCCATTTCCCGGATACTCACAAATTCCTGACTTCCCCGGTGAGCCGCCATATAAAGCAAAGCACGCAGCCCATATTCCCCGGATTTTGAAATAACACGCATCTACCTGGTTTAATTTAAGAGTATTTAGTCTGCAAATATACACGACTGTTTTTTCTTTCCTAAGCTCTGGGACATCTTTTTTTTCGTTTGTCCTCCATCTGACATTCCAACTTGCTCCCGCATTGTCAGCGGTGTGTAAATCTTGTTGATCTATTTAAGAGTTATTTGTCTTAAATAAAAGACCTCCTTACCTTTGAGACGAGATACGGTCTTCGAAGCACCCTGACTTCGAGACTATCACCTTCACAATCAAATCAATATCAATTAGTTATGACACTTCAAGAAGATAACATGATCCATCTTTCCATTGCTGAAAGACCACAAACCGTTGGAGAAATGGTTGTTGCTGACTACCGGAAGGCTGAAGTATTCAGAAAATATGGCATAGATTATTGCTGTGGCGGAAAGAAGCCGCTGGAAGATATTTGTGCAAAAAAGGGATTAGATCCCCAACCAATCCAGGCAGAACTGGATCAATTGGACCTATTGCCCGTGAATGCACCGCAAGATTTTGATGCGTGGGAACTTGATACCCTGGCGGATCACATCATTACCCGGCACCATCAATACGTGTCGGAATCTGTCCCGATGCTGTACGAATTGACCACGAAAGTCGCCCGGGTCCACGGGGAGCGACACCCTGAGCTGGTGGATATCGCCAGGCATTTCGATGCGGTGGCGCAGGAACTTCAGATGCACATGCACAAAGAGGAGCGGATCTTGTTTCCGCGTATTGCCCTTATGGCATCGGCTTACCGGCAAGGGACAGGGCTTCCGCCAGCTATGTTTGGCTCCATCGAAAATCCCATCCGAATGATGGAATCCGAGCATGAATCTGCTGGCGGCGGACTGGAGGAGATCCGGCATTTGAGCGACAACTATACGCCTCCAATAGATGCCTGTACCTCTTACCGGGTGTTGTTTGCCAAACTCTCCGAGTTCGAGCAGGACCTGCACCAACATGTGCATCTTGAAAATAACATCCTGTTTCCCAAAGCGATACAACTGGAAAAGGATAGATTTGCCGCATGAGCATTTGGTATTTCATCTCAGTATTCCTCCACATTCTCTTTGCAGCGTTCTGGATTGGCGGGATGTTGTTTCTTCCACTGGTCATTTTGCCAGGGATCAAACAGCATCCCGACAAAATAGCCATCCTGTATAAAACGGGCATTACCTTCCGCTTCTACGGTTGGATTGCCCTTTTTTCATTGGTGGCAACTGGCATGCTCAATATGTATTTTAGGGGAATGCCATTCTCCTGGGCGTTTTTTACGGAAAGCAGTTATGGCATTCTGGTCAGCTACAAAATCCTTCTTTTTACAGGAATTCTGTTGGTGAGCGGGATCCATGATTTCTTTTTCGGTAAAAAAGCCCTCGAAGAAATGCAAACGACAGACAACAGCCGACTCAGACAACTTGCCCGGGTAACAGGGCGCATCAATCTGCTGCTGGCCCTGGCCATGGCTTTTATTGGAGTGATACTTTCCAGAGGCGGGGTGATCCCCTGAATAAAAGCCCTTTCTACTTCCTTTCAAGTCGGGAGGATTCAGATTTAGAGGCAACCCCTATTTACAGATCCTTTTTCCGGAATACCCGCGCTGCCCACAACATCGGCAGAATGATCCAAAGTGTCATGGTAACCGCAGCAAAAACCACTCCCCAGCCAGTGCCCAGGAACTCCCGGAATAAAGCTCCGGTATACCCCATCAGGGCGGAAATATCCATTTGAAGTAACACGACTACTCGGGCAAGGTCAATCGGGTTGAGTGCAATCACCCCAACCATCGCTTTCTCCAGTGGGTAATCGGCGAAACTGAACATCAGGTACAACACCAGCGCATCATACAACAGCGCGAAATAAAACCACAATAACAAGGCCACCCCGATCCCTTTTGCCTTGTCGCGGGTCAGCACAGAGGCCAGCAATGCGATGGAGACAAAGGCCACGGACAATCCCGCCGCCACGACCAAAAGGGTCAGACCGGTGGCATTCATGGCAAATAAAGCGATTGGAATTCCGAGTCCAACCAGCACAGAGAGGGTCATGGCAACCGCCAGTCCCACAAACTCGCTCCAAACAATGACACTTCGTCGGATGGGCTGGGCAGCCAGGAGTTCGATAAATTCAGCAGCGTTGTAAAAGTGAATGGTAGCAAAAACAATGCTCACCAGGGGAGCCACGATCAGCACAATATTCAGCAGACTGACCAATCCTTTTGTGGGGTCTCCACTCAGGTTGAACAATCCAAAAGATACGGCGAACAAAAACAGCGTGTAACCTATGACGATCCGGTTTTGAAGAATATCGTAGAGAACGTATTTGACAATGCGAAGCATATCTTGATTGCGGGTTAAGATGGGGCTGGGAAGAGGCCGGCTGGGATAAATTATGCGCTCGTTTCCGCCACTTGTTTCATGATCTGCGCCAGGGCGCGGTTTAGCCGGTCTTCTCCGGTACGGGATTTCAAATCCTCAATGGATTGATAAAACTGGACCTTGCCATCCATGATATACATGACATCTGTGGTCAATTCCTCCAGATCACTGAGGATGTGGGACGTGACCAGCACCAGTTTGCCCTTGGCTTTTTCTGCCAGTACTTTTTCTTTCAGGATCTCGGAAGCCACCGGATCCAGTCCGGCAGTCGGTTCATCGAGTACCAGCACATCGGGATCGAACAGGAAGGCCAGGCAGGCACTCACTTTCTGGCGGGTTCCTCCGGAGAGGGTTCGCATCGCTTTGTGGGCAATTTTATCAATTTCAAATGCCTTCAGGAGATCGTCATCCAGACGGCTGTAGGTATCCCGGCGGATCTCTTTGATCATATCGAACACTTGTCCGATGCGCATATTATCCGGGTACCGGCCAATCTGGGGCATATATCCAAGATGCCGCCGGTAATCCCAACTGCCCAACACAGGCTGATTGTAGAGGGTCAAGCTACCGCTATCCGGTATGACCAGGCCAAGCAAGCATTTCAGAAAAGTGGTTTTCCCGGAGCCGTTCGGCCCTATCAGTGAAACAGCCTGTCCGGACTCCATGCGTACGCTGACACCATCAAGGGCTTTCAGTTTGCCAAAGGATTTGGTAAGGAGAGTGGATTCTAACACGAACGATGAACGATGAACGATGAACGATGAACGATGAACGATGAACGATGAACGATGAACGATGAACGATGAACGATGAACGATGAACGATGAACGATGAACGATGAA
>Ga0138256_10009680_pt1 | contig 10114 bp, 6 predicted proteins | sample KNB2016incub_MG_FD_105486 | JGI IMG/M metagenome (GOLD analysis project Ga0138256, IMG submission 105486) | Active sludge microbial communities from wastewater in Klosterneuburg, Austria - KNB2014incub_MG | ecosystem: Engineered > WWTP > Activated sludge > Unclassified | place: Austria...
ACTTCCTGTCATTGATAAGAAAGGCAGGTTAATTGGACTTATAACCTATAAGGATATACTAAAAGTTAAATCAAGACCGAATGCATGCAAAGATGAGTTCGGTCGCCTCAGAACAGGTGCTGCTGTTGGAGTCACTAAAGATACTTTGGAGAGGGTGAAGGCTCTCGTTGAAGCAAATGTAGATGTGATCACAATTGATACAGCTCATGGTCATTCCAAAGGTGTTATGGAAACTTTAAAGGTGATTCGTAAGGCTTATCCGAAATTACAAATCATCGTTGGTAATATCGCAACTGCTGAAGCAGCCAAATATTTAGCGAAAGCAGGTGCGGATGCCGTTAAGGTTGGAATTGGTCCGGGTTCAATTTGTACAACACGCGTGATTGCCGGAATTGGTGTCCCTCAGTTTACAGCAATCTACGACGTTGCCAATGCACTCAAAGGAACTCCCGTGAAAGTAATTGCTGATGGAGGTATTCGTTTCAGCGGTGATATTTCAAAAGCACTTGCAGCCGGTGCTGATAGTGTTATGCTTGGTTCACTTCTTGCCGGAACAGAAGAGTCTCCCGGTGAAATGATTATTTACGAAGGAAGAAAGTTCAAACTTTACAGAGGTATGGGTTCCATTGAAGCTATGAGAGAAGGTTCTAAGGATCGCTACTTTCAATCACAAACCGATGATGTAAAAAAACTTGTTCCTGAAGGAATCGTTGGCCGCCTGCCTTATAAAGGTCTGGTTTCAGAAGAACTGTACCAGCTTGTCGGCGGACTCCGTGCGAGCATGGGTTATTGCGGTACTCCTTCAATCACGGAATTAAAGAAGGCTTCATTCATCCGTATCACCTCGGCAGGTGTGAGAGAAAGCCATCCGCATGATGTCACCATAACCAAGGAAGCACCGAATTATCATCGTTAAAATTCTGATTATCAGATCGATTTATTAATTTGAAAGTTCGGTTTTTTATAAGTTTTGTAACTCATTCAAAATCCACAAGTTCATCAAGGCTTCATAGAATAAACTCCAATTAAATTCAAATTTGCAGGGTTTTGTCGAAAGACAAGGTTTATTAAATTTGCGCACCTAAAATAAATAGAAAATAACCATGAAGAAAAATCTGTTTCTCTTAATCATTACCTTTTTCAGTTTGAATACTTTTCTTTTCGCTCAAGAGGATAAAGATCCAACTATCTTAAATATTGCAGGTGAAAACATTCCGAGAAGTGAATTCGAAAGAGTGTTTAAAAAGAATAACAACAAGGAAACTGACCTCAGTCATAAAGCTGTGACTGAATATTTGCAGCTCTATATTAATTACAAACTGAAAGTTCGTGAATCCCTTGAATTAGGTATGGATACAGTCCAGGCTTTTGTTGATGAACTTGCAGGTTATAGAAAGCAGCTTGCACAACCTTATCTGGTCGATAAGGACGTTTCTGAGAATTTGCTGAAGGAAGCCTATGAGAGAATGAAAACAGATATTCGCGCAAGTCATATTCTCATCAAATGTGAATTAGGTGCTTTGCCAAAAGATACGATGGAAGCCTATAACAAAGCGATCAAGGTGCGTAATGAATTGCTCAAAGGTTCTGACTTTAATAAGACCGCCAGAAAATACTCCGATGATCCGTCAGTAAAAGACAACTCAGGAGACCTGGGCTACTTTTCTTCCATGCAAATGGTTTATCCTTTTGAAACTACTGCGTATTCTACCAAGCAAGGTGAAGTTTCCATGCCTGTTCGTACGCGCTTCGGTTATCACCTGATAAAAGTAACGGATTCTCGTCCTGCTCAAGGTGAAGTTCGTGTTGCACATATCATGGTGAAGATCGGACCCGGCGCAAGTGCTGAGGACTCTTTGAAGGCTGCACAAAAAATCAATGAGATTTACAATAAACTGAAAGCAGGAGAGCGATTCGATGACCTGGCTCGCCAATACTCCGATGATCCAAGTTCTGCAAAGACCGGCGGCGCATTGCCAATGTTCGGCACAGGAAGAATGGTTCCTGAGTTTGAGCGTGCTGCATTTGATTTGAAAAATCTGAATGACTACACACAACCAACTCGTACTTCTTATGGTTGGCACATCATTCGACTTCTTGATAAAAAGCCCTTGGGTACTTATGACGAGCTTCAGGCTGAACTTAAACAGAAAGTTCAGAAAGACTCACGCTCAGACCTGAGCCGTACATCAATGCTCAACAAGATAAAGGCGAAGTATGCTTTTAAAGAAATGCCAAAGGCAAAGGCTGAAATCATAAGTAAAGTAGATTCCACCGTGTTGGAAGGAAAATGGACTGCAGATAAGGCTGCCGGTTTAAAAGGCAAACTCTTCAGCTTGGGAAATAAGGTATATACACAATCCGACTTTGCTGACTATATTGTAAATCATCAATCAAAGAGATCACAAGGCGGAGTTCCTGAAGCAATCGCAAATTCATTGTATTCAGAATATGAGACAGAATCTTGTCTGGCATACGAAGAATCAAAACTTGATTCCTTGTATCCTGATTTTAGAAACCTCATGCAGGAGTACCGTGATGGAATTTTATTGTTCGAACTGACGGACAAAAAAGTCTGGTCCAAGGCTGTTAAAGATACTGTCGGCTTAAAAGATTTTTACGAGAAGAATAAAAACAATTACATGTGGAACGATCGCATTGAAGCAACAATTTATACTTGCGCCAATGCACAGATTGCAGCTGAAACACATAAAATGATGAAGAAGATTGATGACTCAGATACCCTCATGGCTCGTATCAACAAAAACTCTCAATTAAATTTGCAGGTGAAATATGGCAAATTTACCAAAAGTGAGCAGGAAATAATTGACCAAATTGAATGGAAGCCGGGATTAACAAAGGACATTGAAAAAGATGGACAGGTTGTTTTTGTTAATGTTCATAAATTGATTCCTGCTCAACCAAAGACTCTGGAAGAAGCCAAAGGGCTGGTAACAGCGGATTATCAGAATTCACTGGAGAAAGCCTGGATAAGTTCCCTCCAGCAAAAATATCCGGTGAAAGTCTATGAGGATGTTGTTGACTCAGTCAGCAAAAAATAAGCCTCAATAAAACAAGACAAACGGCGTTCATCATTGGACGCCGATTTGTTTTTCAGACGATCCTGACATCAGGGCTGATCACAATTGGTTTTAGTGTATTCAAATTAATCTATTGGTGAACAAATCATTTCTTTTTCTTCTGGTCTTCATTCAATTCTCCTCCTGCAAATTATGGCAGGAGAAGGAGGACCTTGATGGCAGAATGAAAGTAGCCAAGGCTTTTGATTATGTACTTTATCTGGATGATTTGAACGGTGTTGTTCCATCCGGCGCATCTCCTGAAGACAGTACGACGATTACCGGAAATTTTATCGAGAATTGGATCCGTCAGAAGGCGGTGTTGCATAAAGCAGAAAGAAATCTTGATGAGGAAAAGAAGAATGTTGAGAGAAAGCTCGAGGAGTATCGTAATTCGTTGATTACCTATACTTATGAAACCCAACTGGTTCAGCAAACACTTGATACGATTGTTTCTGAAGATGAAATTGAAAAATTTTATGAAGCGAACCGAAATAATTTTGAGTTGAAAGACAATATCATCAAAGTAATCAATATCAAACTAAATAAAAATTCTCCCAAACTAAATAAAGCTCGAGATTGGTTTAAGGGTAACTCCGCCAAAGACAGGAAAGCACTGCAGGATTATTGTCACCAGTACGCCTTGAATTATTTCCTTGATGATACAACCTGGTTGCTATTTGATGATTTGTTAAAGGAGATTCCTATCAAGACGTACGATAAAGAACAGTATCTTCAAAACAACCGCAACATAGAAATTGAAGATTCCAGCAATTTCTATATGGTGAGCATAAGAGGATTTATGATGAAAAACAGTACTTCACCTTTAAGCTTCGAAAGAAATAATATTCGTACAATGGTTATTAATGAACGCAAGCTCAAACTCATTGAGAAAATGGAGCAGGAAGCTTATGACGATGCCCGAAAAGGGGGCGATGTAGAAGTTTATTAAAACCGTACCTTTGTAATCCTTATGAAAAAAACAGTCAATTTTTATCGAATTAAGTTGTTGAAGATAGGTGCTTTAGCTGCCATGCTTTTTGCATTCAGTATTCCACGGATAGCTCATGCACAGGTGGTTGTCGATAAGGTCTTAGCCGTGGTGGGAAGCAAAATAATTCTTCAATCTGATATCGAGAAACAACACGTTCAATACATTGCACAGGGTGCTGAAGATAATAGCAAAACGAAGTGCCTGATTTTTGATCAGCTTCTTCTCCAAAAACTATTACTCAATCAGGCAGAAATCGACAGCGTAAACGTTTCTGAAAGTCAGGTTGATGGTGAACTGGATCGACGCATGCGTTTTTACATTAAACAAATTGGCTCTGAAGAGAAGCTCGAAGAATATTTTCATACCACGATTCGCGAATTAAAAGCTGAGTTGCGAGACATGATACGCGAACAGTTGCTGGTTCAAAGCATGCAGAGTACCATCACAAAGGACGTTGTCGCAACACCATCTAATGTCAGGGAGTATTTTGAAAGTATTCCTTCTGATAGCTTGCCTTATATCGATGCTGAGATGGAAGTCGGACAAATTGTACGCAAACCGCCTGTGAGCGATACAGAACGTAAAGCAGTAAAAGCGAGGTTGGAAGAATACCGAAGGAAAATAATGGCCGGGGAAGACTTTGCGGTCTATGCCGCCTTATACTCCGAAGATAAATCTACGGCAAAAAAAGGAGGGGAGCTGGGCATGTTTGAGCGTGGTACCATGGTTCCTGAATTTGAGGCCGCCGCTTTTAATCTCCGGGCAGGAGAAGTGTCACCAATCATCGAGACAAAGTTTGGGTTTCATATTCTTCAACTCATAGAACGCAGAGCGGATCAGATTAATGTCCAGCATATATTGCTACAGCCACAAACAGACGATAAAGATCTTATGAAGTCTTATACTTTGCTTGATAGTTTGCGTAAGCAGATAAATCTGGGAACTATTTCATTTGAAGATGCAGCACAGCAATTTTCGGATGATGAAGAAACACGCAATAATGGAGGACTTCTGGTAAATCCTGAGACAGGTACTACGAAACTTTCACCTGATAAGATGGACAGACTGTTGTTTTTCCAGGTGGACTCAATGGCGCTCAACACCGTTTCAATGCCCCTGGGAATGGCTACCGCAGAAGGAAAGCAGGCATACCGACTAGTGATGGTCAAATCCAAGAGTGCTCCACACAAAGCTAATTTGAAGGATGATTATCAAAAAATTCAGGAAGTCGCATTACAGCAAAAGCAGAATGAACTGCTAAGCACATGGGTGGAAAATAAAAAGTCAGTGACCTATATTCATCTCAATGATACCTTTGGTGATTGTGAGATGTTAAAGGCCTGGACTCAGGGTGGATTGAAGCAGTAAAAATTTATAGTAAAAAGAAATTAAATTCATTTTTTAATAAAATTATGTCAGCAAATTATAAAAGTGATGTCGAAGCTGTTCAGGATCTTGTCAGCAAATACAATCAACTACGAACCGAAATTGGTAAAGTAATCATCGGACAGGATGAAGTCGTTCGGGATGTACTCATCTCTATATTTAGTCGTGGCCATTGTTTATTGGTCGGTGTACCCGGATTGGCAAAAACTCTCCTGGTAAATACCATTGCTCAAACATTAGGATTGACCTATAACCGGATTCAGTTCACTCCCGATTTGATGCCTTCAGATATCATTGGAACAGAAATTCTGGATGAGTCACGCCATTTTCGTTTCATTAAAGGTCCGCTTTTCGCCAATATAATCCTTGCAGATGAGATCAACAGGACTCCGCCTAAAACGCAGAGTGCATTGCTTGAATCCATGCAGGAATATGCAGTGACTGCTGCCGGAAAACGTTATGCATTAGATCTTCCTTTTTTCGTTTTGGCAACACAAAATCCAATCGAGCAGGAGGGAACCTACCCATTACCTGAAGCCCAGCTTGACCGTTTCATGTTCAATGTCATGCTTACTTATCCAGATCTGGAACAGGAGATTATGGTTGTGAAAAATACCACCTCGGATTATAAACCCAAGCTTGATAAAATTATTGGTGCGGAGGAAATTTTATATTTCCAGGAACTTGTACGCCGAATTCCTATTCCTGATAATGTTCTTCAGTACGCCGTTAAACTCGCTGCTAAAACCCGGCCGAATACGGACTCCGCTGCACCTGAAGCAAACTCTTACCTTTCATGGGGAGCAGGACCACGGGCCTCTCAGTACCTCGTGATCGGTGCAAAATGCCATGCTGCATTGAAAGGAAAATTCTCTCCTGATATTGAAGATGTGCGTGCAGTTGCGCTGCCAATTCTTCGTCACCGTATCGTTCGAAACTATAAAGCTGAAGCCGAAGGAATGACCGTTGAAAAGATAATCGAGGCCTTCATGAAATAATTGTTTTCATTCAGAATCTGCATCATCAACAAGTTGGAGATTCTGAATAGCTACAATTGCACGGATAGAACCGAAGAGAACCACAACATCATTCTTTTTAAATTCTTCGACGATCCCTGTTTGTTTGCTTTTCAGCATTCTTACACGCGATCCGACTTGTATTTCTTTCTTTAATTTCTCTATCAATACCTGCTTTCGTTTTTCGACTTTTGCCGGAGCATTTTCCGCGGCTTTTCTTTTTACTTCGGCAGTAAGGCTCCCGACAAATTTTTTAATCACTGCTTTACGATCTTTATTCTTTTCCCACTCCTCAAGAAGTGAACTCATCTTTCTTCCAAGCAAAGCGAGCTTTTGAGTTTCTTCTCGCTTCGATTTATCCTTTTCCATTTTCGCTTCCAGCTTTTTCAGCATATCCTTATACTGCATTTCGGCAGCACTCATTTTTGCTTCTTGCAGCTTCAACAGTTTACTTTCTTCCACTTGCTTGTTTTTTTGCAAATGAAGACCGGATAGCAAAGTGTTGAGTTTTAATTTGTCTTTTTGAACTTTGCTTTTTGCTTTTTCAAGTACATGTTGGGGCAAACCTATTCTCTCTGCAACCTCAAAAGTATAGGAACTGCCGGGCTGTCCGGTTATCAGTTGATACTTCGGACTCAATGTTTCCGGATCAAAGAGCATGGATGCATTCTGAACGCCGGGTAAATTTTCTGCGATTAGTTTTATATTGGTATAATGTGTAGTGAAGACACCAAAAGCTTTTCTCTTGTTTAACTCCTCAAGCACAGCTTCTGCAATCGCTCCTCCAAGTTCAGGATCAGTACCGGTTCCAAACTCGTCAATGAGTATTAACGAACGGTTATTGGCCGAGCGAAGAAAATTATTCATCCTGATAAGGCGGGAACTATAGGTACTCAAAGCATTTTCAATCGACTGGCTGTCGCCAATATCTGCAAGAAAGTGATTGAAGAAACACATGCAGGAATTTTCTTTGGCAGGTACAAGCAACCCACTTTGTAACATCAGTTGAAGAAGTCCTACTGTTTTTAAAGTAATGGATTTTCCACCGGCATTCGGACCACTGATGATAAGAATCCTGTTCTCTTGATTCAGAAATATTGTCAGAGGAACGACTGGTTTGTTTAGCTTTTTATTTTTCAGGTAGAGTAGTGGGTGAACTGCATCATACAATTCTACCCGAGAATTTTTATCGAGTTTAGGTAGATGTGCATTTAATTCAATTGCATACAGAGCTTTGGCTCTTATAAAATCGAGCTGAGTGAGTAGCGCATGATAAGCTGAAATCAAAACAGCGTGTCTTCGGATTTTTTCAGTCAACTCCCGCAACAGACGAAGAATTTCGCTACGCTCGTCCTGTTCGAGTTCAGAGACTGCATTGTTTAATTCAACGAGTTCTTCAGGCTCGATAAAAGTGGTCTTTCCGCTTTCACTTTTCCCGTGAATCAATCCTTTCACGTTGCGTTTAAATTCAGAGGGAATTGCCAGTACACGACGGTTATTGTAAAAATTTTCTTCATTCTCTCTAAGCCAACCTTTTTTATTAAGCTCATTGATAAATGTTCGAAAACGTTTATCTGCTTCTTTTCTTTTTGAATTCAACTGACTGCGTATGTCCTGCAGTTCAGGCGAGGCCGAATTTTTTACGATGGCATGAGCATCTATGATTGCATCAATTTCCTCAATGATCTCTTTGGTCTCATATACATCCGCCGTAATTTCTGATAAGGAAACATAAAACTCCTTCCGGTCTTTAAGAAATTTAAGGATCGAATTAACCGTTGACGAAGCAGATCGGATTCTGCTAAACTGCATTTCTGTCAATACAGATCCCTGTTTACTCAACAATTGACTATCAGCTTCGAAATCTTCAAAAGAAGTATCCGGAAAGTGTCCTTTGTTTGACAAAGTACTTTTATATTCCTGTGTTTGCCTGAGTATCAAGGATAAGCTGTCGCGACTCTGAATTGGCTCAAGGGACAAAGCAAGCCTTTTAGCAGATGCGGATCGGCAGTGAAAAGCCACCTGTTCGCATACTTTGTCGAATTCAAACAGCTTCAATATATCTTCTCCGTGGATTTTCATCCTTGCAAAGATTTGATTTTAAACCGAACCCACAAAATGGAATTTTTTAAAGAAAGAATTATTCTTTTTTCGTTCATTGCATAAATAAGATTTAAAATGAAAGCGGATAAAACGGTAGTTGTAATTGGAGGAGGAGCAGCCGGCTTTTTTGCTGCTATTACATGCGCTGAAGCTAATCCGAATTTGAAAGTGATTATCCTGGAGAAATCCGGAAAACTTCTTTCAAAGGTACGCGTGAGCGGGGGTGGACGCTGCAATGTGACCCATGCATGTTTTGATCCGACTGAACTCGTGAAAAATTACCCTCGAGGAGGCCGCGAACTTTTAGGTCCTTTTCATGTATTTTCTCCCAAGGACACGATTGAATGGTTCGAATCCAGAGGCGTGAAATTAAAAGTCGAAGATGATGGCAGAATGTTTCCGACCACGGACGATAGCAGCACGATTGTAAATTGCCTGATCTCTACCGCTGAAAATGCCTCCATTGAGATTAAAATGAACAGCCAGGTTCATTCTATTCATAGGACTGAGAATAATCTGTTCGAACTTGGTTTGGCAGATGATCAAAAAATTACCTGTGCTGCATTAATCATAGCAAGCGGCGGATCAGCTTATCTGAAGGGCTTTGACTGCTTACAGGGAACAGGTCATGCCATCATTGAGCCCGTACCGAGTTTGTTCACATTTAATATTCCCGCTAATTCAATAACTAATTTGATGGGTATTTCTGTAGATGCAGCTCAGATTAAAATTAAGGGCACTAAATTTATCAACGAAGGTCCCTTGCTTATCACTCATTGGGGGATGAGTGGTCCGGCCGTTCTGAAATTAAGTTCAGGTGCCGCTCGCAAACTGTCAGAAATGAATTATCAGTTTTCAATTCAGGTTAAATGGTTGATACAATTTTCGGAAGAGGATATGCGTAGTTCCCTGAACAAATTGCGCAAAGATCTGGCAAAGAAAAAAGTTTCTTCCTCCAATCCCTTTCATCTTCCAAAAAGATTGTGGGAATACCTCCTGGATAAATCTTTAACCAACGCCGAGAAGGAATGGGCTCAGCTTAACAATGATGAGCTTCGAAAATTGAACAGTGTTTTAATTGCTGATGAATATTCAATCAATGGAAAAACAACCTTTAAAGAGGAATTCGTTACTTGCGGAGGAATAGCACTCAAAGAAGTAGACTTTAAAACGATGCAAAGTAAAGTGATGCCCGGTTTGTATTTTGCAGGTGAAGTGCTTGATATTGATGCGTTAACCGGAGGCTTTAATTTTCAAGCTGCCTGGACGACAGGCTACATTGCCGGGAAATCGGCATCCCAAAACATTTAATGCATCTCAGTTACAGCACGTTGTTCTTTTCTTGAGCAGATGTTTGGCGAAATTCTGCCAGGATATTCATAATAGAATAATTTGAAATTCGCTGAAAAATTTGGTGCCTCATTCAATTTCAACTCTTAATTTAGCTTCGAAAAATCCCTTAGAATGTTCTATAGAAAAGTTCTGTGTTTATTAACTCTGCTTGTATTTTCACAAACAGAAATTTTGCATGCTCA
>Ga0138256_10009681_pt1 | contig 10113 bp, 7 predicted proteins | sample KNB2016incub_MG_FD_105486 | JGI IMG/M metagenome (GOLD analysis project Ga0138256, IMG submission 105486) | Active sludge microbial communities from wastewater in Klosterneuburg, Austria - KNB2014incub_MG | ecosystem: Engineered > WWTP > Activated sludge > Unclassified | place: Austria...
CAGCACGACGAACGAGCTGATCAATACCGATGTGCGCCGGGTGCTGCAGTCGACCGACAAGGCGATTGCCGCCATCGAACGGGTCGCCGGATCGACCGGCCAGCTGCTCGACCAGAACCAGGCAGCGATTGCCAGCTTCAGTGACCAGGGCTTGCGCCAAGTGGGCCCTACCCTGCTCGATCTGCGCGAGACGCTGCGCTCGTTCAGGCAACTCGGTGACCAGCTTGGCAGCTCCAACACCTTGTTGCTGGGGCGTGACCAACCCAGGGAGTACCAGCCGAAATGAACCACAGCATCCGATTCGTGATCCTCGGCGCAAGCGTCTTGCTGGGTGCCTGCGCGGCATTGAGCGGCAAGCATGCCTCGTTTGTGGTCTATGCGCCGCAGTTGCAGATTGCCGCAGCGGATAAATCCGCGGCGCAGTTGCCAATCGACTGGCAATTGCTCATCGATACGCCACTGGCCAGTGCCGCGCTGGATACGCGACGCATCGCGATCATGACCAGTCCGGGCGTGCTGGAGGTCTATGCCGATGCGCGCTGGCGTGATCCGGCACCGCTGATGCTGCGCAGCCTGCTGCTGCAGGCGTTTGATGACGATGGCCGGATCGGCGGCGTCAGCGCCATCGATTCCGGACTCAATGGCGATTATTCGCTGGCCATGGACCTGCGCGATTTCCAGATCGAGATCGTCGATGGCGCGGCCCGTGCGGCCATCCGCTGCACCGCCCGATTGTTCGACCGCCGCAGCAATCGCATCGTCGCCAGCCAGTCATTCAGCGCGGAAACGCCGGCGGCCGGCAAGGATGTCGCCAGCGCCGTCGACGCCTTCACCGTCGCACTCGATCAACTGTTGCCGAAGGTCGTCGCCTGGACGATCGAACAAGGTCAGGCAAATCGGGTGGCGGCCCCAGCCGATGGCGGCCACAACAATGAGTCGCAGCTCACGCGAGAAGATCCCTCAGAATTCCGTTGAAGCACACACGTTGCTCGCCTTGGTGCGGGCGGCTGTCTTGACGATCACTATGCTCGATCTTGAGAGGATCGATGGGGGATTGACGGGGTGGGCTCGATAGGAATCGAGCTAGGTGATTCGCCGGCGACATTGTGCCGCCGTTTCCCCTTCTCCCCTTGCGGGAGAAGGTCCCGCAGGGGGATGAGGGGTGCGCTTTGGCTTGGAAAGATTCATGTCGGCCTCGACAAACTCAGTCGCAGGATGGATTGCCACTCAGGAATCGGCACTCTTGGCTTCCGCCGAACAGGTCTGACAGCCAACCCACGATCAGCTTTCCACTCATTGGTGCTCAACCGAGCAATTCGCTCAGTCGCGTCATACCCGGCTTCTTAAACGCCATCCCGAGCACTTGTTCAAAAACGTGGGTATTGGCGCTGTGAATGTAAGACAGCGCCACAAACACCTTCTTTTCGTCTGTCGCGCCGATGCAGAAATTACCGTTCGAGTTCCACGTATGTATCTGGCTCCATGAACGCGGCAAGTCCTCGGCAGCGCCGAACAGTTTCTTCTTCTTGAAAGTGACTCCGTCATCATGCAGCCAAGCGTTGCCAATTTGCATGGCGCGGCCGTCTTGCAACGAAACCAGCAACTCGACCATCAGCCGAACGCCAACGGCCTTCCAGAGTCTGTTGACGAAATTGTCGAACACGTCCTCCTTGCTTGTTTCAACAAACGCTCCAGACCCGTTGTCTCCGAACCCGATCGAGTACGTGGTGCCTGTGTAAACGCCATTCGTCGAGTTTCGAGTGGCACCCCAATACACACGCGTGACGTCATCCAGCTTGTAGTGCTTTTTTTTGAAGGAAACTCCGCTCGGGGAAATGCTCAACACATCCTTAAAGATCACGCCAAGCTCAACGCGATAGGTGATTTCCTGATCCCACTCGCGCTTGTTCGCTTCTCGTTTGGCCTCAGCCTGCTTCCTGTTCTGGAAAATCTCGGTAATTGCATCCGCATCTTCATTGGCACGCTCCACAAACTCAGGAACCTCAGCGAAGAGTTCCTGAAGCAACGTCGTGAGTCGCAGAGATTGTGCGAGCATGTCGTGTTCTTTGAACAAAAATACCGCAAGATCCCTGATGGAGAATGCCAGGTCGAAACTCGGGCCATGATCGATGCCTCGCGCCTTGCAACTGAGCTGTATGGGCTGTGCGATCCGATCCCAGTCGCGGGCTGCGGAGTGAATCCTGTCAATGAATGGCTTTACCGCCTGCTCTCCCGAATCGACCGACTTCCTAGCCGACTCGATTAGCGTATGGACGTTGGTGGCGGCTTTGTCGAGTACCCCTTGGGTCTCCTGCTCGTATAGGTCGACCAGTTCGTCGATCAGTTCAGGCGCGTGATCCTCGCCTCCCCTCGTAGCCAGATCAACAACCTCAGTCATGGCCTTTACCAGGTTTGCCGCGGGTAGACTCTCGAGGGCATTCTTCAAGGCATTTCGGAAGTACCGCTTGCGCTCCGAAAGCTCCCCCTCAATCTGGTCAATGGCGGTGAGTTCTGGAAAACCGGAAACCGTTCGATCTTCATTAATATCGCGCACGACCTCATCGAATTTGAGCTGTTCAGACAGGTCAGCTATTTCGTGGACGAAGGAGACGAAATCGTCCACATCATGCTTTGCGTCAACGGCGTCAAGAGCCGCCGCCAGCAGGTTTAAATGTGCCAACGTTGGAAGTGAGGATTCTTCGCGGATCGACATCGGGTCATTGAGTAGAGCCGCCAGCAGCAGGCCGGACTTTCTTGGCGAAACGCCAGGTAGCCATGCCATTTCTGCACTGAGGCGCGTGCGGGGGTTGGTCAGATCAGAACGAGCCTTCTGGCAAACGTCGTGATCGAGCTCCAGCGATTTCTCTTCCGCAAGCTCGACGATGCGCCTGCGATCATCGCGTGTCGTCACGCCCAAGATGGCGAAAGGGGACTGATGGAGGGCTGTTTTGGTGAGTCGACGCTCGGGCCCGATAGGCGGAGATGGCGGGGCTGCCGACGGTACTGGCGGGGACTGTCGGGTTGCCGAAGGAGCGGAAGGCGCTGGAGCGGCGGCGGCTGATTGCGCACCCAGCATCGCCAGAAGCTGCGGGTCTTTCAGTGCATTGAACGCTTGAACAAGCGCCTCGCGCGGCACAGACAATTTCAGGCCGTTGCGAAGTTCGTAGCTGTACTGGGCCAGTTGATCCTTGGACGACAGATGATCGGAGAGCGCAAGCGAAACGGCATCCTCGCTGTTCGTGCGTGGCGCAGCATTACAACTCCGGCAGCCAATCAGTGCGCCGGATTTTGAAGAACCACATTTGAAGCAGATTGCCATTGCCATCTTCATTTCTCGTCTTCGCTACTATCGGTATGCCAACTTGTTCACCTCACGATGCAAGCAGTTGTAGTATTCGCCGGGGCCGCTATTTCGCCTGTGGTACCCGCATGCATTTTCGATAGCTGCTCGCTCCGAGGAGCTTGTGCGCGACAAATCAGGAAAACCGCCGGAGCTGGCGAGACTGGCCAGTTCTCGACGCAAGCAACTGTAGTATTCGCCCGGCCCGCTGTTCCGCTTGTGATAGCCACAGGCGTTCTCGATGGCAGCTTGTTCTGAGGAACTTGCACGCGAAAGATCAGGGCGTCCCGCTGAATTGGATAGGCTCGCTAATTCGCGGCGCAAGCAACTGTAATATTCACCAGGGCCGCTGTTCCGCTGGTGGTAGCCGCATGAATTCTGGATAGCCGCTTGCTCGGATGCGCTCGCGCGCGCGAGATCGGGAGGCCCTGCCGAATTGTTGAGGCTTGCCAGCTCTCGACGAAGGCAGCTGTAGTATTCACCTGGCCCACTGTTTCGCTTGTGGTAACCGCAAGCGTTTTGGATGGCAGATTGTTCTGACGAGCTTGCGCGCGAGAGGTCGGGGTGTCCCGCTGAGTTGACGAGACTTGCCTGCTCTCGACGGAGACAACTGTAGTAGTCGGCTGGCCCACTATTTCTCTTGTGGTAGCCGCAAGCCTTCTCGATGGCCGCCTGCTCTGAAGGACTGGCCGTGGAGAGATCTGGCTTGCCATTGGACAAAGACCGCTGCGACTGGGTTGCGGGAGCTGCAGCCTGTGCCGACGGAGGGGAAGACCTGGACGGCGCAGCCACGGTCGCCGTGGGAGGAGATGGCCCACGCTGTAGCTGGTGCAGCAACGCTTGATCCGCCACACCAGTAGCAGCCATGCCCCTGTCCTGCTGGAAAGCGATGATGGCGGACCGTGTGCCTCGTCCCATCAAACCATCAGCGGCGCCAGCTTCATAGCCAAGTTCGTTGAGCTTGCGCTGGATGGTTTGCACGGTCGCATCTGGGGCAGGACGTGTAGGTGCTGGAGTTTCATACTTTTCCCACCAGTTCGAGCCAGCGTTCGAAGGTTTGGTAGACGGTGGCGTGTTGGATGACCGGCTACGATCAAATCTACTCTTGCCCTCAGCCAGAATCTGGCTCCTGTACGGTTCGATATCTCGACGCGCACTTTCCAACGCACCACTTCGATAGCGGAAGCTCCCGCAGCGGCTGTTGTAGTCGGCCACCATCGCATTGAAGCGATCCACGTCGGCATCAGCATAGTTGTTGACCGCGGCCTTCGCTCCATCCATGCGGATGTCTTCGGCCAAGCAATAACGGATCTGCGCTCTCGAAAGGACAATGTTTTGCCCAACCGGCGGCTGAGATTCAGCTGGCCGAGAAGGCACTTGCTGCTGCGCTGGCGGTGAATAACTCGGCGCGGCGCTTTGCTCTGGTGGTGAGTAGCGGGGCGCTGGCGAGGTCGTGGGCTTGTCGGACTGACCGATCAACCAAAATACGCCGATAACAGCTGCGATGCAGAGCACCCACTTGCCGGCAGATGAACGGGATGATGCTTGCGGAGGCTCTTGATACGTTTGCTGCTGCCTTGATTGGGACTGCGGCTGTGACGTTTGTGATGACGACGGCGGTGGGCTCGAAGAAACTCCGGACGTGTTGTTGGGTTCATTCTTGGCCGCAGGTGGTGGCGTCGTATCGACGTCGGACAATAGCGAAGAGAGACCAGCGAAGCCTTTACTCTCGTTTTTCTTGTTTTCGTCTTCTCCCACAGCCACAAATGCCTCTCCCTAAACAAATCCGATACGTCGCTTGGCTTCGCCGCCCTCTCGCCCCCGCGCCGGTGACGAGTGTAGAGCGGAGAGCATGCTGGCTTGATCCAAACGATCCTTGCCTGAGCGCGCCGCCAGTCTCGCACCTTCGCGCACCACGAACGAGACGTCGGACAAAGGCCTTCCCGCCAGCTCCTTCGCCAGCGGCTTGGCGTCCACATCCGATTCCTTCGGCAAGGAGGAGAGCAGCGTGTCCAGCAGTGCGTGCACCTCGACTTCACTGGCGAAGTCCACCTTGACGACGTGATCGAATCGCCCACGTCGCTGAATGGCCGGGTCGATCATCTCGATGCGATTTGTCATCGCGATGATCAGGACGTCATTCTTTACGGCCTCTGGAATGCGGCGCAGGAACTCGGCCATTTCTTCGACGCGGTGATGACCTGATCCCATCTCTCGGTCTGCGAGAAATGCCTCCATTTCGTCGATCACGAGCACGGAAGGGGCATTCTCCATCGCCTTGTCGAACACCTGTGCGACCTTCTTGCTCGTCTCGTGTATGTAGGGACTGGCCACACTGGAGGCGTCGATCTGGAAGCTCGGCCAGCCCAGGAAATCAACCAACTGCTCGACGGCGAAGGTTTTCCCGCAGCCGGGAGGCCCGTGCAGGATCACGGCGGATGGAAAGTCGATTCCCAACGCCTTATAGCGGTCTCGATGCTTGATGATGTCAATGATGTGTTCGTTGAAGAACGACGCCAGTTCGGGGCGGCCTGCCAGCTCGAACACGCTGTTGGCTGTGATGCCATCGTTAGCACGAAGTGGCGCGTCCTCGGTAGCTACTTGCTGTGATTCATTGGCCTTTGGATTCTCCGGATCCAGCGGCAACACTTCTGCAACGGCAATCCCAGCGGATTGCACGACGTCCCTGAGGTGGCCCGCACCGAGCCAACTCATCGTCTGGCGCAAGCGGCGGAAGGACTTGGCCGAAATCGGTGCGCCACCTGTTAGCCAGTAGCCCAACACGACATCGTCGTCGGTGCGGGAGCTGATGCTGTAGGTCGGAAGGAGCCGCGTGATCTTCTCGACGTAAAGGGCATCCTGCAGTGCAGACTCGGCGTCGATTTCGCGTGTGGCCTTCAATGCCAATGCAAATGCCAGCGCCTCGGTCTTGTTCTCCGGCGACTTGGCTTCACTGACTGGTCGGATGTCTTGGCTGGCGCCGCAGGATATCGATTGAAACCTGTGGTCCCCGAACCCGAAAACTTCCAGCTCACCTTCGTGGATCAAGCCCGACTCAAGCCAGCGATCCGCCAGTGCAGGGTGTACGATCAACGCACGTCCACCACCGCTGGTACCGTAGATCTGCCATTCGCCGCCATCGAATGTAGCGGTGCGAACCTTAGCGCCATCGGGTAGCGAGTATTCCTTGGGGAGCCATGCGTCGATAGCCACGGGTTTAGCCTCGACGGATGTTAGCGCCAGCCATCATGTCGTCGGCGCTGGCGGAACCAATACGGATGGAGAAAAGTTTGCCGACCACGGCACGCAGTTTGTCAATGTCGTTCGCCTTGAGCGCCTCCGCTCCGATGGCCATCAACTGAGCGTGCTCCTTGACGTCCTGGAACAGATAGGTGCGCTCGGAATACAACTTGAAGCGATCAATCACGAACCAGTCCTGACGCCACAGAACCTCAAAGTTGCGGCCGCGCAGTTCGTCGAGATGCGATTCGAAGTCGCCGGTGTTGCTGTCGATTGAACGTTGGGCGGTCTTCGCCAGGTTGTCGAACGCCGTGGCTTCGGTGGGGCGCGCATGTTGCCGAACGACTTCGTTGAAGAAGTCGACGACATTGTCCAGATCGAGCTGGCGAATCTCTTTCAGGTTGCTCTTGCGTGCCTGAGCCAGCAGCTTCCTAGCTTCTTGCACGAGATCGTCGGCCTGCTTCGCGTCCTCTGGATTGGGCTGTCCGCTGGTGATCTTTCCTGCATCTTCGAGCTTCTTCCGCGCCTGATCGAGAAGTGGGTCGGAAATCTTTGATTCAATTTCCTCCAATCGGCCAAGAGCCTGCTCGGACTGTTCCTCAATGAACTTGGTTTCGTTGGAATAGTCGCGCTGCGCAGATTGGCGCGAGTAGAAATTGCGCCCGCTGCGGAAGGAGCCGCCGATGGAGGGGACGGATATCTCCATCACGATGTTGCCAGAATCGAGGACTTCGTACTCGCAAACCAAGTCTGCGCCCTTCACGATCACGCCATCTTCGAAGTCCGTACCCTTGATCTCGAATACGCCGATTCCACGGTTGTGGGTGATTGGATCGGTGATATCACCTTCCCACAGCTTGAATTTCAGAGTGCCTGCCCCGCCAGCCTTGAGTGCCTCGTCGGCCTTGTAGGTCTTTTTGCCCTTCATCGGCAGCTGGTCGCCCTCTTTGACCAGATAGTCGAGCTCAAGGCGGCTTTTCTCCCTGACCTCCACACCAATTGAGTGCGATGCGGGAATGGCGTCGATGCTGGCCGCCGTCCGCGAAATGACAATCTTGTCTTCCTTCAAGCCGACGGGTGCACCGTTGGAATCGAACACGAAAATCTTGAAGCTGTTCTCGCCGGGTTTCGTCAGCGCCAGTTCCATGCCTGCGCCATCATTCAGCGCGATGCGACCTGACGACCACCCCGTGTCAAGGCTGTCTATTTGAAACTCCGTGCCAGTCGCATTAGCTTTGCCGAGCTTGATGATGACGCGTGCCTTTACGTCTGGAGTTCGCGCGTTGTAGATGATCGTCAAATCCAACCCGCCCCCGGTGCTGATCGTCCCCTTGGCGCTCTTTCGGCCGCGACTTTGCGACGTCCAATCGATAGATTCGGCAAACACCGCCGCGCCTTCTGCGACCGCCGTCATCGAATTGACCTCGGTTGACGCCGCGATGGCAAGTTCTTGCGCGACGCGGTCGCGCAGTGGGCGGTACTGCGTCGGGCCACCGACGAACACGATACGTTCAACGTCGTTGGCAGTGAGGTGTGCTTTCCCCAGCGTCTCGCGCGTGGCGTGGATGGATTCGTCAATCTTCGACGAAATCAGTTCGTCGTAACGCTTTCGTGTAATGGGAATGTCGAGGTAAATCTCTTCGCCGGACTGATCGCGAACCCCGATCTCGGTATCGGGTGCATTGATTGCAGACTCTTCCTTCGAGGAGAGCTCGATTTTTGCCTGTTCTGCGGCGAGCGTGGCAACGCGGATCAGCGTCTTGAACTGAGGATTGACGCTCAGGTCTTCCGGGAGGTCGAAGTTGTCGAAGAGCCACGGCTTGACGATGTTGTCGAAAAGAGCGCGGTCAAAATCCCGGCCACCGCACATGGCAACGCCGCCATGCGCCAATAGGTTCACCTTGCCACCGGTGCTGTCAGCAATAGCGACATCCAGCGTTCCCCCGCCCAAGTCGTACACAAGGAAAATGCCGTCATTCTTGCGTTGGCGCATCACGCTCATGACCGCCGCAACAGGCTCTTGCATGAGCGCGACGCTGCCAATGCCAGCCGCAACAGCTGCTGCCATCGTCGCGTCTTTCTGCATCTGGTTGAACGCTGCTGGCACCGTGATCACGGTGCCGGTGTCGCCCTTGCTGCGGACTTCCTCCGGTAGGTAGCCGAACAGCGCGCGAAGTACGTCCGCCGAGCACTCTTCCGGCGTCATTGTCACATTGACTGCGGACAGCTTCACAGGAGTGCTGGTACCCATGAATCGCTTGAATAGCGTGGCCGAATTGTCCGGGCTGCGCGCCGATTGGCGATAGGCACGTGCGCCGACATACTTGCCGCCGCGCTTGTCGATGTAGATGGCCGAGGGCGTGACGTCGTGCTGCTCAGGACTCTTGTAGAGCTGAATCCTCTCGCCGTCAAACGAGCAAATAGCACTGTTGGTCGTGCCGAGGTCGATACCAATATAGTTCATAGGACCTCCTTCCGAAGTAATACTGATCCTTCCCGTCGCAAACTGCCGTCCGCCCGCAAGATGACGGGCTCCAGCATCTGATCGACAACCAACTGATCGCCCTCGACGAAATCGTCCAAATTAAGCGCCGAAGCCGCCACACCAGCGTCGTAAAGTTGGCCTTCTACGTTGACCAGCTTGAAGCCGCTGGCCTCGATGGATTCTTCGACTTTCTTCTGGAAGTATCGCATCTGGTTAAGGTAGCGGTTGCCTTCGCCCGCGTCGAGCTTGCCGACGACCTTGGCGAAAAGTCGGGAGTAGCGCCAGCTCTCGACGACGATGTCGATCAGCGATTGCTCCAATAAATCGCAGGTGTTATCAGAAGCTGCCATAAATAAATCCTTCGTTTGGCTACAAGTTGGTCCCTACTTTGCGCAAGACTGCATTCGGCCAGCGACTTTGGTCTCGTTGCTGACGTTCGACTAATTCCTTGAGCGCCTGATGGATAACCCAGCTCTTGATCCGCTGCAGCTTTCAAGCCAGAACTTCCAGACCGATTTCAACGTCTGGATGGAGCCTCACGGTGGTCACGGCCATGATCGCGCCCTCTTGCCGGAGAATGCATTACATTACAACGAATTCAGCTATGCCAATGTACTGCAAATCCTTGCAGCGAAAGGCGTCTGCCGATCAGCGCGGCAGCACCGGATAATTCGGCGTCGCATCTAGCCGCGATGCGCAAACCTCGGCGAGTTCGAGCAGGCGCAGGTCCGATCCGGGCGCACCGACCAGTTGCAGACCGATCGGCATGCCGTTTTCGAGGATGCCCATCGGCAGGCTGACCGCCGGGCAACCGGCGAGACTGGCGAAACTGCACAGATCGGCATCGCCCGCGCGCTCGGTTTCGCCAATGCGGTAGGGACCATGCGAGACAGTCGGCAGCACCAACACATCGACCTGCTCGAACAAATGCCGCGCGGTGAGCACGGCCTGGTCGAGCATGCGATCGGCGGCGGCGTAGGTGACCGCGGACTTGCTGCGCGCAAATCCGAGCATGTCGCGCAGGCGTGGCGAAACCGGGCAGGCGCCA
>Ga0138256_10009683_pt1 | contig 10112 bp, 8 predicted proteins | sample KNB2016incub_MG_FD_105486 | JGI IMG/M metagenome (GOLD analysis project Ga0138256, IMG submission 105486) | Active sludge microbial communities from wastewater in Klosterneuburg, Austria - KNB2014incub_MG | ecosystem: Engineered > WWTP > Activated sludge > Unclassified | place: Austria...
ATCGGTAAAAAGGGACTTTGAATAAAAAGGAAAATGGTTCCTTAGCTCATACCGACTGAAGTCGGCAGAGCGCTGGATAGAGCATCCCGATCAAAGCATCGGGGAGATCATCGGTTAAAAAGGGACTTTGAATAAAAAGGAAAATGGTTCCTTAGCTCAGCTGGATAGAGCAACTGCCTTCTAAGCAGTAGGTCATAGGTTCGAATCCTATAGGGACTACTAATAAAAACCTTTAAATTGTTGTGTGTCAATAATTTAGAGGTTTTTTATTTCTGGAATTTTAGAAAAATGCGCACAAGATCCATGGCAAATTAAAATATTTCGATTAATCTGTACCCTGGATTGTCATAAGTATGATTAGCATTTTCCGTCTGAACAATTCGATTGATCTCTTTATTTGATTATTTCACTATTTTTGCAACATGCAGCGACATGATATTACCTCGATAGACGATATAAAGCTACTCGTAGATACTTTTTACTCCCGGGTGAGGGAGAATCAATTGATTGGCCCTATTTTCGATGAGCGGATACAGGATCGCTGGCCACATCATCTGGATAAGATGTATCGATTCTGGCAAACAGTCTTGTTAAGTGAGCACACTTATTCAGGTGCACCTTTTGTGCCACATGCCACATTACCGGTAGATAAAGTACATTTTAATACCTGGCTGGATTTGTTTTGCAGTACTATAGATGAACTTTTTATGGGTGAAATAGCAGAAGAAGCTAAGATGCGGGGCATGAAGATGGCAGAGATGTTTCAGTATAAACTGGCTTATTATCGCTCAAATAATGCTACTCCATTAGTCTGATATATGTGGCATAAGCAAATAATCTACGTGAAAAGTTAAATGGCGAAGATTGATTTTTCGCATTTCAGATCCCGTGGATTCCGGTTCTATCTGGGGACCCGGTTTCTGATGACTTTTGCTATCCAAATGCAGAATGTTATTACTGGTTGGTTCTTATATTCTTTGACAAATGACCCACTTACACTGGGGATTGTAGGCCTGGCGGAGGCAATGCCGGCAATATTATTTGCATTGTTTGCCGGTAATCTGGTCGATAAATTTGATAAGAGGAAAATCCTGATGATTACCTTTTCATTATATGGTGTTTGTACATTGGGTTTTGCATGGGCTGCCAGTCATTTTGCAGTCAATATGCTTTCAGTAAATCAAATTGTCTGGTGTTTCTACATTATTTTATTTTGTCTGGGTCTCGCACGATCATTTGCCGGGCCGGCTTCATTCTCAGCACTGGGCTATTTATTTCCCAAATCGATGATGACAAAAGTTACACCGATCTCCAGTACAGCCTGGCAACTTGGAGCAATTTTTGGTCCGGCTGCCGGTGGATTTATTTATGCGTTTACTACGCCAGCCATTAGTTCACTGATTGTAACATTTTTCATCATATTGAGCGTGATTTCTGCATCGAGATTACCGGCTATGCCGGTGATTCCTGAAGCGGTATCCGGAGAGGCTGGTCTGACAGAGCGAATCAAAGAAGGACTGCGCTATGTTTTTAAGCATAAAGTCATACTGTCATCCATCAGCCTTGATCTATTTGCCGTATTATTTGGCGGTGCAGTTGCTTTGTTACCAGTATTTGCAAAGGATATATTGCATGTCGGCGCGACAGAGCTGGGCTGGTTGAGGGCAGCGCCATCAGCCGGGGCAGCGATTGTGTTGTTGTTTATGTCTGTTAAACCGCCGGAGCACCATACGGGTTGGATTTTATTGATTGCAGTGGCGGGATTCGGATTGTGTATGATTGGTTTTGCCAATTCTACCCATTTATGGCTGTCACTTTTTTTGCTCTTTGCATCCGGCGCCTTTGATGCGGTCAGCGTAGTTATCAGAGGTACTATATTGCAAATATTCACGCCTGATCGCATGAAGGGCAGGGTCGCAGCAGTGAATACTATCTTTATCGGCTCGAGTAATGAAATTGGCGCCTTTGAGTCAGGAGCAGCAGCCCGGTGGTTAGGTACAGTCCCTTCTGTAAATGCAGGTGCAGCTATCACGATTTTGGTTGTGATTACTACAGCAATCATAGCTCCTCAATTGAGAAATCTCGAATTAAAAACCATTGAACCGGATCAGGATGATTAAAATTGAATAAATAAGCAATTTTAATTTGGTGTGAAGAGGGCAAAGTCCTAAATTCGCCGTCTTTGTAGTTGATGATTTTAATGTTAATTTTCAGATTACTCATTTTTCAGCATCGCATAATAAAGAAACACATAGATTAGAATAAAACAGCATAGAATGAATGTCTATCATATAAGTGAAATACCTGCAGATATCAAATGTATTATCTCAGTCATCCTCAATGAAAACGGTAGAGAAGAAGCTATTGCTTCGAATAATGATGAGATCAGAAGATCCCTGATTAACCGGTTTTTAAAGACTCAGGGCGATAATATTTTCCATTTTAATGAATCCGGACAGGTGGAATTATTTATTTATCTGCGAAATGAAAACTTGTTTCAGGACAGTGTGAAAAGTATCAGGGCTGTTTTATTAAAGCAAAGAACGATTTTGCAGGATAAGATTGCCGGACGGGTATTTGGTGATAGCAAAGCCGTTGTGGTCAATGCTTTCGCGAATCTGACGATGGCTGCTATCCAATCAACCAATAACCTGGGTTTGCTAAAGCAAGGGAAGAATGGTGCGACAGAGATCGAATCAATCTATCTGATACATAATGAAGACGTCTCCATCAGTACAGCAGTGACGGTTTCAAAAGAAATAGCGGAAGTCCAGCTACAGGCGATGCAACTGGTCAATCTGCCCGCAAACCACAAGACACCTGTCATGATTGCTGATCGTGTAGTCGATTCTGCAAAGCAATATAATTATTCTGTTAAAGTATGGGATAAACAAGCCCTGGTCAATGAAAAATTCGGTGCTCTGCTCAGTGTAAGTGAAGGCAGTAAGGCAGAACCACGTTTTTTGATTTTGGAGTATCCGGGTATTTCCTCTACACAACAAAAGACAATTGGTCTGGTAGGAAAGGGTGTCACTTTTGACACGGGTGGTATTTCCATAAAACCATCAAATAATCTTTATCTGATGAAGAGTGATATGGCAGGTGCGGCTGCTATGTTGTCCTTTGTCGAATTAGCAGCGAGATTACAGTTGCAAAGTCGGGTGATCGCGGCTATCCCGCTGACTGAAAATTGTGTAGATGGAGGATCGACAAAACCCGGTGATGTCATCACTTCATATTCAGGTAAGACGATCGAAGTAATTGATACGGATGCCGAAGGTAGATTGATTCTGGCTGATGCGCTGGCTTATCTGACAAAGAATTATGCAACTGATTTTCTCATCGATATGGCTACGTTGACCGGATCTGTTATTCATGCACTGGGGAATCATGCAGCAGGGTTGTTTAGTAAGAATGATGAATTAGCAATACAACTTCAGGAAGCCGGAATGAATAGCAGCGAACGCTGTTGGCGCTTACCTGCATGGAATGTATATCTTGATGAGATGAAATCAGAGCTGGCAGATATCCGCAATCTGAGTGCCAGACAAGGCGCCGGTTCGATTACTGCAGCTATGTTCTTATCAGAATTTGTTAACGATCATAGTGCCTGGGCACATCTGGATATTGCCGGTATGGCATTTGGGGAAAATGAGTATGGCAGTTCACGAAGTGCTACTGCCTATGGCATACGGTTGCTCTATGAATTTGTGATTAAGAACTGTGAATAATATTATTTTTTAATATTCCGGTTATTCAGGCTTTCGTAAGATCACGTAATGAAAAGATGTCAAACCATTACTGAGCGGCTTATTTGTAGCGACTTATCAACCTATCTATCAACTAAATTATATACCTTTGACCGTTTTTATCGTTTAGCTTTAAAACTAATAGTGCAGAAGATTTTCGTATTCATTTATTTAGTCACCCTGTCAGTAACACTCACTGCTCAGAGGGGTTTTGAAGCAGGTGGGAGACTTGGTGTTTCTCAATATTTTGGTGATCTGAACACCAATTTTAGTTTACGGCAGCCAGGGTTTACTGTGGGTGGAGATGTCCGTTTTAATTTTGATGAACGCTTTAGTTTAAAAGGTGGTTTGAATTATATTTTCATCCATGCGAATGATAAATATTCATCCAATATTTTTCAGCGGGTCAGAAACCTCCACTTTCGAAATAACATAATAGAACTATCCGGACAAATGGAATTAAATTTTCTGAAGTATGTCCACGGTAGTCGGGATGAGTGGTTTACACCTTACTTATTATTAGGTGGATCGGTTTTTGCACATAGTCCACAGGCGAAGTATGAAGGACAATGGTATAAATTACGTGACCTGGGTACGGAAGGTCAGCGAAATAGAAGGGAATACAGTATAGTCAATGGCAGTTGGTTGTTTGGCATGGGATTCAAAGTGGATCTTGATTATTCCTGGAGTCTGAATGTAGAACTCTGTTCACGTCAGGCATTCACCGATTATCTCGATGATGTCAGCACAGTTTATGAAGATGCAGAGCAGGTACGTGCAAATCACGGCGATGTTGCAGCGGCACTCTCTGACCCTTCCATTATCTTACCCCCTTACAACGATGCTAAGATTGGTGTCAAAGGCAGACAGCGGGGTGATAAGGAAATCAGCGATGCATATACGACATTGACTGTCGGATTAATATATTATTTTGGTCAGGTCCGTTGCCCTGAAATTGTGAAACATTGATTTTACTGATTCGAGTATAGATTATGATAGGATATCTGGTAGAAAGGACATTCCGGGTGGCTAACAAACTTCCAAAGCCAATGCAGAATGCGTTATTGTCGCAGCAGCAAACGCTGAAAAAGTTGTTGGATACAGCACAGAAAACCGCTTTTGGAAAAGAGTACTCATTTACCAGATCATTGAACAATAAAGACTTTACCGGTGCTTTCCGTGATACGGTGCCAATTTTTGATTACAATGATATTTATGATCAATGGTGGCATAGACTACTGGAGTGTGAACCGGATGTTTGTTGGCCGGGTAGGGTGAAGAACTTTGCACTTAGTTCCGGGACAAGTGGTGCTCCCAGCAAATATATTCCTGTCACTGCAGATATGCAGCGGGCTATGCGCAGAGCCGGGTTGCGCCTATTTATGAGTTTACCTAAGTTTGGAATTGATCCGAATCAATATGCCAAAGCCATGTTAATGATTGGTAGCTCATCTTCACTGATCAGACAAAAAGATTATTACATAGGCGACTTAAGCGGCATCAACAGTAATTCACCACCATTCTGGATCCGTGGATATTACAAGCCGGGAACAGAGATCTCCAGGACCAGAGACTGGAACCAAAGGACAGCAATCATAGTCGAAAACGCCCCAAGGTGGGATATTGGTTTTATTTCAGGAATTCCTTCCTGGGTGTTGATGACACTAAAGGCAATCATCGAACGATACAACCTGAACTCTATTCATGATATCTGGCCACATCTGCGGGTATTTGTATCCGGCGGTATAAAGTTCCAACCCTATATGAATTCATATAAGGAAATTTTTTCAAAGGATGTAACTGTAATTGATTCCTATCTGGCCAGTGAAGGATTTATAGCTTTCCAAAACAGGCCAGGCACGCATGGCATGCAGTTAGTATTGGATGGTGGGCTTTTTTATGAATTTGTACCATTCAATGAAACCAGCTATGATGATATGGGCAAAATTAAAACGGCTGCTCGATCCTTACTGATTAATGAAGTAGAGGAAGGCGTAGATTATTCTCTGGTTTTGTCTTCCAATAGTGGTGCATGGCGCTATCAGATAGGTGATCTGGTGCGATTTACTAATCTGGAGCATAATGAGATTGAAATTACCGGGAGAACAAGTCATTTTTTGAGTGTGACGGGTGAACATGTATCTGTTGCCAATATGAGTGATGCAGTGATTGCAGTCCAAGCAGCTTTTAATACTTCAATCAAGGAATTTACTGTAGCACCTGTGAAAGCCGGTCGGTTGTTTGCTCATAAATGGTTTATCGGGGCTGATTCACAGATTGATCCTTTACTAGTGAGTAAAGTACTGGATGAAACATTGAAATCACTGAATGATGACTATGCTACTGAAAGACGAGAGAATGCCCTCGATACGCCACAGGTCGAAATCATCCCGAATAATTGGTTTTATACCTATATGGAGAAAAATGGCAAATTAAATGGACAGGCAAAATTCCCCAGAGTGCTAAAGCAAGAGCAGTTTGAAGATTGGTCTGCATTCGTAGCATCGAAGCAGAATGTATAGACGATTTTAGAAGAGTAGGGTACAGCTTACCTGACCAAGCCATACACATTCCCCCTGATTAGGCACACTGATAAGAGATGATTCTACATTCACTTTATTGCCACCGCTCGTTTTAAATTTTATACCCTTATCAATATTTGGGCCGGTAATCACCGTGTCGAGGACGATCTGTTGTCCGTCAAGTACTTTGATTTGTACACTTGTATTCGGACAAAGACTATTCGAACTCAGTGTTAAATTATATTCTCTATTCTTTTCACCGGTGAATGAATATGTGTAGTTCATCTTGTCAGAACCAAGTACCCAATCCACTCTGGAATTTTCCGGCAGGTCATACGAACAGGCAGATAGGACTAAAACCACAAATAAACTTATCAGCATCTTCATAATTTCATAACGTTTTTGATAACTGAAATGTCACCTTTCTCTAGTAATAATTCTACTGCTGATTAATTTGTACCACCAAGAAACTTCCTTTTCTCAATTTTGCATATATCCTGTGTTACTTGCCGTGCAACTGTGACAGCAATGGGAAGTCCGCCACCGGGTTGATTCCAGTGGCTGGCAACAAACATATTTTTGAGTCCGGGGACTTTTAATTTGATGGGAAATGATTTGATCATATTTTTACCGGGTAACCAGCCCTGAGTGCTTCCCAGCCAGTTATTGGTATAGCGCAGATAAGTAGCCGGTGTACTCATATCTTCTACTTCCAGGTGTGCATAAAATCCTTCAATCTTTTCTGAAAGTATTTTCTTGACCCGTTCTAAGAAAATCATCTTTTCTTCTCTGTACTTCACTCGTTCCTTTGCTCTTAGTGTAATCCAAAACTCACTGTTTTCAGTGTAAAAATTGACGATCACACAGGTTTTACCCTTAGGTGCCATCGTCGGATCATAATTGAAAATATGGATCTCAAATCGATCATATTCCATTCCGTCCGGTGAAAATATTGAAGTTTCTAAGGGAAAGCGTGTAAAATGATCATAATCCTTCATGTCAATATCCAGGCCAAATGAACACTGGAGGGAAGAATAATATGGTTTGTATATCCTGTCGTGTAGTAAGTATTGCTGTGCAGGTTTGTCGTATTTGCCATCCAATAAATCGCACATTGTATATTTCCAGTCGCCGGCAGATATTACATAATCAGCCATGTGCTTCACCTGATTGCGTACTGTGATGGATCGGACTTTATCTTTTTCTGTATTGATTTTGAGCACCGGTGTTTTGTAGTGAATAATTCCACCAGCTGCAATATACATTTCTTCAAAATGACGGGCTAATTTCAGAGACCCACCCAGTGGATATCCGGCACTCTCGAGATCGTAACTCGCCATAGGAAACATAATGACCAGCATATTGACTTCAAACTGGTCATATAACTGATCAAAAACCTCACGTAGAAAAGTGTTTTTGAATTTTAGGGCAAATGTCTTATTGGTCTGATTTTTAAATTTTAAATATTTTAAAAATAATCCGAGATATCGTACCATTTTTATCCGGGTAATTGTATTTTTTATAAAACCCTCATCTGTGAGTACAGGTGGCAGATCAAATCGCTGAAAATAACGGACATCTGAAATCCATTCTTTGATCAATGATTCATCTTCAGGCGCTAAATCAAGCAGATAATCCTGTAATTTATCCAGATTATTATAGAAGTAAAATGATTTATTTCCATATTTATTTACTGAATTGCGCACTTCCAGTCTGATCCGGCAATCATGATTAATAAATGAAAGATTATCAATATCGATTATTTCCCGCCACATCTTGTAGAATGAACTGCCAGGTCGGGACCCTAGGAGCCATTGGAGGCAACCATCGAAAGTATAATCGCCGATATCCCAGCTGGTACACAAACCGCCGGGGATATCATGTTTTTCGAAGATGGTCGTATCAAATCCTGATTTCTGCAAATAAATTCCAGCACTCAGACCCGAGATGCCGGCTCCGATGATGTGTACACTGGGTTTATTTACAGACTTCAATATCAGAACTGACTTAGGAATCGAAGATCATTTTCAAACAGGTACCGGATGTCCGGGATTTTGTATTTCAACATCGCCTGACGCTCTATCCCCATACCGAAAGCGAAGCCACTATAAACATTTGGGTCGATACCCAGATTTTGTAATACGGCCGGATCGACCATACCACAGCCTAAGATTTCAAGCCAACCAGTTCCTTTTGTGATGCGATAATCAGTTTCATTCTCCAGCCCCCAATACACATCCAGTTCAGCACTGGGCTCAGTAAAAGGAAAGTAGGAAGCGCGCAGTCTGGTGCGGGTATCCGGGCCAAACATCTCGCGTGCGAAATAATTCAATGTAAGTTTCATGTCAGCCAAAGAAACACCTTTGTCTATAAAAAGCCCCTCTACCTGATGAAACTGGCAGTGGGAGCGGGCTGAGATGGTTTCATTGCGATACACCCGACCCGGGGAAATGATCCGAATCGGTGGTTTCTGTCGTTCCATTACTCTGACTTGCACTGTCGAAGTTTGAGATCGCAGCAGCCTGCCCGGATGACTCAGCAGATAATACGTATCTGTCATATCGCGCGCCGGATGGTCGTCAGGTGTATTGAGTGCTGTAAAATTGTGCCATTCATCCTCTATTTCCCTATCTTCCTCAACAGTAAACCCGATACGGGTAAAAATGTCAATGATATTATTGAGGACTATAGATACCGGATGTCTCGTGCCTTTGTTAAATGGGAAAGCCGGTTTGCTCAGATCATCTTGTGGTGATGTACTATTCACCAGATGTGAAGAATCCAGTTCTGCTTTATACTGTGCGAACTTTTCTTCTGCGAGTGTTTTTAAATAATTCATTTTCTGGCCAAATTCCTTCTTCTCATCCGGAGATAACTGGCCCATGATTTTAAACAAGTCTTTCAGTTTATTCTTCGTCCCCAGGAAGGCTATTCTGAACTCTTCCAGACTGGTATTGTCTTTGATCTCATAAGAATTGATCTCGTCAATGTACTGCTGTATATCGATCATTGTTTCATTTTGAAATGCAAATATACGGACTCTACTCACTTTGTAACCAACTCCAGAAACTCCTCTTCATTCATTATCTGAATCGTCCCTATTTGTTGGGCTTTAGTCAACTTCGAACCGGCATTTTCGCCTACGACCAAAATGTTCAGATTCTTTGAAACCGCACTTAGGTTTTTTGCACCAAATGATTCAGCGATTTCCTGTGCTTTGTCGCGGGTCAATTGATGTAAAGTGCCAGTAAAAAGGATCGTCTTTCCATATAATGGGTGGGATGCATCTAAAGCGGCTGATTTTTCAGTTGTATTATTCTGCATATTGACACCCAGAGACTCCATTTCCTGTAGCTGAGCCAGATTCTTAGCATCTGTGAAATAGGAGACAACATTGGATGCGACTACAGGTCCTATTTCCGGAATGTCACACAATTGTTCCTGGGTTCTTTGAGATAGATCGAAAATTGAGTCAACAGTTGCGCTGATTATTTTTGCCACCTTAGCACCGACGTGATGAATAGAAAGGGCATGCAGTAAACGATGGATGGGGTTTGATTTTGAGGCTTCGATGGCCTGTATGAGTTTACTTGCTGAGGTCGCACCAAATCCTTCCAATTGAGCTATTTTATCCGGATCTAATTTGTATATATCAGCGAATGAGCGCACCCAACCCAGTTCAAAAAATTTCTCCACGATGGATTTTCCAAAGCCATCGATATCCATCGCATCTTTGGACACAAAAAAGATTAATTTTTGAATCTGTTGTGCTTCACAATCCGGATTTACGCAGCGCCAGATAGCTTCACCTTCGGGTTTTACCAGTAGTGAATGACAAGAT
>Ga0138256_10009684_pt1 | contig 10111 bp, 9 predicted proteins | sample KNB2016incub_MG_FD_105486 | JGI IMG/M metagenome (GOLD analysis project Ga0138256, IMG submission 105486) | Active sludge microbial communities from wastewater in Klosterneuburg, Austria - KNB2014incub_MG | ecosystem: Engineered > WWTP > Activated sludge > Unclassified | place: Austria...
TCGATCAGGGCGATGTGGTCGCAGAGCTCTTCCACGCTGCCCATGTTGTGGGTGCTCAGCATCACCGTGGTGCCTTCCGCGCGCATACGCAGGATCTCCTGCCGTACCAGTTCGGCGTTGATCGGGTCGAAGCCGCTGAAAGGTTCATCCAAGATGAGGAGGCGCGGCTTGTGCAGCACGGTGGTGACGAACTGCACCTTCTGCGCCATGCCTTTGCTCAATTCCTCCACCTTCTTGTTCCACCACGCCATCATCTCCCAGCGCTCGAACCATTCCTTCAACTGCTTGATGGCCTCGCTCTTGCGCATGCCCTTCAAGCGGGCGAGGTAGACGGCCTGCTCGCCGACCTTCATCTTCTTGTAGAGACCACGTTCTTCGGGCAGGTAGCCCAGTTGCGCCACGTCGGCATCGGTCATGGGGTGGCCATCGAGCAGCACACGGCCTTCGTCCGGTCCGGTAATGCGGGTGATCACCCGGATCAACGAGGTCTTGCCGGCGCCGTTGGGACCGAGCAGGCCGAAGACCATTCCCGCGGGCACCTCCAGGCTCACGTTGTCCAGGGCGGTGTGCGCCCCATAGCGCTTCACGATATGCTCACATCTCAACATCCGTTGTTCACGTTGATCGACAGCGGGGCCGAAGGTACCGGGCTCGGGTCAAGGAATACGCCCCTCTCATAACGCAAGGACACCGCTTGCGGAAGTGGGTGGGGAAAAATCCGAGAGGTCGTGGCTGAAAAATGAAAGCGCGGGTTAGCTTTGGTAAAAACCCAACAAAATGGAACTTATCCAGCATCCAGCATCCAGCATTCTAGAACCTGCATCGGTGCGCGCTTTTTCGCGTGTGCTGCTCACTAGCATGGCGCTTCTCTTCAGCGTCCTGGCGCCCTATGCTCAATCGGTCGTGCTCGACAATACGGGAACCACATGTGCCTATACGGTAGCGATCAAATGGGGCTCCATCGGCCAATGCACCACGCCACCGTCATATCCCTGTCCTATCAGCAGTTCTTCCTCGCACCATGTGAACGGAGGTCAATTACTCACCGTGCCGGTGCCTGCCGGCGCTGACGGCCCTTGCCAGCTTAAAGTGCTCAATGGTAGCAATGTGCAGGTGGCGGATGGCCGGTGCCACATACCGAACGGAGGCTTCGATTTTAATGATTGCAACATTAATTCTGTTCACATCGATGTCACGCAAGCCTGGACGGTGAAGTGGTTGTACAACTGAGAAGCCATGCGCTTCTTGATCTTGCTGCTGGCGGCAAGCGCATCACTTGTTGTCAGGCCACAAGGGCGTAACATGCACTGGGTGGTGGGTGACGGTGCGCACATTGTGCATGAGCCGAACGCCGCCACTGTGCTCGCACCTTTTCCTTTTGTTACCGCCGAAGGCCAAGGCGCGATCTCCGATCCGGAGGGGAACCTTTTGTTCATAGCGAACCATCAGAATCTGTACAACCGGCAAGGAGACATCATGCCGAACGGCACGGGTCCTTTCACGCACGAACCGTTCGGTGATCTGACACAAGGATCGATCATTGTGCCGGTACCAGGAACGATAGACATCTACGAAGTGGTCTATCTCAACTCCAGAACGTACGAGTATTGGCCCAAGGCAGAACACCTGCGAGTGGACATGAGTTTGGATGGCGGCTTGGGCGATGTAATGCCAGGGACGCACGAAGTGTTCGGCGATAGTGTGACCGAAAAACTAACGGCCACCCCCCACGGCAATGGGGTGGACTATTGGGTGCTGATGAACCGCTGGGACACTGATGAGTTCCGTGCCTACCTCGTTTCCGGGACTGGCTTGGATACTGTGCCGGTGGTCTCACATGCGGGCAGCGCGCATACGCGTTTTTACATTCTGCCGAACCAGAACAACAATTTCCAAGGGCAGATGAAATTCAATGTGGCGGGGGATCGGATCGCGTTGACCACTCCGAACTCGACCTCGCCCCAACCGGCGCCACCCATCACACAGTTGTTCAATTTCGACGACAACACCGGATCGGTTTCCTACCGGATGTCTTTTCCCGGCCACCAGGGCTGCTACGGCATCGAATTCAGCGGGGATGGTACCAAGCTCTATGTATCAGGAATGGATAGTGTGGAACACTACGTGGATCAGTACGATCTGAGCCTGGACGATACACTCGCCATCCAGAATTCGCGCACACGGGTGTATGCCCTGGTGCATACCAGCCTTCCGGATCCACCGGCCGATCGGCCAAACGCCTTGACGCTCGGCCCGGATGGACGTATCTATGTGACCCGTGTTTACAGCACTCTTTCCTGGTTCGCGATCATCGATCAACCTGATTCGCTGGGTGCGGCGTGCAACTTTATTTGGAACGGGTTGGATCTGGCGCCGACCAGCTTGAACGGCAGTCATTGCAATCAACTGAAGCGCTATCACGATAGCCCTTATGCGGCCGGTATACATGTCCCGGCGGAGAGGCCGCCTTTGAACCTCTTCCCCAATCCTATCAGCACAACGACCTGGTTGGATGCCAACGGACTACGCGGGCCGGTGCAAGTGGATTGGCATGATGCCATCGGACGCATTGTACGCACAGAACGGGTCACTGCGAACGGCTTTGGACTCTTGCTTGATGCCAGAGCACTGGGCGACGGCATCTACACCATACACCTTCGGCAACACCAGCAGATCGGGGCGATCAAGGCGGTAGTGCAGCATTGATGTTCTACCGCAGCGGGGAGAATGGCGGACACGCCGCTCTTTAAGGTCGCTACGCGTAAAGTTCGCGCCGCCCGATCATGCGCTGCTTCTCGGGATCCCAGGCCTTTAGGCGCAGGCACTTCCATACGTCCCACGGCCAGAGGCTGGTGGTCTTGGCGTTCTGCAGCTCGGGGATCGCCGCATAGACTTCGGGCAGGCGGTAGAACGGAATGCGGGGATTGAGGTGATGGATGTGATGGTAGCCGATGTTGGCAAGGAACCAGCGCATCACCGGGCTCATTTTCATGTGGCTGCTGCTTTCCAGAGCGGCGCCGGCATAGGTCCAACCGTCCTTCTCGCTGAACGTGACATCCGGGAAGTTGTGTTGCGCATAGAAGAGGTACGATCCCAACGAGAGTACGATGATGAACGGGATGAGGAAGCCGAACAGGAAGCCGGTCCAACCGGTGAACACGGCCAGGAGGACGCCGAAGGCCACATGCAGTACCAGGGCCACGATGCTATCCCAATGGCGCCCGGTGTTGTTCACCAAGCTGCGGATGCACATGCCGTAAAGGAACATGAAGATGTAGCCCAGGGCGATGGTGAACGGATGTCGCACAAAGAGATAAACGCGCTGTTCCAACTTCGTGCTGCTGAGGAACTTCTCTTTCGTTACCACAGGGAAGGAACCGATGCTGCTGGTGTAGAGCTTGCTGTTGTGGGCGTGGTGGTAGTTGTGGCTGCGTTCCCAGATGCTCACCGGGGCAAGCATGAAAAGACCGAAGGCCACGAAGAAGGATTTGGCCAGCAGGCTCTTCTGCAGGATGGCGTGGTGGAGATAATCGTGGTAGATCACGAAAATGCGGCCCAGGGTGAGGGCCACCAGCACACTGCCCAGGAACTTGGCCCAAAGCGGGGCCGCCGTGAAGATGATGAGGTAGCCGGTGCCGAGCACCACCAAGCTGGTGAACACATGCCACCAGCTCTTCCAGCGCACTTCGTGGGCGAAGGGCCGGGTAGCCAGGATGAGGTCTTTTCCGTCGAGCATGGGGTGCGAAAGTAAGGCCTGAAAGATCAACGACCGGGGGTTCGCGCCGGACCACTGGAACAGCTTGCCCCCCGCTTTGTTCAATAGGCCTTGGGGCGCTTGTGCTTCCAGCGCCGGTGGGTCCACAACCACAGGTGCGGTCGGCGGCTGATATCCTGTTCCAGACGGCGGGTGTGGGCCAGGGTGACCTCTCCTTCCGCTGTAGCGCGCGGGTCGGGCACCAGGTCCTCAAAACGCATGACGTATTGCCCGCGTTGGGGGCGATCGATGCCCACGTACACCACTGGATAGCCCAATTTGCGCGCGATCTTCTCGGTGCCTAGGAACACGGGGGTATCCTGATGCAGGAAGGTGGTCCAGAAGGCCCGTTCAGGAGGAGGGGTTTGGTCCGCGATGAAGGCGGTCGCGGTGAGCTGGTGCCGGTCGCGGATCATGCCTTTGGTGGTCTCCTCCATCGCATAAAGCTTGTTGCCCAGCCGCGTGCGCATGTGGTACATCAGTCGATCGAAGTGGGTGTTCCGCAAAGGGTGGTAGATCACGAACAACTGGTGGAGGCCGATCTGGCTGAACCGCGCGCCGCCCAACTCCCAGTTGCCCCAATGGCCCATCACCAGCAGGATGCTCTGCTTTCGCTCCGCGTATTTGTGCAGCACCTCTTCGCCTTCTGTGCGCACCATTTCCTTCACTCTGGCGGAGCTGATCGTGAGCGTCTTCAGCGTTTCAAGCACCAGGTCACAAAAGAAGCGGTAGAAGTCACGCTCGATCCGCGCCAGTTCGGCAGGCGACTTTGCCGGGAAACTGTTGCGCAGATTCATGCCGACCACCACGCGGCGGTAGCGAACCACATGGTAGAGTAAGACGAACACGCTATCGCTCAACAAGTACAATAAGGGCAGGGGTAGCCAAGCGATCCCGTACAAAAAGGGCAGAGCCAGGTAGTACGCGAGGGCGCTCACGGGGCGAAGATCGCCCTAACACGTTCCAACGGATCGGTCGCGGTGGCTTTGTCGCGGGATATCCTGCCCGACGATAATGGGCGATGACGTTCTCTCAGGGCACGAAGATCCGGCCGGTGATCCGTTGGCCCCCAGCGGTCACCTCTACCAGCAGCGTGCCCTGCACATTGTCCAGGGGCAGGCTCCATCGCGCACCGTTCGAGGCGGCGAGGTCGTGCGCCAACAAGCGGCCTACGGGATCGAAAACGCGCACACGCACCGGTGCGGTGAGCCCATCGTTCAACACATGGAGCATGCCCGAAGCATCGGCCCAGATCAGCGGTGCATCGTCTCCGGTCGCTTCCTGCAGCATGGTGGGTAATTCGTTGCATCGCAAGCTACCGGCCTCCAGGAAAACCGCTGAGTCGAAGTTATCGTCGTCCAGATCGGCGATGATGATCTTCAAATGGTATGTTTCACCGGGCACCACCACGGCGCGCGCCGTGAGCACCGTGGTGTAGGCATCGAACTGTGTACCGAGGCCGAAGTCGTTGTTGATGTAGTAGGTGGTATCCTGTGGCCAGCCGGCGTTGAGAAAGCACAGACCTGCGTTCCCATTGATGCCAGGGAGACCACTGTTCACGGTGTTCACAGTAACGGGCAGGCCACTGGGCAGCAAAGCGATGTTGATGGCGTTCCCCAAGAAGGGCCCGCTGATGCCGGGACCATCCAGGAAGAAAGCGATGCGATCATCCTTCACCGAGCAGACCCACTCGTCATACTCTTCCGAGCCGAAGACGTAACGCAGCGAGAGCGTATCCCCGAGCGGCACAAGGTTGATGTCCAGTCGGGATATGTCGAGCGTTGGTCCGTAGGGTACGCTCAGGTTGGCCAGGTCCTGGTCGAAGGGGCCGGGGAAAGTGCCGAAGGAGGCGTTCGGCACATTGTTCGGACCCATGACCACGAAGTGCGCACCGTTCACAAGGACAAGGCCACTGTCCAGGCCGATGCTCGCCGTAGAGTCATGGAACGTGGCGAAAAGCACGGGGTCGTTCTGGATGCCAGCAGCGGTAATGAGCACATTGGGACCCGCCAAATGGGTGAGCACGGATTGGAGCGGATCGATGACCTGATAACTGAACACCTGTGAACGAAGGATCAGAGCGGTGAAAAGGAAGGCAGCGGAAACGAGCGAGCGGAGCATGGCGGACGATTACGCGGAGGAGACGGTGCCGTGGTCCGGAACGTTGTACACGCTGCGATGGCCCACCCGTCGCCCGCGGGTCATCGTTCCTGATCCTCGCTCAAATAGGGCCAGCTCTGTGCAGGGCTGAGCTCGTAGAACTGTAGATCACCTACACCGTCGTGCCACTGTAAGGACACGGTACGCTGTTGCGCCTTTCTGCCGGGGCGAGGGCGGATGAGCACGGGGTCGAGCACGGCGCGAGGTATGCGGCGGCGTTCGTTAAGCGTCCGCCCTGATCGAGAGGCGCTGCTCCTCGGGGACATGCAACCAAGGTAAGATCAATTCGGGACCGTCCAACACGTCGTTGGCCGATCGCGGTGTCGAAGCCCTTGCGCTCCGGAACTTCCCTCGTTCCGTAAGTTCAACAACCGAACAGCGCTCCGGCACCGAAGAAGATGGCCAGCCAGACCAGGCCTTTCGCTAAGAAAAACAAGAAGCCCAGCCAGCCGATGCGGCGCAGCCAGTTCACGCGCGCGGCGGATGTGTCGGCGCTCCGCGGAGCCTGTTCATGCACTGCGCTCATGCCTTATGGTCATTCTGCACGGTGGCGATCAGGCTGCGCCAACTTTCCAGTTCGGGAATGCCCGGCTTGCGTTTACCGAAGACCTGCACGATCTGCACTCCATGAGCGTCGTAGCATTCCAGGGCGGTCACGGTGCCGTCGGTGGTGGGCTTGCGCACGATCCATGCGGAGGTAATGGCCTGCTCGCGCACATGCAGGTTGAATTCCGGATCGAGCACGTTGAGCCATCCGCGCGCGTCCACTATGTTCATGACGGGGCCCGTGTGGATCTGCAGCATGCCCTTGTTGCTCACGAACACCATGATCGGCACTTGTTGCGCGGCCGCATCGTTGAGCACCGCGCGCAATGCACCTGGGGCCACAGGCACCGCGAAGTCACCTTCCGGGGCAAGGCGCAATGCCTGTGTACGTGAGAGCCGGTGTCCGCCCACCAGCATGTGGAAATCGTGCGTGTCCTTCAATTCCAACCATCCCGTCCGGAACGAAGCGACATCGATCGCGCTATCGGGCATTTCCGCAGGCACGGCCTTGCGGGGCTGCACGCTTTGTGTGGGGCTTTGGTCCGCATCGCGGAAGCGCTCGACGAGGCGATCGTACGCGCCGCGATCGCTCTTTTCGGTGAGATAGATCTTGTGGATGGCCTCGCCATCGTGCGCGAAGAACTGCAAGCTGTGTCGGTCACCGCCCGGCCCCGGCTCGTTCACTGCGAACGCGCTGGCCCACGCGCCCCAGAAAATGCGCAGGTCGATGTCCGCACTGACGAAGAGCCCCACCGGACCTTTGTCCAGCGATGCGTTCAAGTACGTGCCTTTTCGCTCGTGTACCACGTCATCATTGCGCGTCAACGCCATCACATGACCCAGGGTGCTCACCTCGGCCAGTAGGGCGGCGAATTCAGGGCGCAGTCGTACAACACCATCTCCGATGCCGAGAGCGAGCAACTGCACTTCGCTCACGCCGAGTTCCTGCGCGGCGTTGCGTATGCGTAGATCGGGACGCTGGCTGCGCAGTTCGCTCCAGCGTTCGTGTAGTTCGGTAGGGGTGGTGGTGAGCATGATGTTGTATGATGGGGGCGAAGCAGCGCATGCCCATGCGTTCGTGAAATACCCGGATCGTGGTATCCGAGGTATGGGTGTATCGCCTCGAAACGAGGAAAGCCCCGTGGAACGGGGCTTTCGATCGAACTATTCGATCTTGGGTCAGAGCTTTTTTATCTGTCCCTCGGCCACCCATTTATCACCGAAGAGCGAATTGTCGTACTTGATGTGGTACTTGTTCTCACCCACTTCCATGATCGTCGCTGGTTCGGGCACCATGCCGTACTCCACTTCCACCTTGTCGCCCACTTTGAACTTGGTGAGTGCCGAAGGCGCGGCTTCCGTCGCGCCGCCCTTGATGCGGTCCGGTCCTACCCATTCGTTGAAGGTCTCGCTCCAGCCATCGTAGGCCACGAAGAACTGACCCTCTTTCACCTCGAGCACTTTGCCGGGATACCAGGAACCTGTGGATTCGATCTGGACCTTATCACCCGCTTTCTGGGCTTGGGCCGTTAGGGAGAGGAGGCTAAGCAATGTGGGGAGAAGGAGGCGCATGGTGATGTGTGTTGTTCGACCGGAAAGTTAAGTGCGTTCACTTTCAAGCACCATGCCAGGACGATGGCCCGGGTACCTTTGGACAATGGCGGGAACACCTTCACGGCTGAGAGCGATCCTGGGGATGAAATGTCCGTATTGCCGGGAAGGTCGTTTCTACCGCTCCCATCCGTACGACCTGATGCATGCGGGAGATACGTTGGATGAATGCCCGGCGTGCCGCCGCAGCTATACGGTCGAATATGGTTTCTACATGGGGGCCATGTACCTCTCCTACGGGCTCACGGTGCTCAGCGGTATCCTCACCTACGTGATCACGCGGTTTGTCTTCGGCGTGGAAGCGATGGTATGGCAATTGATCGCAGTGGGCTTCGTGGTGCTCGTGGGTGCGCCGCTCGTCTACGCGTACAGCAAGGTGCTGTATGGCAACATCTTCCTGCCGTACAAGGGGCCTTCGGATCCGAACTATCGGCCGGTACATCGGCCCGACCGTTGGAAGTAGCTTAGGGTGCAACGGGCACGTACGGCTTCATGTAGCCCTCGTGCGCCATCTTGCCACCGATCTCCATGAACTTCTCCTTTTCTGGCCAGGCCCAGGTGTTCAGTCCGTCCACGTAACGGTTGAACATGCAGAAGCTGGCGGCGATGAGCACGGTGTCATGGATCTCCACATCGGTCGCGCCCTCGGTCTTGGCTTGAGCGACATCGCCTTCAGTGACGTGCTTGCCGCCGCGTTGCACTTGATGTGCGATGTGCAGCAGCGCACGCATCTTCGGTGAGAGCGGCTCGTTGGGCAGGCCCGCCTTGATCTCGTCGATGAAGTCCGGATCCCGGCCCAGGTGCGCGCACGCGGCGGCGGCATGGCTGGTGTGGCAGAAGTGGCAATCGTTCCAATAGCTCACACTGGCGGCGATTATCTCGCGTTCACCGCAGGTGAGCGATGAAGGTCCGCGCATGAGGATCTCCACCAACTCGCGCAGCGGGTGCGCGGTCTCGGGGCGATAGATCAGCAGGCCACTGATGCCGGGGCTATGGCCGGGAGGGAGGTGGATGTGGGGCATGTGTAGCGAATAGATGGAGCAAGATGGGCTTTCGCGCGTTCACCGCTCCGCGGTCGTGCTGAACGAGGTGCGCTGTTGGACGGAACAGCCGATGTACACTGCGAACGCTTGCGATCAGGGAAGCTGCGCGTTCCGCACCGCCGTGGGTACGCTGCCGCCGATGTTCTGCAACAGGATGTCGCGATCGTTCCCGCCGCCCGCGTAACGCACCTGGGTGTTCATGTTCACATCCTCGCGGCGGTACTGCCCGCTGAGGGTGGCGGTGGGCACACTGCCGCCGATCGCGGTGAGGATCGGATCGCGGTCGTTCGCGCTGCCCGCGTACTTCAACTGGCCGTTGCCGCTCACATCGCCCGCCCAGAGCATTTGAGCTGTGCCCACGGTCTTGCGCGCGCTCGTGCCGTAGGTTTCGGTGGCCAGACTTTTGAAGTCGATGGGGGTGGTGGTGGCACTGAGCAAGATAGGCTGTAGGGACATCACGGGCAGGTGGTTGCGGTGGCGTACGGCGACATGGTAGGGTCCTGAGGTGGCCGGCACCGCCAGGTCGCTCACGCCGTCCAACGCCACTGCATCGCCATCGCGTTGCAACAGAGCCGGCACCCTTTGCACCACGACCGAAGGATCGGAGGGTGCGCGCAGTTCGATCAGGACCCAGTCCACGATGGCGTTGACCCCTGTTATGCTCAACACGCCGCTGCCTAGTGTGCTGCCAGCGCCATAGGTGGGTGGGAGGCCCAAGGCCGTGTAGGGTTCGCTCTGCGGGAAGGAGGCCAGCCCACGCAAGGCATCGATCATGGTACCGGCCACAGTGTTGTAGGGCCCTTCCAGCCACACATCCACCGACAGGCGCACCAAGTCGCCGCTGCATGTGCAGTCCACGCGCACTTGGTCGTTCACCGTGCCCGGGTCGCCATCATCACAGGGCACGCCCACGGCGCAAGGCCCGGGGGCCATGGTGATGCCAACGGCGGAGAACGGTAGGAGGGCCAGTTGCACGGCCGGTGAAGGAGCGCCGGCA
>Ga0138256_10009685_pt1 | contig 10111 bp, 7 predicted proteins | sample KNB2016incub_MG_FD_105486 | JGI IMG/M metagenome (GOLD analysis project Ga0138256, IMG submission 105486) | Active sludge microbial communities from wastewater in Klosterneuburg, Austria - KNB2014incub_MG | ecosystem: Engineered > WWTP > Activated sludge > Unclassified | place: Austria...
CAGTCGCGCCTGCGCCTGTCGTACGACCTCGGGTCGCGGGTTCGAAATTTTTGAAAGCACCGCCTCGGCGGCAAGACGGGTCTGTAATGCGTCGTCGAGCGATTCCTGCGCATCTTTCACTTCGGACGGTTTTGCCGCGCCGCGTTTGCTGAGTGCCAGAAGTTCCTCCAGTCTGCGTTCCGCGCTGGCGAAGGCGACGTCGGCAGACGATTTGCGGGCGCGGGCTTCGTCTTGATCCTCCTTGCGCGGAGTACTAATTTCCGCCAGTACGGCTTCTCGTTCTTTCAGGACCGCTTCCTGCTCGGCAATGTCACGATTTGTCGATTCCATTCGCAGTTGCGACAGCAGTGTTTGTTCGTTGACGAAATCACCGACTTCAACCGGGAACTCAGCCACAATTCCATCTGCTCCGGAGGCCACAACACTCATGTGCCGCGGGCGAACGTTTCCGAGTGCCCGAAACTCCATCGCGATCGAATCCTGTCGAATTCTTGCCGCGCGGACCAGCGCCGGCGGTGGAGCAGGCGGGGCACCTCCGGATTTATCAGTTTCGGCAGTGCCTGCTTTCCCCTCCATGGCCTGCGTCGCGGATCGCGAGCACCCTGTCGGCAGCAATACGGAGGCTGCCAGAATCGCATTCAGCAACACAGGGAAGCAGCGAGCAATTGGATGAATGAACATTTTTAGGGATTCAATGACGAGGAATGGCAATTTTTCGAAATCACAGACTACCAGAGGGTGCTCGTCAACCGCCAGAGGCGGTTTTATGAATCATCCGCTTTTTTCTCGATCGCCGCAGCGTTTACGGATTATCAGACGCTTGATGTGGTGTCGAGCGATTCGCGGGCTATTGAGTTATCGCGGGGGATCCCGCAGCGTAATTTCACGGATCCTGAAGCGATCCAGTTGAAATTGGCGCAGTAACGAGATCAAGTGCGAGACGCGTTCGTCGATTGACGTTCCGGATCGAATGCCATTGGCAAGGACGCCAGCTGTCAGAGCGGCGACACGTGAGACGCTGATCGGCAGGCCAAAGGGTTTCAGATCGGCGTAAAATTCTTCGTCGCTGCACATTTCGCCATACTTTTCGCCCTTATAGGTGAATTCGATTCCGTAGAGATCGCCACTCCACTGGTAATCGAACGGCCCGAATAATTCCTGGCGACTGACAATCCAGAATTCGTCGTCGTTCAATATGATTTCATTTGCGACAGAATGTGACACCGCAGCGCGCTCCCGCACCCAAATTTGCTTCTGTGAGTCGTCGGCGTTGGACGCCGGACCACCAGGCAATCCAGTACTGCCGTACGATGGCGTTTTGTCCAAAAAGTGAACAGCCCATTTCCGGCCTTTGAAAACCAGGAAATTTTGTGGGTCTCAGTGGAATGCACGGGGTTGACAAAAGATTCGCTGTCTCATTATCAAACGCATCAATCAGGCGGGGAGTTCCCGCAAACCACACAAAATACAAGACTTACACGAGGTTGCGGGTCATGACTCTGACACTTGAAACAGGCAAAATTACGGAAAACGAATTCACACTATTCGATGGCCTCGGACTGAGTGCTGCCGCAGCGATTGTCGTCAGTCCTTACCTTCGCGGTGATGATGACGAAGATTTTGCGGAGAGCTTTGGCGACGACGATGCCGCAGATGACGATGATGTAGACGATGACTTCGATGACGATGAAGAAGATGACGACGACGATGACGACGACTTCGACGATGACGATCTGGACGATGACGATCTGGATGACGACGATCTGGAGGATGACCTCGAAGACGATGAGTTGGAGGGCGATGAGTTGTGAGATTCGGCACGGCCAGATTTTCGCCACGTCAGGACGAGCGTCGATGATGTGAATTGAAGTGGATCGAGGCAGAACATAATGTTCAGGGGCACTTCTTCACCGGAGTGCCTTTTTTGGCAGCACTTTGAGAAATTTCTTCTCATCGCTGATCTTCGCATCACTGGAGTCGCAGAGATGAACGGTTTGTGGGAGCAGATTCAGGAAGCTCAGACATGGCTCGCGAGTCGCTGGTCGGGCACTCCTCGAGCCGGACTGATTCTGGGGACGGGGCTTGGCGGGCTGGCGACAAGAATCAAAGTGGATGTCGCGATTCCCTATGCCGAAATTCCACACTTCCCGCATTCCACCGCACCGTCCCACGCGGGCAAACTGCTCTGCGGAACGCTGGAAGGCGTTTCGATCATGGCGATGGAAGGACGGTTTCATTTTTACGAAGGCTATTCACTGCAGCAGGTCACATTTCCAATCCGCGTCATGAAAGCGATGGGAGCGGATACTCTGGTGCTGACGAGTGCTGTGGGCGGCATGAATCCGCAGTACCGGCTTGCGGATATTGTGATCCTGGAAGATCACATCAATCTCATGCCAGACAATCCTCTTCGCGGGTGCAACGACGATCGCCTGGGGCCTCGGTTCCCCGATATGAGCCAGCCGTGGGACAAAGTATTGATCGAAAAAGCCCGTCAGATTGCTTTGAGCCTGCAGATTTCAGCCCACACGGGTGTGCTCGTCGCTGTTCCCGGACCAAATCTCGAAACGCGTGCCGAATACCGCATGCTGCGACTTATGGGCGCGGACATCGTTGGCATGTCTACAGTGCCGGAATGCATAGTGGCGGTTCACGCAGGTCTTCGAACGATCGGATTTTCGATCGTGACCGACATGTGCCTGCCAGACGCTTTGGAGCCTGCGGATATCACAAAAATCCTGGCGGTGGCTGCTGATGGCGGCGAGCGACTTGAGCGTCTGCTGGTGGAACTGTTCCGACAGCTGGATTAATGTCCCCACTATGTTTAGTCCACAAAAAAAGCCCCGAGCGAAGCTGCTCGGGGCTTTTATGTTGAACGCTACGGGATCAAACAGATCATTTGCCAGGGCTTGATGGACCGTCATCACCACTCAGGCCGGCGAGTCCAGCAAGACCAGCCAACCCGAGAAGACCCAAACCGCCACCGCCGCCACCTCCTCCTCCGCCACCACCACCAGAAGCAGGAACCGATACAAATTCCGGGGGCAGTTCTGTTAGTTCTTCATCGTCCGGGCCATCTCCGATGACTTCATCAATATTGTCGCTGTTGAGATTCTCCGGACCAACAACAGCACCAGAGAATTCGAGTAATTGAGTGATGGTGACTGGTGTGAATTCCTTCAACTCAGTAGCTTCGTTGGAATTCCCCACAATATCGACCGATGATGCCAACACACCATCTTTTCCGGTCGCAACCACACCGTGAACACCCGGCGACAAGCCAGCCACAACGAATGTTCCGTCATGATTCACTTTGGCTGAACCAACGATCCTGGTGTCCCACAGGAAGTAAACCGTGATGTCGAGAACTTCGCGATTTCGTCCGGTTCTCCCATCCAGCACGTCGATCGTTCCGTGCAACGTCCCATCTTCCCTCAGCTGCACACGATGATGAACAAGTGTCGTAGAGGGTTCACCTGTTCCATAATTGAACTCAGCATCATGGTCGGTCAATGGTTTGTTGAATCGGACGTCACTCTTGGCAATTCCTGATTTGATCATCTGCAACGCGGCTACAGCATCCACTCCTTCAATCACAGTTGCTTCGATCGGAATGGGTTCATCACCTTCGATGGTTCCAGTGGACAAATTCATCCCGATAATCGCGAGGCCATTTGGGCTGTAAGCGACGAAACCTGTAACCCCTGGCTGCATTCCTGTAAACGCAAAACCACCGTCCGCTCCGGTCTGTTGCGTCGCCACAATAGCTCCATGTTGCAGTATCTTGACGGTGTACGATGAGGCCGGTGTCGCAACTCCATCTGGCGCACGTAATGCACTCAAATGGCCCGAGAAACCACCATCTGCATCAAGTATCACAGTTTCGCTTCGGCTCGAAAAAATTTCCTCCGGAGTCAACGGTGGGGGAACATCCGCTGGAATCAGCTTAGCAAGCGGATCTTCCTGGACGACCGGATTTTCGTCTGGAGTTAGATTCCCCGGAATCGCAATCGCGTCTGCTTCTTGTTGAGCCGCCGCGCTTGCCGTCACATACATCGAGCCAACTGTCACCACTGTCGCCAGTGCCAACATTGCAAGTGTTGAAATGAAACGCATCGTTTTCATATTGTAAATACTCCTCGACTGACGTTCTCACACGTGTACTGACGAATGATGCCTGGACAGCACCGACTCAATCTTTTCCGGGACGGTTTCCCGCCAATTCCAAGTGCGCAATCCCAAACAAACACGATTTCACCCGAGCCCGGAGAATCAGGATAAAACGCCGGGACGTCTTAAGTCCACTGGATTACCCAGATTTCTCAATCTTTCTGCCAAAACTCGAAATTTGCTCGATTTGTGTTCAACTACTCTCCCGCCTGCCTTCCGGACAGACGGCTTTCTACGATACCGCAAGAATAATACAGTGAAGACACTCATTCCACTCGGGAAACTCGAAACCAAATGCGAATCGTGACATGGAATGTGAATGGACTGCGGGCAGCCATTCGGAAAGGATTTCAGAAGCATCTGGACACCATTCAGCCGGACATTCTCCTCCTGCAGGAAGTGCGAGCTCGACCTGAGCAGTTGCCGGAGGAATTTCAGCAGCCAGATGGCTGGCATGTCGTCTGGAATCCGGCCGTTCGCCCTGGGTATTCCGGCACCGCGATCTGGTCCCGCACACCGATCAACGTCATCAATCTGGCACTGTCGAAAAACGACGCCGATGACGAAGGACGAATCATCGAAGCGGAGATTCAGGGGATTCAGTTTGCCTGCGTGTATCTTCCCTCGGGATCTTCCAGTGCCGCGCGTCAGGGCGTAAAAGAAGTCTGGCTGAAGAAATTTCGTCGCTGGGCGGACGATCGTTCACGTCAGAGTCCATTGATTTTTGGCGGCGACATCAACGTGGCGCATACCGAGAAGGATATTTTTTACGCCAAAGCCAACGAAAACACATCCGGTTTTATGCCACACGAACGTGAATGGTTCGGGCAGATGCTGACGTCCGGCTGGCACGATCTCGTCCGAGAACATCACGGCGATATTCAGGGACCGTATTCGTGGTGGTCGAATCGAGGCCGCGCCAGAGAACTGGATCGCGGCTGGCGAATTGACTACCTGCTGTGCAACGCCGCCGCTCGACCTATGTTTCGCTCAGCGACCATTCATCGCGAAGCCGCACTCGAAATCAGCGATCACGCGCCCGTGTCAGTGGATCTCGATTGTGGAGCGTTTTCAGCCGCAAGTAATCTCTAGATATCGAGACCAATGGCACTCACTTTGCGACTAAAAGTAGCCGTCACTCTCTGAGTGACGAATGCCAAAAGCCGCGTTTTGCGGCCCGCCTCACTCAGAGAGTGAGGTCTACTATGCGAAAGCGACTGCCATTGAGCCCGAGCCGTTGAGTGGCTATTTCTTGTCATTGCTCTTGTCGAGCGTGGGGTCTTCATTGCTTCCACGCCGCTGAAGTTAGGTTGGATTTCCTGGTAATTTTGGAGTGCCAACGCAAGTTGCCTGAGATTGTTTTCGGCCTGAGTGCGGCGTGCAGCTTCCCTCGCATGTTGAACCGCTGGCAGTAAAATCGCGATACTGATCAGAATCGCTATGAAAGTCGCGATTACGCCGCCAATAACTGCGATCACAATCACCGTCGTGCTCAATTGACTGCGGCGTTGCCCTTCTGGTTTTTCCGGTGAGACTTGTTGTTCGTGCAATTAAAATTTCACTGCTGGGGTAAAAGTTGGTCCGTTGATTTGTGAGTCTGGGTGAGCGATGAATCCATTTGTCCATTGGCCGTGATCCTGGCATCTGGGGAGCATCCTGCAACTCAAAACTCTCCTACCTGTTCTCCACCGTCAGGACTCGCGAGAGCTTTCAAGACCTGAGGATTGATGTTTGAGGAAACAAAACGAACGGATCCATCAGCAAGGAGAAATTGGCCTCCCAGATTCGTTGCGCCACCGAATTGTTGTTGACCAGATCCGATCCCAGCCGCAGGGTCACGCAGATTGTCGGGATCACCCCAGGCTTTGAATCCGCTGGACACTTCACCTGCCAAAATTGTATTCGATGTGCCGTCAGTGATTTCGCGCAGACTTCTTCCCTTGTTTTTCAGCAGCAATTGCAAATTTCCAGCATAATGCGCCGCTCCCAAACCACCGACTGTACTTTGCTGAGGATCGATTCCTGGGTTCAGATAATTTGGAACCACAATCTGAAAGACCGGCTGATTCGTCGGCGATGTCCAGGGTTGTTTAGAATCAAGCTGGTTGTAAATGCCGGACTGTTCCACGTACGGCAGCAAACTGGTCATCCATGAATTGTACGGTTCGTCTTGTTTCGTATAGATCCCACCTGGTGGAAACATGTTGTAGACGTCATGGTAGTTGTGCATCGCCAGCCCAATCTGCTTGAGGTTGTTTTTTGACTGGGTCCGCTGCGCCGCCGCTCGTGCCTGTTGTACGGCTGGCAGTAACAACGCGACTAGAACGGCTCCCACAACCAACATCACGGCAAACACGATCCCCAGCACCAGAAAGACGATCGCCGTGGTGCTCATCTGGCCGCGACGATGAAGCAGAGCGTGGATGGGTGATGACTGATGCTTGAGCATAACCGGGGTTCCTGAGGATTTTCGATTCGATGTAACCGGAACAGCTTACACGGTACGCCGCTGACCGACCAGTTTCAGATGTCGGAATAAGGTGATTTCGTTCCCTGGCAATTGCCTGTCAAGAGCCTGCGATTCCGCCTAGAATCCCTACCTGTCCGTTTTTCTGAATCTCGACACTATCGCAACCCACGGTTTCCGGATCTCATGTTTCAACCTGTTTCCGACAGCAACTTTGTCACTGGCGAACATTCCGTTTTGAGGCTCTGGCTGGAGCAGCAGACGTTTCAGCAACTGCGACGAAAAAACGCGGGCCGCAAGCGATGGAGCTTCCTCGACGGCCCAATTACTGCCAATAACCCGATGGGAGTTCATCACGCCTGGGGCCGCACGTACAAGGATACGTATCAGCGATTCTTCGCGATGACGGGCCATGATCAGCGATACCAGAACGGTTTCGACTGCCAGGGCCTGTGGGTCGAAGTCGAAGTCGAAAAACAACTGGGACTCGGCACCAAAACCGCTGTCCATGAATTCGGCATCGATAACTTCGTCAACGAATGCAAACGCCGAGTCCTCCGGTTTGCGGCGCGACAGACCGAGCAATCCCAGCGTCTGGGGTACTGGATGGACTGGGACGATCCGAAGCAACTTCGTGACCTCGCGGAATTCCTCGGCACCGATGAAGAAGTCACGATCACCACGCCCAGTGGCAAGACTGAGACCGGAAAGGCGCATCAGCTTGTCGAACGACTCGGCAATCCCGAATGGGGCGGCAGCTATTTCACGTTCAGCACGGAGAACAACGAAACCATCTGGACATTCCTGAAAAAGTGCTTCCAGCGCGGCAAGATCTACCAGGGCCACGACGTCATGCCCTGGTCCGGCCGCGGCGGCAGCGCGTATTCGCAAATGGAAATCGCCGAAGGCCGCAAGCTGACGACGCATAAGAGTGTGTTTGTGCGGCTGCCGATAACTTCAAAGTCCCCTCTCCCCCGATTCGGGGGAGAGGGCCAGGGTGAGGGGGCTGCGACTTTGGCTTCGAATACCGAAGCACAAAATGCCCCCTCATCCGGCCTGACGGCCACCTTCTCCCCCGAGTCGGGGGAGAAGGGACAGATTGAAGCCCAGGAATACCTCCTCGTTTGGACCACCACTCCCTGGACGCTCACCAGCAACGTCGCCTGCGCCGTCAACCCGGAACTGGACTACGTCAAAATCCAGACCAAACGCGACAACGCGATCTACTACTTCGCAAAGGACAACCTGAACTTCCAGCGACTCGCCACCGAATTCAAAGATGGCTTCGGTCGCCCCGAATGGAAATGGCCGGAAGGCGTGCCGAAGCTGAAGACTCTCGCTCAGATCTTCAAAGAACAAGGCGGCTTCGAAGAACTCGGCACGATCAAAGGTGCGGAGATGGTCGGCTGGAAGTACGAAGGTCCGTTTGATGAATTGAAGGCTCAGCAACAGCGTGGAGGCACTTCCGTATTGTCTGATGCAGAACGGAAGCTAGAGATTGAGGCATTGATCCATAATGTAGACGTCGCATTACAAAATCATTGGATCTCAACTGCAAATTATCCAACGGTCTCGTTCTGCAATCTCTCTGAGCGCATCAAAGCTTGCCTGATCTGCATTCCGGATAAACATCGAGTAAATTCATTTTTCGACTTTGTCTTGAAGGAACCAGATCCAACATTTGATCTGAAGGACTTAGCTCTAGAGAGAGTATTGAACGAGGTTTGGCTTCCCGCGCTGGAACGTCGTCAAGTCGCAGGAGAACAAGTTGACATCAAGGATCTATTGGACCATCTTCCTTCCGCCTTCCTTGCTGACATCCGCGACACTTTTTTTCACAGTGGCGTTGAAGCTCATCGCGTGATTCGTGGTGGCCGCGATTCACGCGGCAATGCGAACGTTGTCGCCGGTGAAGGAACTGGCATTGTTCATATCGCTCCCGGCTGCGGTGACATCGACCACAAGATGGGCGTCGCACTCGGCTTTCCGGTGATTGCGCCGCTGAAGGACGATGGCACGTACTCCGAAAAGTTCGGGGACTTCGCCGACCTCGAAGCGATCGCTCCGGCAACGGCGGAACGCGTCTTCGAAAAGCTCAAAGACAAAGGCATGCTCGTCGCTGTCGAAACCTATCCACACATCTATCCGCATTGCTGGCGGACGGGTGATGAACTGGTGTTTCGGCTTGTTGATGAATGGTTTATCAACATGGACTGGCGTGACGAAATCAAAGACGTCACGAAGCAGATCAAGTGGCTGCCGGACAGCATCGACGGGCAGGATCGGGAGATCGAATGGTTGTCCAACATGAGTGACTGGATGATTTCCAAGAAACGTTTCTGGGGACTCGCCCTGCCGATCTGGGTCAACGAAGAAGATCCGTCGGATTTCGAAGTGATGGGTTCCCTTGCCGAACTGAAAGAACGATCGATTGAAGGCTGGGGTGATTTCGAAGGTAACACACCGCATCGGCCTTGGATTGATGGCGTGATCATCGAAAGTCAGACACCTGGCAAAGAAGGCCAGCGAATGCGCCGTATTCCGGACGTCGGCAATCCGTGGCTCGACGCTGGCATCGTGCCTTTTAGCACCATGGGCTACAACACGAACCGCGAAGAATGGCAGAAGTGGTATCCGGCGGATCTGGTCACGGAATGCTTCCCCGGCCAGTTCCGCAACTGGTTCTATTCGATGCTGTCGCTGTCGACGATGATGATGTACGACGAAGCCGACAACGCCGCCGATAAGAAACCGTTCCGCACGCTGCTCGGACATCGCCTGGTTCAAAACGAACAAGGTAAGCCGATGCACAAGTCCGACGGCACGGCGATCTGGTTTGAAGAAGCGGCCGAACAGATTGGCGTCGATACGATGCGTTGGATGTATCTGTCCCACAATCCGGCGGCCGATCTTCGGTTCGGCACTCGTCATCCGGACAAACCCGTGACGCTGCAAACACCAGAAGGTCCGATCAGTCACACCAAAGAAGGAGTACCAACAGCGACCGTCACGAGTGGCCCCGCCGATGAAACTCGCCGCCAGATCCTGATCCCATTGTGGAACTGCTACAAGTTCTTCGTGGACTACGCCATCGCCGACGGCTTTGTGCCAAGTGATGCTCTGCGTCGGCGAGTGGCCCAAAGTAGCCATCACTCTCTGAGTGATGAAGCCACCGAAAAATCGTCCAACAACGAGCCCGGTAACCATTCCAGCGATGTAGCGTCTGGCATTCGTCACTCGGAGAGTGACGGCTACTTTAGTCGCCCGGAAATCGACCGCTGGATTCTGTCCAACCTGCAGTCCCTGATCGACGTCGCCCACCGCGAGATTACACAGTACAACGCTCCCGGTTTTTGCGCGGCTGCGGCCGGTTTCATCGACGACCTCAGCAACTGGTACATCCGCCGCAATCGTCGCCGCTTCTGGCGTTCGAAAGACGCAGGCGATGCTGATAAGAATGCAGCCTATGAAACA
>Ga0138256_10009687_pt1 | contig 10110 bp, 9 predicted proteins | sample KNB2016incub_MG_FD_105486 | JGI IMG/M metagenome (GOLD analysis project Ga0138256, IMG submission 105486) | Active sludge microbial communities from wastewater in Klosterneuburg, Austria - KNB2014incub_MG | ecosystem: Engineered > WWTP > Activated sludge > Unclassified | place: Austria...
CCCGTGGGCACGTGGCCTGACCTGGCAGCCAATCCGCTCGCCGGCGCGACGGCACGGGCGGCGGTGGTGTACGACCTGGTCTACAACCCCGAAGACACGGCCCTCCTGCAGGCATCGCGCGCGGCGGGCGCCCAGGTCATTGGTGGACTCGAAATGCTGGCCGGCCAGGCGGCCCGTCAGTGCGCGTGGTGGACGGGGCAGGCCCCGCCCGTGACGCTGATGGCCGACGCGGCCCGGGCGTGGATTGCGGCTGACAACCCTTCAAGGTGAGTGATGAAACAGACATCGTTTGAGGCATTTGTGGAGTTGGCGCAGCGCGGCACGTTTGTGCCCGTGTGGCGCGAGATCATGGCCGACCTGCTCACGCCGGTTTCGGCCTTTCTGAAAATCGCCGAGCACTCGGACTATGCGTTCCTGCTTGAAAGCGTGGAAGGCGGAGAACACGTCGGACGGTATTCGTTTCTCGGCAAAGACCCTTTCCTGGTGGTGCGCGGCCGAGCGGGGCAGACAACGATCGAACAGGCGGGTGCCACCGTCACACGCGACGAGCCGCTTGTGGCGACGCTGCGGGAGTTGATGGCGGAGTTTTCGTCGCCAAAGGTGGCCGACCTGCCGCGTTTTACGGGCGGAGCGGTGGGCTACTTCGACTACGACACCGCAGAGTGGTTCGAGCCGAGCGTGGCACGGCCCGCACAGGCCGAAGACCCCGACCGCGACGCGGCAGGGTTCATGGTGTTCGACACGGTGCTGGCCTTCGACCACGTGAAACACCGCATCCTGGCAATCTCGAATGCCCGGGTGCGGCCGGGCGAAGACCTGCGGTCGCTCTACGACTTCGCGGTCGCGAAGATCGACTTTCTCGAACGTGAACTCGATCGCAACCTCTCGCGTGGCGCGCGGCGCGAGGGGGCACCGCTCGCGCTCGAAGCCAACCAGACACAGGCGGCCTTCGAAGCGTCCGTGCGGACGATTCAGGAGCACATCGCTGCCGGCGACGTGTACCAGGCGGTGATCTCGCAGCGCTTTGACGCGCGCACAAGCGCGTCACCGTTTGACGTGTATCGTGCGCTGCGGCACGTCAACCCGTCGCCCTACATGTTCTTCATTCGCATGGGCGGGCAGTCGATCATCGGCGCCTCACCCGAGATGTTGGTGCGCGTGGAAGGTACCCACGTCGAGACTCACCCGATCGCGGGCACGCGGCGCCGCGGGGCGACGCCGGAAGAAGACCAGTTGCTCGCCGAGGAACTGCGCCGCAGTGAGAAGGAGCGCGCCGAGCATGTGATGCTCGTGGACCTGGGCCGCAACGACCTGGGGCGCGTCTGTCAGGTCGGCAGTGTCCGGGTGCCGCAGTACATGGCGCTTGAGCGCTACTCACACGTGATGCACCTGGTGTCGCGCGTGGATGGCCAACTGGATGCCGGGTGCGATCGGCTCGACGCGTTGGTCGCGACGTTCCCGGCCGGCACGGTGACCGGCGCACCCAAAATCCGCGCGATGCAGATTCTGGGTGGTCTCGAACCGACGCGGCGCGGACTATACGGCGGCGCCGTGGGATATCTGGATTTCGCGGGCAACCTGGACTTTTGCATCGCCATTCGCACCATCGCGATGAGTGATGGCGTGGCGCACGTCCAGGCCGGCGCGGGCATCGTGGCCGATTCGGATCCGGCGGCCGAATATCAGGAGACGCGCGACAAAGCCCGCGCGCTCATCCAGGCCCTGGAAATGGCCGACACGGGTCTTTAGGTCATCGACATGGTGTTGCTGCTCGACAACTACGACTCGTTCACGTGGAACCTCGCTCACCGCCTGGGGGAACTCGGCGCCGAAGTGGAGGTGGTGCGCAATGACGCCATGACCGTCGATGAGATTGCTGCGCGCCGGCCCACACACCTCGTGATCTCGCCGGGGCCGGGGCGGCCCGAGGCCGCAGGTATCTCGGTGGACGCGTTGCGACGATTCGCGGGACAGATGCCGGTGCTGGGCGTGTGCCTTGGGCACCAGGCGCTCTCCACGGCCTTTGGTGGCCGCGTGGAGCGCGCCGGTGCGCCGATGCACGGCAAGACGTCCATGGTGCAACACGATGGCCACGGTGTGTTTGCCGGCATGGCGTCGCCGTTCGAAGCGGGCCGTTATCACTCGCTCGTGGTGCCAAAAGACGGTGTGCCGCCTGGGTTCGTCGTGTCGGCGTGGGTGGAGGGCGAAGACACCGTGATGGGGTTGCGACACGCCTCGTGGCCGGTGCACGGCGTGCAGTTTCACCCCGAGTCGGTGCTCACGCCGGCCGGGCATCAGCTGCTCCGAAACTTCCTGGAGGATCGCTAATGTTTGTGGACCTGCTCGAAAAGTTGCGCCGGCATGAAGACCTGACGCCCGATGAGGCCGCGCGTGCGATGGACGTGATCATGTCCGGGCAGGCGCAGCCGGCGCACATCGCGGGACTTCTGATGGCGCTGGCGCTCAAGGGCGAACGGCCGGCCGAAATGGTGGGGTTCGCCCGCGTCATGCGCGACCGTGCGGTGGCGCTGCCTGCGCCGGTGGGTGCCGTGTTTGACACCTGCGGCACCGGTGGAGACGGTGCGCACACGTTCAACGTCTCGACGGCCGCGGCCGTGGTGCTGGCGTCATGCGGCGTGCGCGTCGCGAAACACGGAAACCGCGCGGTGTCGAGCCGCTGCGGCTCCGCCGATGTCTTCGAAGCGCTTGGCGTCTCTCTCGAAGCCTCGCCCGATCGTGTGGTTGAAACGCTCGTCACTGTCGGGCTCGCGTTCTTCTTTGCACCGGCCTGGCATCCGTCGATGAAACACGCCGGACCCACTCGGCGGGAGTTGGGCGTTCGTACGGCGTTCAACCTGCTGGGGCCGCTGACCAATCCCGCCGGTGCCCAGCGTCAGTTGGTGGGTGTCTCGCGTCCCGAACACACCGAACTGATGGCCCGAACGCTCGGACACCTCGGGGCCGAGCGCGCCTGGGTGGTGCATGGAGCCGACGGGCTGGACGAACTCTCCACCACCGGCTTCACGAAGGTGTCGGAATATCGTCGCGGCATGGTCCACACGTTCTACCTGCACCCGGCTGACGTCGGCCTGCCTGTGGCTGACAAGGCCGCGCTCGCCGGGGGAACCGCGGCAGAAAGCGCGACGATGATCGAAGACCTGTGTGCGGGTGCCACCGGGCCGCGTCGAGACATCGTGTGCCTGAATGCCGGGGCCGGGCTGCTGATTGCGGGCATCGCGTCCTCTGTGCAGGAGGGCATCGCCATTGCCGGCGAGGCGCTCAGCTCGGGGCAGTCGGCCCGCACACTCGTCGCGCTGCGAGAGGCGTACGCGCGATGAGCCAGGAGATCAGTGGCGTGCTTGGCGCGATCACTGCCGCGGCGAGGCGCGCGGCCGACGTGCGCGAGCGCAGTGGCGGCCAGGCCGTCGAGGCGGCTGCGGCCACGTGCCACCCCCGCGGCGCCGAGTTTCGCGCGCGCCTTCAGTCACCGCGGGTCTGCGTGATTGCCGAATGCAAACGCCGGTCGCCCTCGCGCGGCATCCTTCGTGATCCGTATGCTCCGGCGTCGATTGCCCATGGCTACGCCGCCGCCGGCGCCGCGGCGATCTCCGTGATTACCGAGAACACCTTCTTCGACGGATCGCTTGAACATCTGTCCGAGGTGCGGCAACGTGTGGAGATTCCCGTGCTCCGCAAGGACTTCATCTCAACGCCGTTTCAGATTCTCGAGGCGCGTGCGGCCGGCGCCGACGCCATCCTCCTCATCGTCGCCGCGCTCGACCGGGCGAGCCTGAATGCGCTGCTGACCGAGGCGACGCGGCAGGGGCTGGCGGCGCTGGTCGAAGTGCATTCGATACCGGAGGTGGCGGACGCGCTGGCGGCTGGTGCGACCCTGATCGGCGTCAACAGTCGCAATCTCAAGACCCTGAACGTCGATGTGCGAGTCTTCGACGAGGTGCGCCGCGAGATTCCCGATGGCGTGGTGGCTGTGGCTGAAAGTGGGCTGCGGTCGGCGGAAGACGTGCGGCGCCTGAGGGCATCGGGGTACGACGCGTTTCTTATCGGAGAGCACTTCATGACCGCGCCAGATCCTGGCCAGGCCCTCGCCGCGCTGATCGCTGCGTCTGAAGGGGTGGCGTGATGGCTGGCGAGATCCGCGTGAAGATCTGCGGCCTCACCCGCGAGGCTGACGTCGCCGCTGCCGTCGCCGCCGGCGTGTGGGCTGTCGGATTCGTCTGCTGGCCGGCGAGTCCCCGTGCGGTGACACGCGAACAGTTGCGCACGCTGACGGCAGGAGTTCCCAGCAGTGTTCGCCGGGTCGCGGTGGTTGTTGATCCGTCGGTGGAAGACGTTGTGCTGTTGCGCGATGAGGCCAGCCTCAGCACCGTACAACTGCATGGCGATGAGGACCCGCTCCGATTCCTGTCGCTGGGGCTCGATGTGATCAAGGCCGTGTCGCTCGACAGCGACGCAGCAGTCGAGCACGCGGCGGCGTTGCCGGAGGAAGTCATCGTCCTCGTGGACGCGTACGATCCCGCGCGTCGCGGCGGCACGGGCGAACGCGCCAACTGGGAGCGGGCTGCTGAGCTTGCCGCGCGCCGCCCGATCATTCTTGCGGGCGGTGTGCGGCCCGACAACATCAGGCAGGCGATCGCGCAGGTCAGCCCGTGGGCCGTCGACGTGTCGTCAGGTGTGGAATCCTCGCCTGGTATCAAAGACGTGGCACTGATCCGGGCATTGGTTGCCAGTGCCGACTGAAAGAACCTTCATGCCTTCAAGCCTTCATGTGATCCCATCCCCATCGTTCGGCAAACGCGATCCCGATAGCCGGGGATACTTCGGCGAGTTCGGCGGCCGTTTCATCCCAGAGACGTTGGTAGCCCCGGTCGAGTCACTGACGTCGGCCTACTTCGAGGCCCGCCGTGATCCGGAGTTCGTCGCCGAGCTCGAGCATCTGCTGGCGACGTTCGTCGGCAGGCCGACGCCGCTCTATGAGGCGCGGAACGCGACGGCCGGCACTGGTGTGCGCCTGTTCCTGAAGCGCGAAGACCTGGCGCATACCGGCGCGCACAAGATCAACAACGCCATCGGACAGGCCCTGCTGGCCCGGCGGATGGGCAAGACGCGCGTGGTCGCCGAAACCGGCGCGGGCCAACACGGTGTGGCAACGGCCACCGCGTGCGCGCTCCTCGGCCTGGAGTGTGTCGTCTACATGGGCGCACAGGATATGGCGCGACAGGCGCTGAACGTGTTCCGGATGCAGATGCTGGGCGCCACGGTGACGTCTGTGGACGCCGGGAGCCAGACGCTCAAGGACGCGATCAACGAAGCCATGCGCGATTGGGTGGCCAACGTGGCCAATACCTCGTACGTGCTGGGCTCCGTGCTGGGACCGCACCCGTATCCGCTGATGGTCCGGGAGTTCCAGTCCGTGATTGGCGCGGAAGCGCGCGCACAGATACTTGACGCCGCCGGACGGCTGCCTGACATGGTGGTGGCATGTGTCGGCGGTGGCAGCAACGCGATGGGCATCTTCGACGCATTCATCGGTGACCCTGGCGTGCAGTTGCTCGGCGTCGAGGCTGGAGGCCGCGCGATTGCCGATGGCGAACATGCGGCACGGTTTGCCGGCGGGGCACCCGGCGTACTGCACGGCACGCGCAGCCTGCTCCTGCAGGATGCACACGGCAACGTGCTGCCCACGCACTCGATTTCCGCCGGACTCGACTACCCCTCAGTGGGGCCCGAGCACGCCTGGCTCGCGTCCACCGGCCGCACGCGTTACGACTGGATTGACGATGACGCGGCGCTTGAGGGGTTTGGATGGCTCGCGCGCCTGGAAGGCATCCTGCCGGCGCTGGAGTCCTCACATGCGATCGCCTGGATACAGAGGAACCTGCACACATTCAAGGCGGGCGACGTCGTGTTGGTGAACTTATCAGGCCGTGGAGACAAGGATGTGGACTCCATCCGCGCGCGTCTTGCGTCGGCCGCCACCGGGAGGCTGGCATGAGCCGACTTGAAGCCGCATTCGCCCGTCTTCGGGACCCACTCGCGAAGAACGGGGAACCCGGACTTGTGGCCTACATCACGGCCGGTGACCCGGACTTCGACACCTCGTGCGACATCGTGCGCGCGATCGCGCGAGGGGGCGCGGACGTCATCGAAATTGGAGTGCCGTTTTCCGATCCCATCGCGGACGGGCCGGTGATTCAGCGGGCGTCGGAGCGCGCGCTCGCGGCAGGCGGGTCGCTTGCGTCGGCCCTCGAACTGGTGCGGTGCGTCAGGGCCGACATCGACACGCCCATCGTCCTTTTCACCTACGTCAATCCGGTGCTTCGCATGGGCACCGGCGCGTTTGTGGCCGCAGCAGCTGAGGCTGGAGTGGACGGCGCCTTGATGCTGGACTTGCCGATCGAGGAGTCTGATGAGATGCACGACGCGCTCAATCGTGCCGGGCTGGACCAGATATTCCTCATCAGTCCGACCACTGCCGAGCCCCGGCTGCGCCGTGCCGCAGAGCTCGGGCGCGGCTTTTTGTATGCCATCTCGCGGCTGGGAGTCACAGGCACCAGTGACGCGGTGTCGCATACGGCGCGGCCGGTCGTGGACGCGATTCGAGCCGTCACGGACATGCCGGTGGCGCTGGGGTTCGGAATCGGCCGGCCCGAACACGTGCGCGAGGCGTGTGAGTATGCCGATGCCGCAGTGGTGGGCAGCGCACTGGTGCAGATCATTGCCGACGCGGGTGCCGGCCAGGCGCCGGCCGACGCCGAACGGTTCGTGGGCTGGCTCAAGGGTAGAATGCCATGAAGGTTGTGGTGCCAAAGGCAGAGGTAGAGGACATGGTTGTTGTCATGAAGGAAGGGGCCACCGAAGCGCAGGTGGAAGCCGTCGTGGCGCAGCTGCATGAAATGGGCTTTGACGTTCACCGCGCGGCAGGTGCCAACCGCACCGTGATTGGCGCCGTGGGCGCGGGACACGGGGACCCGGCGCTCATCGGTGTGCGCGACGGCGTGCACGAAGTGTTGCGCATCAGCGAGCCGTACAAATTGGCGAGCCGGTCGTTCCAGCGCGAGAACACGGTGATCACGATCGGTGACGTCCGCATTGGCGGCGACGAAGTGGTGGTCATGGCCGGTCCCTGCTCGGCGGAATCGCCCGAGCAGGTGGAGGCCACGGCGGTGGCCGTCAAACGCGCCGGCGCGAAGGTGTTCCGCGGTGGCGCGTTCAAGCCACGCAGTTCGCCCTACAGTTTCCAGGGCCTGGGCGAGACGGGCCTGCGCATGCTCCGCGAAGCGGCCGATCGGCACGACCTCAAGCTCATCACCGAGGTGATGGAGATTGCGCAAATCCCGCTGGTTGAGCAGTTCGCGCACATCCTGCAGGTGGGCGCGCGCAACATGCAGAACTACTCGCTGCTGCGCGAGTTGGGTCGGGTGCGCACACCGGTGCTGCTCAAACGTGGCATGTCGGCCACGATCGAAGAGTGGCTGATGTCGGCTGAGTACATCCTCTCGGGCGGCAACATGAACGTGATGCTGTGTGAGCGGGGCATTCGTACGTTCGAAAGCTACACGCGCAACACGCTGGATATTTCCGCGATTCCGGTGGTGCAGCAGTTGAGCCACCTGCCCGTGATTTCAGATCCGAGCCATGGCACTGGTCGTCGCGACAAGGTGGCGGCGATGGCGCGGGCATCAGTGGCGGCCGGCGCCGATGGCCTCCTCGTGGAGGTCCACTGTGATCCCGATCACGCGGTCTCCGACGGCGCTCAGTCACTGTTCCCCAAACAGTTCGAGCAGTTGATGGGCGAACTGCGCATCATCGCCCCGGCGATCGGCCGCAGCATCTGCGTGGAACCCGTGGCCCGCAGGGGCTGGGGGCGTTAGCACCGCGTGGATCTTTCTCCCTTCGAGCGGGTCGGGATCATCGGCCTTGGCGCGATTGGCGGTTCGGTAGCGCTGGCGGCCAAGCGGCGCTGGCCATCCGTGAGAATCACCGCGTGTGACCCCGCGCCAATCAGCCACGAAGCGGTCGCGCAGGGACTGGTCGCGGCACTGGTCACGACGCCGGCGGAACTTGCGGCGTGCGACCTCATCATCATTGCGACTCCCATCCCGGCCGTCCCCGGAGTAATCGGCCAGGTGTCTCACGCGTCCCTTGGCGCCCTTGTGGTGGACGCGGCCAGCACCAAACGAATCGTCATGGACGCCGCTGGCGCGTCGCGGCTCGCTTTTGTCGGCGGGCATCCCGTGGTCGCGACCAATGGTGTGGGCCTGGGCGCTGCGCGGGCTGATCTCTTTGACGGCCGCCCCTGGTTGCTGGTGTCGTCAGGTCGCGCCGACGAGGCGCGCGAAGCGATGCTCGCCACGTTTATTGTGGGGCTCGGCGCCAGGCCCGAATGGACCGATGCCGTGACACACGATCGCGTGATGGCGCATGTGAGCCACGCGCCGCACGTGGTGTCGGTGGCCCTGAAAGCCGCCACCGGCGTGTCTTCGCCCGAGTCAACCCCCGAGTTAACCAATGACTGGGACGGGATTGTCGAAACCAATGCCGACTGTATTGCGGATGCGCTCACGGCCCTTGCGGCAAAACTCCCGGAGTCTGCAGAGACACTGATGGGCACTCCGATGGTGCGCGACATTTTGTACCGCGCTGCCACACTCAAGGCACGGAAGTGACGATGGGCCCTTCATGGAGTCCCTCGGCCGAGCGGGTCGCTGGGTCGAACCTCACGGCGTTTGTGAAGTGGCTTGAACCGCGCGAAGGGCGCGAGTTCGGGGACTATGCCTCGCTCCATGCGTGGTCGGTGACCGAACGCGGTGCATTCTGGTCCGCGGTCTGGGATTACTGCCGGGTGGTGGGTTCCAAGGGAAAGACGTGGGTCGCCGACGCGGAAAAAATGCCGGGCGCTCAGTTCTTTCCGGACGCGCGCCTGAACTTTGCTGAAAACCTGTTGCGTCGGCGTGATGACCACCTCGCCCTGGTCGCGGTGACCGAGCCCGGCACCGAGCGGCGCATCACGACCCGTGAGTTGTACGAAGACGTGTCGCGATGTGCCCAGGCGTTGAGGCAGGCCGGTGTGACGAAGGGCGACCGCGTGGCGGCGGTCGTGGCGAACGTGCCCGAGGCCATGGTGGCTGCGCTCGCAGCAGCGTCCATTGGCGCTGTCTGGTCCTCGTGTTCGCCGGACTTTGGTGTGCAGGGTGTGATCGATCGGTTCGGCCAGATCGAGCCCAAGGTTCTCATTGCTGTCGGTGAATACCACTACGGCGGCAAACTTCACGACATTCGCTCGCGCCTGAAGGAGATCGTCGCCAGGCTGCCGAGCGTGACCACCGTGGTGCAGATCGACGACGGGTGGGAGGCATTTCTCGCGCCCTTCGAGGCGTCGGACATTGCGTTCGAGCAGGTGCCGTTCAACCACCCGCTGTATGTTCTGTATTCATCTGGAACCACCGGCGTGCCCAAGTGCATCGTGCATGGGCACGGTGGCACGTTGTTGCAGCACCTGAAAGAGCATCAGCTGCAGACCGACATCAAGCCTGGTGACCGCGTGTTTTATTTCACCACCTGCGGTTGGATGATGTGGAACTGGCTGATCACGGCGCTCGCGTCGGAGGCCACGCTCGTGCTCTACGACGGGTCGCCGTTTTATCCCGACAGCCGCCGGTTGTTCGACCTGGCTGATGCCACAGGCATCACGTTGTTTGGGACGTCAGCCAAGTTCATCGATGCGGTGCGAAAGAGCGGACTGCGTCCGATCGAGACGCACGAACTCGCGACGGTGCGGACGATCACGTCAACCGGATCGCCGTTGTCGGCTGAGAGTTTCGACTTCGTCTATTCGTCGATCAAGCGGGATGTGCATCTGGCCTCGATCTCCGGGGGCACCGACATCGTCAGCTGCTTTGTGGGCGGCGAGCCGAACGCGCCGGTGTGGCGCGGAGAGATTCAGGTGGCGGCGCTTGGCATGGCGGTGGATGTCTGGAACACAGACGGGCAGCCGCTGCGAAGTGAACCCGGCGAACTCGTGTGCCTGGCCAGTTTTCCGTCGATGCCCGTTGGCTTCTGGAATGACGCCGACGGCGCGAAGTACCACGC
>Ga0138256_10009688_pt1 | contig 10109 bp, 12 predicted proteins | sample KNB2016incub_MG_FD_105486 | JGI IMG/M metagenome (GOLD analysis project Ga0138256, IMG submission 105486) | Active sludge microbial communities from wastewater in Klosterneuburg, Austria - KNB2014incub_MG | ecosystem: Engineered > WWTP > Activated sludge > Unclassified | place: Austria...
CATGGCCCACCCGGCCACGCCGGTGAAGCCCGGCGACGAGATCGCGTTCTTTCCCCCGGTGACGGGAGGCTAGGGCGTGTCCCGCGTGAGAGTCCAGGCGGAGGCGTTCGACGCCGGACGCGAGATCGCCGCGCTCACCCAGGGCCGGCGCGACGTCGGCGCCGTGGCGTCTTTCGTGGGCCTGGTGCGGGACCTGAACGAGGACGCTTCCGTGAGCCGGATGACCCTCGAGCACTATCCGGGAATGACGGAGAAGGCGCTCGAGGAGATCTGCCGCGAGGCGTCGGCGCGCTGGTCACTGATCGACATGCGGATCGTCCACCGCGTGGGGACGCTGGAACCCGGCGATCCGATCGTGCTGGTCGCGGTGTCGAGCGCCCATCGCGGCGACGCGTTCGCCGCCTGCGAGTTCCTGATGGACTACCTGAAGACCCGCGCGCCATTCTGGAAGAAGGAACTCACGCCCGCCGGGGAGCGCTGGGTGGAGGCCCGCGAGACCGACGAGGCCGCCGCCGCCCGCTGGAGCGGGGAGGGCGCGAAGCTCCCCTAGGCCGAGCAGAAGACTTCGCGCATCATCCCGATCATCTTGAGGATGCGCGGATCCTCGATCCGGTAGAAGACCTTGTTCGCCTCCTTGCGCGACGCGAGGAGGCCGCGTTCGCGCATGACGGCGAGATGCTGGGAGATGTTGCTCTGGGAGGTGCCCACCGCCTCGACGATTTCCTGAACCATCAGCTCGTGGTCGCCGATGAGGCAGAGAATCTTCAGGCGCAGCGGATGGGCCATGGCCTTCAGGGCCTCGCTCGCTTCCCGGATATCCTCGCCGCGGCCGGTGAGGTCGAAGATGTCCGTCGGCGGGGCGTGGGTCCGGGAAGAAGCCATGGTCGAATCGTAGCCGATATCGAATTCGCTTACGAATATCAGAATATTCTCATGTTCCCGGGAATATCCCGGGGCCATACCCCGTCAACCTACCCAATCGGGTAGATTCGCTTACCCGATACGGGGATAGACCTCGGGGGCGCATACCCCCCAAATATCGATACCCCACGAATCGCCGGGGTTTTCGGACGCGCGCAACGGGCCATCCAGAGCCCGGGCGTGCCGGCATGACGAGCGGTTCGGCGGGAACACCATCCGAGAAATGACGAGGACTCGAGGAGCGAGAGATGAACATTGATCGTAGACAGGTGCTCAAGGGCACCGGGGGCATGGCCGTCATGGGGCTCGCGGTCGCCGCGGGCGTCTTCAAGCCGGGCAGCGCATGGGCCCAGACCTGGAACAAGGCCGCGTTCGAGACGAAGAACGTTGCCGACACCGTCAAGGCCATGGGCGGGACCGCGGGAGCGGTGGAGAGCAAGGATGTGGTGATCTCCTCGCCCGATATCGCGGAAAACGGCGCCGTCGTGCCGTTCACGATCTCGAGCCGGCTGCCCAAGACGGAGTCCATCGCGCTTCTCGTCGAGAAGAACCCGAATGCGCTCGCCGCGAGTTTCGACATTCCGGCGGGCACCGAGGCCGGCGTCACCACGCGCGTGAAAATGGGCCAGACGTCCAACGTCACGGCGCTCGTGAAGGCCGACGGCAAGTTCTACTACACCACCAAGGAAGTCAAGGTCACCATCGGTGGCTGCGGCGGCTGATCGAGGAGAAAACCATGGCAGATCCGATGAAGATCCGGGCCGCGATGTCCGGCGACAAGGTCGAAGTGAAGGTGCTGATGGGCCACGACATGGAAACGGGCCAGCGGAAGAACTCGAAAGGCGAGTCCATCCCGGCGCATTTCATCCAGAACGTCACCGCCACCCACAACGGCAAGGTCGTGCTGTCCGCGCAGTGGGGCCCCGCGGTCTCGAAGAATCCCTTCCTGTCCTTCAAGTTCTCGGGCGGCAAGCCCGGCGAGAAGGTCACGATCACGTGGACGGACAACAAGGGCGAGAAGCGAAGCGACGAAGCGACGATCTCGTAGCGCCGCAACGGCCCCGAAGATGGCCGGATCCGGCACCCGGTAACGACACGAGGAGACAGACCATGACCGGAAACATCTGGAAATTCGCCGCGGCCACCCTGGTGGCGCTCGGCCTGAGCGGCACCGCGCTGGCCGATCCGACCAGCAAGGTGGTCTATCACATCAACGAAGGCACGGAACACGCCGTGCCGCTGCTTCGCAACGTGAACAACCACCTGAACGCCGAACCCGGCGCGAAGATCGTCGTCGTCGGCCACGGCAAGGGCATCGACTTCATGCTGGCCGGCGCCAAGGACAAGAACGGCAACCCGTTCGAGGTCACGATCGACACCCTGCAGGCCAAGGGCGTGGAATTCCGCGTCTGCAACAACACCCTCGTGTCGCGCAAGATCGAACCGAATACGGTGATTTCCCAGGCGAAGATCGTCCCGTCCGGCGTGGCGGAGATCGGCCGCCTGCAGGCAAAAGAGGGCTACGCCTACCTGAAGCCCTAGCATCATCCCGAGCGCCGGACCAAAAATAGAGACAACGGAGGAGCATCGTGAATCGAACCTGGGAAATGGCGGGGCGCATCGCATTCGCCGCAGCATTGATCCTGTCGGCCGGCGTTGCGGCCGCGCAGGACCGAAGTGCCGTCGAGGAGATCGAGAAATACCGGGCGGCGCTGGGTGATGGCAACCCGGCCGAGCTGTGGGAGGCGCGCGGCGAGGCGCTCTGGAAGCAGAAGGCGGGGCCCAAGAACGCGTCCCTCGAGCAGTGCGACCTGGGCCTCGGGCCCGGGGTCGTCAAGGGCGTCTATGCCGAGCTGCCGCGCTACTTCGCCGACACCGGCAAGGTGGAGGATCTCGAGTCGCGCCTGGTCACCTGCCGGATGACGCTGCAGGGGCTGACGGCGGCCGAAGCGAAGAAGGACCCGTTCGGCGGCACCGGCAAGAAGGTCGTGAACGACGCCCTGGTCGCGTACATCACCGCCGAGTCGCGCGGCTACGTGATGAACGTGAAGACCACGCATCCGAAGGAGGCGGAAGCCTTCGAGATCGGCCGGAGCATCTTCTTCCATCGCGGCGGCCCTTACGATTTCGCCTGCGCCACCTGCCACGGCGTCGACAACATCCGCATTCGCCTGCAGGACCTCCCCAACCTGACCAAGAAGGCGGACGCCCAGCGTGCCTACACGTCCTGGCCCGCCTACCGCGTCTCCCAAGGGGAGGTGCGCACCTTCCAGTGGCGCCTCGAGGACTGCTTCCGCCAGCAGCGCTTCCCGCACCTGGAGTTCACTTCCGAGGCCTCGGTTGCCCTGACCCTGTTCCTGGCGAAGAACGCCAACGGTGCCCCGTTCAACGCACCCGCCATCAAGCGCTGAGGGAGACAAGACCCATGAAGACGAAACTCATCGCCCTGTCGGCCATCGCGGCCGCCGTTTCCGCCTGTGCCACGGTTCCCGCCGACGACGCTACGTCGATCAAGGCGCTCGCGGTCATGAAGGCGAGCTTTGCCGCCAAGGGCCAGGCCAAGCTCGACCGCCTGGACCAGGACAGCCTCCAGCGCACGTGCTCGATGTACTCGGGCGACAACGAACTGCCGAAGGACGTCGCCTCGCGCATCGAGAAGGAGCAGCTCGCGACCATCAAGTTCCCGGCGGACGGACACTTGCTCGGGGACTGGAAGGCCGGCGAGAAGATCGCCCAATCGGGACGCGGCGGCCAGTTCAGCGACGATCCGGCCAAGCCCTCGGGCGCCAACTGCTACGCCTGCCACCAGCTCACCAAGCAGGAGCTCTCCTACGGCACCATCGGACCCAGCCTCTTCAATTTCGCGAAGGTCCGCGGGTATGGTCCGGACACCCAGAAGTACGCCTGGACCAAGGTCTACAACTCCCACGCCTTGTCGGCTTGTTCCACCATGCCGCGCTTCGGCCACAAGGGCATCCTCACCGAGGGCCAGATCAAGGATATCGTCGCTCTCTTGATGGACCCCAAGTCTCCGGTGAACCAGTAGCGCTAGCCTGAGGGTTCCACCCACCCCGGGGCGGGTGCTGACCCGCCCCTTTTTTGCGGAGGAACATTAGTCATGACTAATACACTCGCCAGGTTCGCGATAGCCCTCATGCTCGTTCCGGGCGCCGCCATCGCCGCCGAATCCGCCACGTTCGCCCTGAAGTCCCTCACGCCGGAGACGGCGTTGAAGGCTGCCCAGGCCGCGATGGCCAAGTGCCGCGCCGACGGCTACCAGGTCGCAGTCGCCGTCGTGGATCGCTCCGGGCTGCTGCACGCCGTGGTCCGCGATCGCTATGCGGGTGCGCACACGCCGGAAACGGCTGCCAACAAGGCGTGGACCGCCGTTTCGTTCCGGACGAACACGACCGATCTCGTGAAGATCACGCAGCCGGGGCAGCCTTCCGCGGGCATCCGAAACCTGCCCCGCGTGGTCGCCGTCGGCGGCGGATTGAAGATCGAGGTGGGCGGCTCGATCGTCGCGGGCATCGGCGTGTCCGGTGCGCCGGGCGGCGATTCGGACGATGTTTGCGCCAGCGCGGGCATCAAGGCGATCGCCGACTCCCTCGAATTCTGATCCTCCGGAGCAAGCATGGACCGCCGCGAATTCCTCAACGTTCTCGCCATCGCCGCCGCGGCGGGGCTCCCCATTTCCTCGCGCGAGGCCCTGGCGGCCGCAGACGGGGCGAGGCTCTATGACGTTCCCCGTTTCGGAAACGTGAGCCTGCTGCACATGACCGACTGTCATGCCCAGCTCATGCCGATCTACTTTCGCGAGCCCAACGTGAACCTGGGTGTCGCGCAAGCCTCGGGGAGGGCGCCGCACCTCGTGGGGGAGCACCTGCTCAAGGCCTTTGGCGTCCCGGCCGGGAGCGCCCAGGCGCACGCGTTCACCTACCTCGACTTCCCGCAGGCCGCCAGGACCTTCGGCAAGATCGGCGGGTTCGCGCACCTGGCGACGCTCGTGAAGAACCTGAAGGCCTCGCGCCCGGGGGCGCTGCTGCTCGATGGCGGGGATACGTGGCAGGGCAGCGCGACGGCGCTCTGGAGCCAGGGCCAGGACATGGTCGATGCGTGCAGGCAACTCGGCGTCGACGTGATGACGGGGCACTGGGAGTTCACCCTCGGCGCCAAGCGCGTCAAGGAGATCGTGGACAAGGACTTCAAGGGGAAGGTCGACTTCGTCGCGCAGAACGTCACCACCGCCGATTTCGGCGACCCGGTCTTTCCCTCCCACGTGATCCGCCCGATCAACGGCGTCCCGGTGGCGATCATCGGACAGGCCTTTCCGTACACGCCGATCGCGAACCCCCGGTACCTGGTACCGGACTGGACCTTCGGCATCAAGGAGCCTGAGCTGCAGAAGGCCGTGGACGCGGCCCGGGGCCAGGGCGCCCAGTTGGTCGTCCTCCTGTCCCACAACGGCATGGATGTCGATCTCAAGCTCGCGAGCCGCGTCACCGGGATCGACGCGATCCTGGGGGGCCACACCCACGACGGCGTGCCCAACGCGATCGAGGTGAAGAACGGCAAGGGCGTCACCCTGGTGACCAACGCCGGCAGCAACGGCAAGTTCCTCGGCGTCATGGACTTCGACGTGAAGGGCGGGAAGGTGGCGGGCTGGAAGTACCGCCTGCTTCCCGTGTTCGCGAACCTCCTGGCGGCCGACCCGGCCATGGCGGCTCTCATCGCGAAGCATCGCGGGCCCCACGAGGCGAAGCTCGCCGAGAAGCTTGCCGTCACCGAGGATCTTCTCTACCGCCGGGGCAACTTCAACGGCACCGTCGACCAGGTGATCCTCGATGCCCTGATGAAGGTGAAGGGTGCGGAGATCGCCTTCTCGCCGGGCTTCCGGTGGGGAACGACGCTGCTGCCCGGCCAGGCGATCACGCGCGAGCACGTCATGGACTGGACCGCGATCACCTACCCGCAGACGACGCTGAACGAGCTCACCGGCGAGATGATCAAGACGATACTCGAGGACGTCGGCGACAATCTCTTCAATCCCGATCCCTACTACCAGCAGGGCGGCGACATGGTTCGCGTCGGCGGTCTCACCTACACGTGCACGCCGGGGGAGACGATCGGCAGGCGGATCTCCGACATGCGCCTGGGCGGCAAGCCGATCGCAGCCGATCGGAGGTACAAGGTGGCGGGCTGGGCGCCGGTTGCCGAGGGCGTGAAGGGCGAGCCCATCTGGGACGTCGTCACCACGTACCTGAAGGACGCGAAGTCCGTTGCCCCGGTCAAGCTCAACCTGCCGAAGCTGGTCGGCATGGAAGGCAACGCCGGCATCGCCTGATGGGCGCGCGCCGGCTCCTGGCCGCCGTCGTGATCGCGTTTTCGGCGATCTCGGCGTCCGCGCAGGGTTACCCGGCCGTGAAATCGCGCGTCTCGCCGGTCAAGGTCTCCGAACGCGTCTGGTACGTCCAGGGCGGCCCGGGGGCGGCCAGCGCCGCCAACGAGGGCTACAACTCGAACGCCGGCTTCGTGATCACCGACGAGGGCGTGGTGGTGATCGACGCCCTGGGGTCCCCCGCCCTGGGTTTCGAGCTCGTGAAGGCCATTCGCGCCATCACGGCGCAGCCGATCCGGCGCGTCATCGTGACGCACTACCATGCGGACCACTTCTACGGACTCGAGCCGCTGAAGGACGCCGGCGCCGAGGTCTGGGCCCACCGCGCCTCCCTCGACTACCTCACGGGCGGCGAGGCCGAGAGGAGGCACGAGCAGCGCTCGGTCGCCTTGTTTCCCTGGGTGGACGCCGATACCCGCCTGGTTCGCGCGGACCGCTGGCTCGACGGCGACGAGTCCTTCGCGCTGGGCGGCGTGCGTTTCGAGGTCCAGCACTTCGGGCCGGCGCATTCGGCGGAGGACCTGGTGGTGGTCGTGCCCCAGGAAGGCGTGATCTTCATCGGCGACATCCTGTTCACGGGGCGCGTGCCCTTCGTGGGCCAGGCAGACAGCAAGGCCTGGCTCGGGCGCATCGCGCGGCTGATCGGCCTGAAGCCCCGGCTCATGGTGACGGGACACGGTGCGGTCTCCACGGACCCGATCCGGGACCTGGCGTTCACGCGCGACTACCTCGAGTTCCTGCGCGCCGAGATGGGAAGGGCCGTCGCCGACTTCGTGCCCTTCGAGGAGGCCTACCGGCGAACGGACTGGCGCCGCTACGCCGGCCTGCCGGCATTCGAGGAAGCCAATCGCGTGAACGCCTATGGCACCTACCTGCTGATGGAACGGGAATCGCTGGGCAAATGAGCCTCGCCCCGGATCGCCGGCGTTTTCTCCTGCTGGTGCCGGCGCTGGGCATCGCGCTCGCGGCTCGATCGGCCCCGTCGGCGCGGATCGTGCTCGCCACCGATCTGCGCGCCGACGGCCGGCTTTCGCGTGCGAGCCGGGCGCCCATCCTGATCCTCTTCAGCCTGCCGGGCTGTCCCTATTGCGAGATCGTGCGTCGCTCGCACCTCGAGCCCCTGCTTCGCGACCCGCGAAGAGCCGGCCAGGTCATCGTCCGGCAGATCGACATCGACGGCGAGCAGGCCGTCGTGGACTTCGCGGGCGAAGCCACCACCCACGGGGCCATCGCCCGCGCCCGTGGCGTCCGGGCCGCCCCCGTCGTCGCGTTCTGGGATGGCCAGGGCACTCCCATCGCCGGAAGTCTCACGGGAATGCTCCTCCCGGACTTCTATTCGGCCTACCTCGAGTCGGAACTGGACACCGCCCGCGATCGCCTTGCCGCCAGGCGTTGAACGGCCACCGCCGTCGCGGGGAACCCCGGCCGGGATTGCGGCAGATCAACAAGGTGGTGCCCCCGGTCCGTTAATGTCCCTTTAGTCCTACAGGATCTGCCGGCCCAGGGGCCTGTGGCCCCGCCCGGCGGGCGAGATGCCTCTGGCATCCGCAAGCCGAGGAGGGGAACCCACCATGAATCAGGCCCAGTCGTCGTCCTTCGAAATCGTCGCCCGCGAGGATTTCTCGGACGTCACCTATCTGCTCGAAATCCGGCACCCGATGCTCGCCAAGGCGGCGACGGCGGGCCAGTTCGTCATCGTGATGGAGCACGAGCACGGGGAACGGATTCCGCTCACCATCGCCGACTTCGACCGCGAAGCGGGAACGATCACCCTGGTGATCCAGGCGGTCGGCAAGACCACGCGGGAGATGCAGACGAACTGCCAGGTCGGCACGTCGCTCTACGCGGTCGTCGGCCCCATGGGCATTCCGAGCCAGATCGGCGGGAAGAAGAAGGTGGTTTGCGTGGGCGGCGGCCTGGGTGTCGCACCGATCTTCCCCCAGGCGCGGGCGTGGAAGGAAAGCGGCGCCTACGTGATCGGCGTCCTGGGCTTCAGGAATCGCGGGCTCGTCTTCTGGGAGGAGAAGTTCCGCGCCTGCTGCGACGAACTGATCGTCTGCACGGACGACGGATCGGCAGGCATCAAGGGGCTCGTGACCGAGGGCATCAAGCAGGCGATCGCGAAGCACGCCGACATCGAGGAGCTCGTGGCCATCGGCCCGCCGGTGATGATGAAGGGCTGCGCGGAAGCGACCCGGGCGCACAAGATCAAGACCATGGTGAGCCTGAACCCGGTGATGGTGGACGGCACCGGGATGTGCGGCGGCTGCCGGGTGAAGATCGGCGAGACGGTCAAGTTCGCCTGCGTCGACGGCCCGGACTTCGATGGCCACCTGGTCGACTTCGACGATCTCATGGCGAGGCTTACCCGCTACCGGACCGCGGAGAAGCAAGCCGTGGAGCGCTGGCAGGCCGACTGCCGCATGCCGGGCAAGGAAGCGCGGGTCGCGGAGCCCGCCCACGGAATCGACGACCGTCCCTCGACGGACGGCTGAGGCACGCCAGCAGCGCGAGCGCAACGAACAGGCAACCGGAAGGAACGGCAACGATGGCCAAGAAGAAGACGATTCGGACGATTCCGCAGGAGCGAACGCCCGTCCAGGAGCAGGACGCCGCGGTTCGCGCCCGCAATTTCGAGGAGGTCTCGCTCGGCTACCGCCTCGAGGAAGCGCTCGTCGAGTCCGAGCGCTGCCTGATGTGCGCCGACCAGCCCTGCGTTCGCGGCTGTCCCGTGGGCATCGACATCCCGGGCTTCATCAAGAAGATCGCGGAGAAGCACTACCACGGCGCCTACGACATCATCACGGACACCAACCTGCTGCCGTCGATCTGCGGCCGCGTCTGCCCGCAGGAGAACCAGTGCGAAGGCGTCTGCACGGTCGGCGAGACCCTCGAGCCCGTGGCCATCGGCCGGCTCGAGCGATTCGTGGGCGACATGGCGATCAAGGAAGGCTGGGCCAACATCCCCTACATCGAGCCCAACGGCTATCGCGTGGGCATCGTCGGCGCCGGCCCTGCGGGAATGGCCTGCGCCGCCGACATGGCCAAGGCGGGCTGCGAGGTCGTGGTCTACGAGGCCTTCCACCAGCCCGGCGGCGTCCTGAAGTACGGCATCCCCGATTTCCGGCTTCCCAACGAGGTGATCGATGCGGAGATCGACAAGCTGCGCAGGCTCGGCATCCGCTTCGAGTGCAACACCCTCGTGGGCCGGCTCTTCACCATCGAGCAGATGATCACGGAGATGGGCTTCCACGCGGTCTTCATCGGCACCGGCGCGGGCTACCCGAGCTTCATGGGCATCCCCGGCGAGTCCTTGAACGGCGTGCTTTCGGCCAACGAGCTGCTCACCCGCGCGAACCTCATGAGGGCGCGTGATTTCCCGAATTTCGACACGCCGCTGCAGCCGGGCAAGCGCGTCACCGTGATCGGCGCCGGGAACACCGCGATGGACGCGATGCGCGTCTCCATGCGCCTGGGCGCGGAAAAGGTGTTCTGCGTCTACCGGCGCACGAAGGCCGAGGCGCCGGCTCGCGCGGAGGAAGTCCACCACGCCGAGGAGGAGGGCATCGAGTTCAACTGGCTCACGAGCCCCGTGGAGATCCTGGGCGATGCCGCCAACGCGGTGAGGGCAATGCGCTGCATCCGCATGGAACTGGGCGAGCCGGACGACTCGGGCCGGCGCCGGCCGGTTCCCGTGCCCGGCAGCGAGTTCGAGATCGAGACGGACATGGTGGTCTTCGCCATCGGCACGAACGCCAATCCCATCCTCGGCCAGACGGCCAAGCTCAAG
>Ga0138256_10009689_pt1 | contig 10109 bp, 8 predicted proteins | sample KNB2016incub_MG_FD_105486 | JGI IMG/M metagenome (GOLD analysis project Ga0138256, IMG submission 105486) | Active sludge microbial communities from wastewater in Klosterneuburg, Austria - KNB2014incub_MG | ecosystem: Engineered > WWTP > Activated sludge > Unclassified | place: Austria...
ACCATCGGCCGGCGCAATCCCGAGGCCGCGTTCTTCACCAACATCTTCTCGCCCTATCCCGGCTCGCCCATTTTCCCGGAGGCGGTGAGGCTCGGCGTTCAGGAGCCGCGCTCGCTCGAGGAGTGGGCCGTCTTCTATCCGAAGATACAGAAGCTGCCCTGGCTCACGGGCAAGGCCCACGCCCGCGTGCAGCGGATCCGCGATTACATCCGCATCGGATATTCGGCAAGGAAGATGGTGGTCCATCGCCCCGACGGCTTCAAGGATCTGGTCCGCCGCGGGCTTCAGGGCCTCGCCCGCTTCCGGTTGCGGCGCCTCGCCGTGGGCTTTCCGGTCGAGGTCTGGGCCCTGAGGGCGTGGAAGGCGCTGAAGGGACTCGTCGGCACCCGGGAACCGGTCGTCATCAATTGACGATGACGCCCAGCGAACCGCAACCGTCATCGTCATTGCGAGGAGGCCTTCGAAGGGCAGCCGAGCGCGAAGCCTCCCCGGAGGGGGACGAAGCAATCCCCACGCGTTGTCTATCGCTCCATTCGAAGTCATTCGCCAGCCTCCACGCGTCGGCGGCGAGGCCGCCTGAGTCATGACGATGCGAATCGTCCTCTACAACCCCCGGTCGAACGCGGCCCGCAAGCGGATCATGCCCTTCTCGCTTCTCGCCATCGGCGCGGTGCTGGAGGGCGAGTTCGACTACGAGATCGTGGACGGAAACGCCGTAGCCGATCCGGACGCCGTGCTGAAAGCCCGGCTCGCGTCCGGCGCCGCCGTGTTCGGCATGACCGTGATGCCAGGCCCCCAACTCGAGGATGCCTTCCTGCGCACCCGCGCCCTCAAGGCCGCGGACCCGAAGGCCATCGTGATCTGGGGCGGCTATTTCCCGACCGAGCACACGGAAGCGTGCCTGACCGGGGGATGGGTCGACTTCGCGATTCGCGGTCACGGAGAGTTCGCGACCCTGAATCTGCTGCGCGAACTCGCGGCCGGCCGCGACCCGCGGACGGCGGAGGGCGCGGACGGGGTCGCCTTCCGGCGCGCCGACGGCTCGCTGGTCCAGGGCGCCGTCGCTCGCGTCCCGAACGTGGAGGACCTGCCGGTGTTCCCGTTCCATCGGATCGACATGCCTCAGTATCCGCGGGCCACCTTCCTGGGCCGGCGCACCCTCGGCTATCACTCGAGCTACGGCTGCCCGTTCCTCTGCAACTTCTGCGGAGTCGTGAGCCTCGCCAATGGACGCTGGAATGCCCAGTCGCCGGAACGGGTGGAGAGGAACCTGCGCCGGTACAAGGACGAGTGGGACGTGGACGCGGTCGAGTTCTACGACAACAACTTCTTCACCCACGAGGACCGATGCCGGGACATCGCCGCGCGAATCGCGCCCCTGCGCTTCAACTGGTGGGGCGAGGGCCGGATCGACACGCTGCTGAAATTCAAGGACGCGACCTGGCAGGCCATGGCAGAGAGCGGTCTTCGCATGGTCTTCCTGGGCGCCGAGTCAGGCTCCGCGGAGACCCTCGCGCGCATGGACAAGGGAGGAACCCTGACCCCGCAGATGACCCTCGACCTGGCCGCGCGCATGCGAGGGTTCGGTGTGACCCCGGAGTTCTCCTTCGTGCTTGGAAACCCGCCGGATCCGGAGGCGGACATCGAGGCCACGCTCGCGTTCGTGAAGAGGGTGAAGGAAGAGCACCCGGAGGCGGAGATCATCCTCTACCAATACACCCCGGTTCCAGTGGCGGGCGAATTGCTCGACGCCGCTTCGAAGAGGGGATTCGCCTTTCCGAAGACGCTCGAGGAATGGACGTCGTCAGAATGGGGGGAGGTCTCGCGACGGCGTTCCGACCGGCTTCCGTGGCTCGCACCCCGTCAGCGGCTCCGAATCAAGAACTTCGAGCGGGTGCTGAACGCCTATCACCCGACGAGCACCGACCCGACCCTCGTCGGGTGGCGGCGTGCGGTTCTGCGCGCCCTGTCCGGCTGGCGGTACCGCACGGGCTGCTACGCGGCTCCGTACGAACTGCGCGCGCTCCAGAAGCTCTTCCGCTATCAACGGCCCGAGACCGCGGGTTTCTGAGCGGTGAGGGCGTTTCTTCGCAGCGTCGTCGCGGGTGCGATCGTCACCCTCATCCTGGCCGCCACGGAAACGGTCGCAGGCTACCCCCGGCCATCGAGCGCTTCCGGCGCATTCTTCTCGGCCTCCTTCACGACCTATCTGCCCCTCGCGGTCCTCGCGGCCTGGGCGTTGTCGACGTTCCTCCCGGGCCGCGGTCTCGACCTCTGGTTGCCGCTCCTGGTCGGGGCGCTGCGGATGTCCGGACCCATCGCGGGCGCCGTGTCGGCGGGGGAGTGGGCGATGCCGGCGCTGGTCCTGGTCGCCGCCGCCGCGATCCTGGGCCTGAGCGCGGTCACGGAATCGCCGGCGCACTCGCCGCCGTTCCTCTTCGGCCTCACCGTGGGAATCGTCCTGCCCATCCTCGCCGGCCGCGTGGCCACGGCCACCGCGGCGGCAGAATTCCTCGGGCCCGGGAAGGCGCTCGTGCTGGGCGTGATCGCGGGTCTCCTGACCTTCGTCCTGCTCCGGGCCTTTGTCGCCCGGTGGCCGAAGGTGGGCCCGGTCTTTCTCCTCGGGCCAGTGGTAAGCCTCGGCCTGTGGAGCGCTCAGCGCTCATCGCCCCCCGTGGCGGCCCTGGCGCCGCCCTTGCCCGCGCCCGCGTCGCGGCCCGACATCGTCCTCATTGTCCTCGACACCGTGCGGGCGCAGGCCCTTTCCTCCTACGGCCACTCCCGGAACACCATGCCGAATCTCGAGGCGTTCGCGCGCGGCTCCACCACGTTCCGCCGCGCGTGGACCGACGCTTCGTGGACCCTGCCCGCGCACGCCTCGCTGTTCTCGGGGGTGCGTTCCACCCGCCATCGCTACGACTCAGGGTTCGACCCGTTCGAGCGATCGTCGCCGGACCTCTTCCTGGCCGCACGTCTGAGGCGCGCCGGCTATGCCACCGCGGCGGTGGCCGCGAACTTCGGCGTCTTCGGCAAGGACGATCCTCTGCTGCGAGGTTTCGAGCGCGTCGACGCCGAGCCCCTGCGTCCCTTCGCGTTCCAGCCGTGGTTCTTCGACATCATCTCCGCCTTCCCGCGCGTTCCCGGTCTTCGCGGATTTGCCGCGAGATTCCCCGGGCCCTCAATGCGCGCGCCGTGGGTGGTGGAACGCGCTCTCGACTTCTGGACGCATCCGGAGGAGCGGCCGCGTTTCCTCTTCGTGAACCTGATGGAGGCGCACCTGCCCTGGATTCCCGAGCCGCAGGACCTGGGACGCTTCGGCCCGCGGGGCCTGGAGGTGGAGAGCGAGCAGGTGGAGGTCCTCGGCCGATACCTCAGGGGAGGCAGGCCCACTCCCGCCGAGACCGGAGTCCTGCGCGCCCGCTACGACGAGGCGCTCCATTCGCTCGATCGAAGCCTGGGCCGGTTGCTGGACGGGATCCTGCGCGCTCCGAGCCCGGGCAGCGCCGTCGTGGTCGTGACCTCGGATCACGGCGAGTCCCTGGGCGAGCACGACCGCTTCGGCCACCGCGCGTCTCTCGACGAAGAGGCGACCCGGATCCCCCTGGTCGTTCGCGGTCCCGGGCTGACCGCGGGGGCGATCCGCGACACCCCGGTTCAGCTGGTCGATATCTTCCTTTACCTCGCCCGGTCCGCGGGGGTGCCGCTCGAGCCGGGCCTCGATGCGCGCGGCTTCGCGGAGCGCCGCGCGGTGGTCATCGAGCACCGTCCCGGGGCGCAGGGCGAGCTTCCCGCGAGCTATCCGCGCGGCGACCTCTCGGCCCTGATCCTGTGGCCGTTCAAGTACGTGGAGGGCCCGAGCGTCGCCGCTGCCCTGTTCGATCTGGAGCAGGATCCTGGCGAACTCGTGAACCTCGCGGTTCAGGAGCCCGGGCAGGCCCAGGCGATGAGCCTTCTGCTGCGGGAGTTGTCGGGGTCGAGGTCGTCGCCGGACGCCGCCGTGGATCCGGCCGCGCAGGACCGGCTTCGAGCCCTTGGGTATGTTCGATAGCCGTTCTATTTGAACTCCCTGATGGTCAGGGTCTCGAAGAGTCCCCGCCTCCGGCCGACCACCCGCGAGCTGAACCCTCGCTCCTCGAACATGCGGCCGATCGGCTCGAAATCCGCGTCCGACGACTGGATCATCACGAGCGCGCCGCCCTCCGCGAGGCGCCCGGGCAGGCTCTCCGCGAGCCTGGCGAAAAAGCCGTTCCCGATGCCCGCGGCGAAAGCGTGGTCCGCGGCGCGCTTAGCGGCCCGCGGGTAGAAGGGCGGGTTCGTGACCACGAGGTCGAATCTCCGGCCAGGCTCCACCTGGTCGAAGACGTCGGAAACCACGACGTTTACCCGGTCCGCCAGTTTGTTTCGACGGGCGTTGAGAGCCGCGCACGCGGCTGCGGCCGGGTCGACGTCGATCGCGGTGACCACGGCTCCCGCTCGAGCGGCGAGGAGGGCGAGGATGCCCGATCCGGTCCCGAGGTCCGCCAGGTCCTTGCCGCGAAGATCGAGACCCATCAGGTGCCGGCCGAGTAGGCGGCTCGAGGCGAAGTGCCCGGGATGAAGGACGCCCGGCGCAATCAGCAGGTCGAGACCGAACAGGGAGCAGGCGTCGGTTCGTTCCAGGGACGCGCGCACCCGGCGGTGCCAGACGAGGTGCGCGAGACGGCGCGCCGTGGAAGGAAGGGAGCTCATGCCGGGAAGAATCTCAGGCGGACTCTAGCCCGAGGCACCCGGATCTCCGGGCTCAGTCGGGCTGCCAGGGCGTGGGCGCGAGGCTTTCGGGGGCCTCAGCGTGGTGCGGATAGTGAGGGGGGCCCGCCTCGGGCGTGCACAGTTCCTCCCAGTTCTTCATCGAGGGGCTCTCCAGCATTCGCTCCAGAAGCACCCAGGCGGCCTCGAGGCTTTGCGCGGCCTGAGGGCTCAAGGCCTGGCCGAGGCCAAAGGAGTAGCCGCGCACCGCGAGGGAGAACGCGGGCGGGGGAGTGCCGCGATCGAGAGTGACGAACGCCTGGAGGAGCGCGGGCGGGGAGAGGGCATGGGTGGTGAAGCTGAAATCCACCGCGGGCTCAACCCGATGGAGAACGACGCTCTCATGCCCGCTCGCGGTGGCATCCACGAAGAGCGCCAGGTCCCGCCCCTGGAGATCCAGGGTGTGCTCCACCTGAAGCTGAAAGTCCTCCACCGCGGTCACCGGGCGATCGGGGTGGACCTGTATCCAGGTCTCGACCCGCGACATCAGGGCCGGGCCCAGGGCATCGTCGCCGCGGCTTGGATTGCCACAGCCCAGGACCACGACTCTGGGCATCCGGGCCGGTCGCTTCTTCAATACCCGGCTCCCCGGAGCACGCGGCCATCGTCGCCCCGGGTCAGGCGGTGCACGAGGCGCCCGTTCGCATCTTCGAGACTCACCTCGAGGGCCATGGCGCCGAGCGCGTGGGTGGCGCAGGAGAGGCAGGGGTCGTAGGCCCGGATCGCCACCTCGATGTGATTCAGCAGGCCCTCGGTGAGCTCCTGTCCGTCGAGGTCGTGGGCCGCCACTTCCCGCACGGCGGTGTTCATCGCGGTGTTGTTGTTGGTGGTGGCCACGATCAGATTCGCTTTCACCACCGCGTCCGTCTCGTCCACGACGTAGTGGTGGATCAAGGTACCACGCGGCGCCTCCACGACCCCGACGCCCTCGAAGGCCCGTTCCCCCCGGGTCACGAGATCCGAGCCGTAAGAGTCCGGGTCGCCCAGAAGCTCGCGGATCGCCTCGGCGGCGTAGAGCATCTCGATCATCCGGGCCCAGTGGTAGGCCATGGTGGCGTGTACCGGCTCGCCGTTGCCCATGGCGGTGAAGGTGCGGCGTTCCTCCTCGGCGAGGGGCGTCGGCATGAGGTCCGCGTTGTTGATGCGGGCGAGCGGCCCCACGCGATACCAGCCCTCGTCCGATCCGAGGGCCACGATGAAGGGGAACTTCATGTACGACCACGATTTCACTTCTTCATGGATGTGCCGCAGGTAGCGGTCGCAGTCGAGGTGGTCGAAGACGGAGTGACCGGCCGCGTCCCGCGCGCGAAGGCCGCCGTCATAGAGCTCGAAGCTTCCATCGGGGGCGATGAGGCTCACGAAGTTGGATCGGAACGAACCGAAGGCCGCGTTTCGCTCCAGGTTCCCAAGGTACAGATCGCGGGCGATCTTCACCGCACCTTGAGACCAGAGGACGATCTGGTCGATCTGTTTCAGCAGCGAGTCCCCATCCTCGCGGGAGAGCGCCTTGTTGACTCCGCCCGGGATGGCCAGGATGCCGTGCACGCGCTTGCCGGAGAGGATGCGGATCACCTCCTGGCCGTACTTCCGCAGATTCACCCCCTGCAAGGCGACCGCGGGGTGCGCCTCGATCACGCCGACGATGTTCCGCTTGGCCACGTCGGAGTCGAAGCCGAAGAGGAGATCCGGGCTCGCGAGATGGAAGAAGTGGAGGGCGTGGCTCTGAAGGGTCTGGCCGAGGTGAAGCAGCCGGCGCAGCTTCTCCGCGGTGGGGGTGAGTTTGCGCGCTCCCACCAGCGCGTCGATGGCCTTGGCCGCGGCCAGGTGGTGGCTGACCGGGCAGATGCCGCACAGGCGCTGCACCAGCACCGGGACCTCCTGGTACGGGCGGCCCTGGATGAAGGTCTCGAAGCCCCGGAACTCCGCGATGTGGAGGCGGGCCTGCTTGACGTGATGGTGCTCGTCCATGAGCAGGGTGACCTTGCCGTGGCCTTCCACCCGGCTCACCGGCTCGATCACGATCCGCTGGAGGGTCTCGGGGCGGCTGGCGGTTTCGAGCGACGCGACGGTGCGGCTCAGCATGGTGTCCTCGATCAGTCGAAGCGGATGAGTTCCCTGGGCAGCGAAGGATCCCGGCCGGCCAGGAGCTCGGTCAGGAAGCGCCAGAAGGCGTCCGCGGAAGGCGGACATCCGGGCAGGAAGTAGTCGACCTTGACGATGTGGTGGAGCGGCCGGACCCGGTTGAGCAGGAGCGGCAACTCCGGGTCATCCGGAATCTGGGCGCTTTCCGTGCCCTGACCGCGGATGAAGCTCTCGTCGAGGCACCGTTTCAAGGTGATGCCGTTGCGCATGGAGGGAATGCCCCCGGTGTTCGCGCACTCGCCGACCGCGACCAGGACCTTGCACATCTTCCGGAACTCGTGGAGCACGTGAACGTTCTCCGCGTTGCAGACGCCGCCCTCGATGAGGCCCACGTCCACCGGCTTGCTGATGTGCTTGATGTCGTTGATGGGGCTTCGGTCGAACTCCACCAGTTCGAGAAGATCGAGCAGTCTCTCGTCGATGTCGAGCAGCGACATGTGGCACCCGAAACAGCCGGCGAGCGAGCAGGTGGCGACGGTGGCCTTAGTCATGGACCGCCCTCCTTGCCTGGTATTCCCTGAGTTCGGCAACGCTGAGCGGCTCCCGGTCGTAGAGACGGTCGCCTATCGGGGCTTCGAAACCGTGGCCCTTCGCCATCAGGGCGCCGGTGGGGCAGAGTCTCACCGCGGCATCATCCGGCGAGATGGCGCTGTCCTTGAGGAGACCGGTGACCGAGTTCACCGCGAGGTGCGACTCGATGCCGCGGCCGTGGACCGCGAAGACGTTCTTGCCGTCGAGAGCCCGGCTGGCCCGGACGCAGATCTCGCAGCGGATGCAACGATCGCGATCGAGGCTCACGCCCTGGTGGCTCAGATCCCGGACCCGAACCGGGAAGCGGTGATGGAAGTGGCTGTCCTGCATGCCGAGCAGGTAGGCGGTGGCCTGGAGCTTGCAGCCGCCGCTCTTCTCACAGCACGGACAGTGGTGATTGCCCTCGATGAAAAGCATCTGGATCACCGCGCGCCGCATGGCCAGCAGGCCCTCGGTATCGCACTCCACCTTCTGGCCCTTCAGAGCGGGCTGGGTGCACGATGAGAAGGGCCGGCCGTTGATGTTGACCGTGCAGAGCCTGCAGGAACTGTGCGGCTCCAGTTCGGGCCGCCAGCACAGATGGGGGATGTAGCGCCCCGCGGCCATGGCCGCTTCGAGGATGGTCTCGCCGTCCTTGAAGGGGATTTCAGAATCGTCGAGAAAGAAGGTGGGCATGGCTCAAACCCTGGGCCTTGGCGGCAGATGGGCGTCGGGATCGGTCCTTCCGGTGAGCGATCGGGCTTCTTCGAGGGCCCAGTCCAGATCGAAGGCGGGAACGAACTCCAGGCTCTTCATCCGGGTTTCCCAGATGTGCTTAAACTTCTGCAGACTGTCCATCAGGTGGTTGCTGGCCGACTGGCCCAGGCCGCAGTGGGCCATGTTCCTCATCAGGGAGGAGATGTGTTTCACTTCCTCCAGATCCACCGGCGACCCGACGCCTCTCTCGAACTTCTTCACGTAGTTCGCGAGCAGGGTCGTGCCCACCCGGCAGGGCGTGCACAGACCGCAACTCTCATGCTGGAAGAAGAGGGCGAAGTTCGTGATCGCGTCGAAGAGGTCGCGCTTCGGCCCGAACACGATCATGGCGCCGACCCCTGGCAGATCCTCGAAGCAGGCGGTGCGGTCGAAATCGCCCCGGTTGATGAGGGTTCCGCTCGGCCCGCCCACCTGGATCCCCTGGGCGTCCAGGGCCCCGCAGTCGCGCAGGATCTCGCGGACCGTGACCCCCATCGGGTACTCGTACAGGCCCGGCCGTTCGCAGTCGCCGGAGAGGCAGAAGAGCTTGGTGCCGGTGGACTGCGCGGTGCCGAGTCCGGCGAACCAGGCCCCGCCCCGGGCGCTGATGGCGGCGGCGCAGGCGAACGTCTCCACGTTATTCACCACACTCGGCCCCTTCAGGTAGCCCTGATGGACGGGCAGGGGCCATCGCCTCCGCGGTATGCCGCGCCGTCCCTCGATGCTCTTGATCATCGCGGTCTCCATGCCGCAGATGTAGGCACCCGCGCCGAAGTGAAGGTCGATGTCGAAGTCGAGCGCGCTGCCCAGGATGTTGTCGCCGAGCAGGCCCTGGGCGCGGCGCCTTTCAAGGGTGGCCTGGAGATGGTCGTGCAGATACCAGTATTCCTGGCGCACGTAGATGATTCCCTTCCGGGCGCCGACCACGTGGGCGCACACCGTCATCCCCTCGAAGACCATGTCCGCGTAGTCGGAGAGGAGAACCCGGTCCTTGAAGGCCCCGGGCTCGCCCTCGTCGGCGTTGCAGATGACGTATCGGTCGCCCCGGGCCGCCTCCCGGACCGATTGCCACTTGATCCCGGCCTTGAAACCGGCGCCGCCGCGGCCGCGAAGCTCGGAGCGATAGATCTCCTTCAGCGTCTCCGCACCCCCTCGATCGAGCTGGTGCTTGCGCGCGTCGGTGGGGGCGAGATCCTCCTCCCACGCTTCCAGGTTCTTTCCCCCGCGGTCGAGGCTCGCGCGCAATCCCGCACCCGGCTCCGGGGGCTTTCGAAAGAGCACATCGGAACGGCGGACATTGCTGTCCACCCAGAAGAACGCAGGCGGCCAGTCCGAGAGGGGCACGGGGGCGTTGATCAGATCGGCGATGAGTTCGATGCGCTCCCGGTCCAGGCGCGTCACCGGCCGGTAGTTCACGAGGGCCGCCGGTCCCTGGTCGGACAGGCCGATGCACGAGGTCCGATGAACGCTGACGCGGCCGTCGCCGCGCGTCTCGCCCAGCCGCACGCCCAGGCGTTCGCAGAGCGCGGCCCCGAGCTTCCGGCTGTCCCGCATCTGGTCCGTTATGTTGTCGCTCATGTGAACGACGTACTCGCCCTGGGGCCTGGCGCTGAGGAAAGAGTAGAAGCTGATCAGGCCCTGCAGGCGGACGGGCGGGAGGCTGAGGCGCCTGGCGAGGTATTCGACCGCCTCGTCCGGAACATGGTGCAGAGCGCGCTGCACGCTCATCAGGATCTGCAGAGCGGCCTGCGCGTTCCCGCCGTATCGCTCCAGGGCCTGTTCGAGAAGCCCGGGGAGCGCCGGTCCGGCGAGTTGGATCATGAAAGACCCCCTCACTCGTGGACGCCGCCCCGAACGTTTGTACGAGCCCAACCTACGCTTTCATCGTAGCACCGGCGTCAAGGTCGCGGATCACC
>Ga0138256_10009690_pt1 | contig 10109 bp, 5 predicted proteins | sample KNB2016incub_MG_FD_105486 | JGI IMG/M metagenome (GOLD analysis project Ga0138256, IMG submission 105486) | Active sludge microbial communities from wastewater in Klosterneuburg, Austria - KNB2014incub_MG | ecosystem: Engineered > WWTP > Activated sludge > Unclassified | place: Austria...
ATAAGATATGCCGGCTAATCTTCCTAAATTCTGAACAGTATCCTGCGGATTTGTCCATAGCTTTGTATTTGATGAAGAGAATTTTTGTGTGAAGAGTTTAATACTTGATGAAGTTGTAATATTACCTAAGTAAGCATCCCATGACATTATCACGCTGCCTGCATCCGATCTGACAAGTCTTGCATATTCAAAATTTTCAGCCCCTGTTCCCCGCAATTTAGGCAGAGGTGTCCATTGCGGAACTCCTGCAGCATTTAATTTCTGGTAAGCAATTCTTCTCGGACCTGATGAATAAGTCCATGCAAAAACATAGTTGCCGTCTGATGTCGCTGCAACAACCGGAACATTCTGAGAAATTGTCGTCGAATCTGTCAATGAAACTCCGTTCGGTCCCCATAGAAAAACTCCTGTCGGACTGATTAGATAAGCAAATGGATTCAGAGCCGAACCGTTTCTTATGTCAGTAAAAACAATTACTGCATTATCAGATGCATCCACATCAATATTAAAATCCTGTAATGATGAATTCTGCGGATTACTGCTTATCAATAAACCATTTGCCGGGAAGAGTGCAATTCCGTATTTATTGAGCTTCTGAAGATATACTGCATAGCTACCTCCTCTGTTATCAAACCATGTTATATAACTTCCGCCGTCTGAAGTGGTTGCGATCTTTGGAGTTGCCTGATCACCCGTCGAGCCGCATATAGAGGTATTTGTGGAAGTATTGGATGTCCATTGCGAAAATGAATTCAATGAAGTTGTGATAATAAGAATTACAATTAAAAATAAGTTTTTCATAAATTATTCACTTAATTAATTAATAAAATTTTAGTTTTCGGATATATAAATATTAGACAAAAATATAAATTCTGACTTCTCAGTTCAAAGAATGAAATTATAATTTCTACCCGTCATTTTAATCTTTTAATCTTAATAATTCATATAATTTTGAATAGTTTTAACATATTATGCTGTATATTTTTACCCAATGAATATAGCCAATTCAAAACTTATTTTACTCTTAGATTCTTTTTCTGATACTGACCTTAAGAAATTCAGAAAACTTGTTTCGTCCGGTTATTTCTCAGGAGGGAGAAAATACACAGTACTTCTTAATAAAATATTGAAATTAAAAAGCAGAGGTCTTGATAAGCTGACACCTCAGAAACTTCATTCAAAGCTATATCCGGGAAAAAAATTCAGTATACAGACACTTAACAACAGGTTCTCGGAATTATTCAAGCTCGCAGAAGAATATCTGATACAAAAAACTATTAAAGAAAACAGAACAGAAAAAGACAGGATTCTCTTACTTGCATATCACAGTATAAAAGCAAAGAAACTTTTCAGGAGCCGTTTCAGAAGATCAAAAAATTTTGCAGATTCACTATCCGAAAGCGATTCAAAATATTTACACCTGACTTTTCTGGACCGGCTCGACATTACTTTTTCAGAAGATCCGACCATTTCTGAAAATACATACAGACAGTATTTTGAGGATTCGCAGAATTTTACGGCATTATTATTAAAGAATCTTTTTGAATTCGGATTTGAATTCATTCAGCAGGAACAGACAAACAGGAGCTTTGAATTCAATCTTGTCAATGAGATCCTAAGCAGACTTAATATGGATGAACAGCTTTTAAAAAAATTATTGAAAAGCAGTTCCAAGCTGTTCAAGATTGTTGTCATGGAATATTATTTTTATAATATATTTAAATATCCTGCCGGTGAAAAGGATTATTTTGAAGCGCGAAAAATATTTGAAGAAATGAGAGCATCAATGGATGATAACTATATTAATGAGGTATATAAAAAGATGACAAACTACTGTATCCTACGCCAAAATCAGGGAGTTAAAACTTTTAACTCAGAATTATTCAAGCTTTACAATGAAAGATTAAAGCTGAATATTTACCTCGATCATAAAAATATTTTTCCGCAGACGACATTCAGGAACTACGTAATGATAGGAATAATTCTCAAAAAAAATATCTGGACTGAAAATTTTATAAATAAATATTCAAAGTACCTCCCCGAAGAAATCAGACCGGAAGAGGTCAATCTTTCTTATTCGAAACTTTTTTTCAGCAACAAGAATTATGAAAAGTCCTTACAGTATCTGTCGGGACTAAAATGTCTTAATTATCTTCACTACTTCGATTCTGCAATTCTTAAGCTTTGTACATTTTATGAAACAAAGAGGTATGAGGAAGCATATTATGAAATGGATAAATTCAGGCATTACATAAGAAATCATGATGATATGCCTAAGATACATAAGGAATATGCCCTGAATTTTTTAAGAATATATAAAATGCTGATAAAAATAAAAACCGGTGTGGACAAAAAAGATCTGTTTCAGATTGAAAATGCTATGAATAAGACAAAACTAAAGTCCAGAGAATCCTGGCTGTCGGAAAAGATAACAGAACTCCGTAAAAAATAAAAAGGAAGATGATAATATTTCATCTTCCTTTTTATAATACAAATTAATTATCAGATATATTACGGTCTTTGCTCGATAATAAATTTCGTTGAGTTATTATAAGTAATTAAAAGATCCGTAAGATCAACAATGTTGTTTCCCGTTACATCTGTAACGACATAACCTGTCTGAAATATAGTAGCTGCATTATAAACAAGAAGCACATCTGTTAAATTAATATTGTTATCCTTGTTCACGTCACCGCTGTAAAAACAATAATTAGAACCTATTAAAATAAGATTGTTCCCGTATGCCTGAGTGGCAGCTGTAGTGAAGTTGTAATTCTTATACGGCAAACCTGCAGTGAAGCTCTGTGGAAGTTTGCTCCATGTGTTAATCGAATTTCTCTGATTAACTTCAATGTAATATAAACCCGGAGATGCATTATTAAAGACATACCAGCTTTCATAATCGTTATATGTTGCTGTGGAATCGATAACTGAATAAGGTGAAAAGGAATTTCTCAAATAGACTTTGAATGTATCCGGTACGATCGAACCATTATAAGTCAATCCTTCGGTTAATGCTTTCATTTTAAGCGCAAGATAGTTGAAAGTATAAGTAACGATCAGTTTCGGGCGGACTGTTACATCCGGATGCTCCCTGGTATCAAACCTTTTAGCAGTTGCCAGTTCAGATTCATCACCGACTATAATCCATCCGAAATCAGGAGAAACATTGTTAACCCAATTCTGAACATCGGCAATCATCTGAGGATCAGTCCATGTATAAAATCCAATAGCATAGACATTTGTCTGACCGCTTTCTACAGCGGAATAATCACCTCCTGGAGAACTCCAGTAATCTGTATTGTAAAAATTGTGAACCCAGGTTGCATCTGCGGAATCTGAAGCAGCACCGCCTCCTTCTTCACTGAAAGCATCGGAATTACCTTCCCCCCAGTTTTTAGTAACTCTATGAAGTTTAACCCTTTTGCTGAGTGCTATGGTTTTGGACATATGCATTACTAATTTCACACCTGTTATCACTGCACCTGGCGGGATAAAATCATTCACTCCGAAGGAAATAATTCCTCTTCTTATCTGAACACCGGCTGTTGTGCCTGCAAACATATACTGACCTTTGCCGTTGCTTAATAGTCCAAATTCATTTTCATACAATGTATTGTCTTTAGTGGCTCTTAATGTATCTGTTATTGAGAATGAATCTTCATTTACAAGGAAAATTGAAAATAACAACAATGAAGATATCAATAAATATTTTATTTGTGTTTTCATTTTATATGTTTTTATTTAAAATTAATTAAAACAAATAATTAATTAAATGTATCTTTTTGATCTTACGAATCTTATAAAATCTTATGAATCTTTTAAAATCTTATGAATCTTATTTTAACATCAGCATTCTTTTAGTTTCCTGAAACTCATTTACCTTTATTGAATAAAAATATACTCCTCCGGAAAGTTTACTACCGTCAAATTTTACATTATAATTTCCGGCACTTTGTCGTTTATTAACCAAAGTTGCAACTTCCTTTCCAAGAAGATCGAATATTTTCAAACTTACATTACTGGCCGCCTTCAATGTATAATTAATAACTGTTGAAGGATTGAACGGATTGGGATAATTTTGTCCGAGCGAAAAGCCTGTCCCAATATTTTCTTCACCGTTACTTATACCTACAACCTGAGCCAGATCAATTTTATACATAGATCTTCCGTGAGTTCCTGCTACAAGGAAGTTTGCCGTAGGATGAACTTTAAGATCATAGACCGAAACCATTGGCAGACCCTGACCAAGAAACTGCCAGCTGCCGCCGGTATTGAAACTTACATAAGCTCCTACGTCAGATCCGACAAACAAAACATTAGGTCTGGCGGGATCAATTGCGAATGCATTAACGGGGGCATCCGGAAGATTGCTGCTGATGTCAGTCCAGTTAACACCTTTATTGGTTGTCCTGAAAACATGCGGCTGAGGATCTTTCCATTTCAGCCCATTGTAGGTTACGTAAGCTGTATTTTCATTTAACGGATCTATAGCAACTCTTGTAATCCATCTGTAAGGAAGAGTTGCAGACACTTTGGTCCAGTTTGTTCCGTAGTTTGAAGTGATCCAAACGTTTGCATCATCTGTTCCTGCAATGATAACATTCGAGTTAGTCGGCGCAACAGCTATAGTTGTTACCGTTCCAAGCCTTGTCTGATTTCCGTTTGTAAGGTCAGGACTGACCGCTGTCCAGGAAGAAGCGCCGTTAGTGGTTCTGTAAACTTTATTTGTTCCGTAATAAAGTATGTTATTATTATTAGGATCCATTATCACCGGAGTAGACCAGTTCTTTTTCTCAGAAGCGCTGATTCCCGAAGTAGCGCCGAAGAAACTAGCACCGCCGTTTGTTGATTTACCCAGAGCGCCGTTTTGTGATTCAGCATAGATTATATTTGGATTTGTAAAATCCACGATCACATAAAATCCGTCGCCTCCGTAAATACTTGACCAGTCATTCAGCGCACCTGTTGTAGTTCTGTTTGTTCCGTTGTCCTGTGTTCCGCCGTATAATCTCTGAGGATTGGTTTTATCCAGTCCGATCTCATAATATTGTGTAAAAGGCAAAGCAGCTACCTTTGTCCAGCTGCTTCCTCCGTTAGTTGAATTATAGATCCCTCCGTCATTCCCTTCTATGATAACATTCGGATCACCCGGTTTAAACGCAAGCGCATGATTGTCAACATGAATGTTTCCTGTAGTCTGATTAATCCATGAAGTACCGGAATTAGTGGACTTCATAATTTCATAATCCAGAACATAAACAATATTCGGATCGGTCGGATGAACTCTTACGTTTCCGAAATACCAGCTGAAAGTGGAAAATCCGCTTTGAAGTCCTCCGTTAGGATTTGCATTTGTCCAGTTAAGACCTCCGTTTGTAGTCTTGAAGAATCCGAGGTAGGTTGAAGCGTTATTAAACAATGTATATGCAACATTCGGATTTGATCTGGAAATACTGACACCGATCCTGCCAACAGGCGTAGTTGCAGAATTAGGTAAACCGTTAGCCGGACCCAAAGCAGTCCAGTTATCTCCGCCGTTAGTGGATCTGTAAAGTCCGCTGGTCGCTCCTGTAAGAGAGCCGCCGTTCGGATAACGGGTCCTCTGCCACATTGCTGCCAGCAAATTATCAGGATTTATCTGATCCATTGCAATATCAATAGCGCCTGTTGAGTCTGTTACAAATAAAATTTTAGTCCAGTTATTTCCTCCGTTATCGCTTCTGTAAATTCCTCTTTCAGGATTAGGTCCGAAATAAGATCCAACAGCAGCTGCATAAACCCTTAAAGGGTTAACAGAACTAATGACTATCCTACCGATAGAAACAGTATTCTGCAAACCTTTCAGTTCCCAGCTCATTCCTCCGTTTGTTGACTTATATATTCCGCCGCCTGCAAAATTATTATGCCCTCCGTTTGCTTCACCTGTACCGGTATAGACAATATTTGAGTTTACAGGATCAACAGCTATATCACCGATCGGAAGCACTGCAAGATCATCAAATACGGAAAAGAATGTTATACCTCCGTCTGTGGATTTAAACACTCCGCCTGTAGCTGCCCCTGCGTAAACTATATTCGGATTATTCGGATCATATTCCAGATCGGATGTTCTCCCGCCGATATTAACCGGTCCTGCAAAATCCCAGGAAGGGACTGAATTATCAGATTCTGTAGCCTGTCTCATCTGTCTGCCTTTTTCAAGAGCGATCAGATGCGCATCCGGATCGGCTTTGTAAAACGGAAAGGTCCTTTTTATATATTCTATATCATTCGGATATTTCATATCCGCTGTTTCTTCTGACTGTTCCTTAAAATTATTTTCAGGAATTATTGGATCTTCAGAATTATTTTTAAATATGAAAATAAGAACAGCGATAAGGAAAAGTGAAATTGTGAAAAGTGATTTCATGGGGTGTTTGAATTAAAATTATTTTATTTCTAAATTAAATACAACTTATTATACATTTTGTTTACTTTATTATACTTTACAAAATTGTTTAATAGAAAACAAGATTCTAATACTTTAAATTAATTGTTTCCTCTCACTAAACATTAACAAAGAAGACTGTAATTACTAAAGCCATTACAGTCTTCTCTTATACAATTAATAATCTAAATTACTTTATACCTAATACTTAATACCTAATACTTATTTCACCAGTATCATTCTTTTTGTCTCAGTGAATTCAGAAGTTTTCAGTCTGTAAAAGTATGCGCCGCTCGGAAGATTTCCTGCAAAAAATTTATATTCGTAATTTCCCGGTTTCAGATCTTCGTTTACAAGCGTACTGACTTCGCTACCTCTCGAATCATATATTTTTAATTCAGTGAACGTTGATTTTGCAATATCAAATCTGATCACAGTTTCAGGATTGAAAGGATTTGGATAATTATTTCCGAGGCTGAATTTATCAGGCATAAGCGATGAGATCACATTTATGCCGACTGATGTTCTTACAAGTGTTAACAAAAAACTGCTTCCGGAAACCATAGAATCAATTCCGTTTAATCCGAATACTCTCCATGTGCATCTTACGGAATCCCCAGTCGTACCAAGTGTCTGTGCTATAGAATCAAGAAAACTTTTTCTGAAAGTTACAGCAGTATCATATCCGTTATTATCACTGATATAAGTATATTCAGGCGTAGGACCCAGTTTCTTAATTTTAAATTTATACTGAATAGTTGGATTGGAACCTGCGCTCTCCCAGACAAATTTCTGAGTCTGAGAATTTGTTGCTGACACTTCAATTCTTGTAAATGCCGGTGGTGAAAGCAGGGCAAACTGATTCAGGTTTAAAATTATTCTGAATGCTGCATCACATGTATCACCAACGTTTGGGTTTGAAGCACTGATGATCCTTAACTTTGCCTGAGTAGTTGATGAAATTTCCGGTATGGTCCAGTCATAAATTCTTGTGGCACCTGAAACATTGTTTTGAATTGTCTGCCAGCTGGTCCCATTATTTGTAGAGAACTCAAGATTTACATTTCCGGTTATTGAAGTACCCCAGTATATCTGTGTACTGTTTCCGGTTCTGAATGTTTCTCCGCCGTTCGGATAACCGAGCAGAAGATCTCTTTGAGAAATGTACATACAGGAAGCATTCTCAGCATTGTTTCTAATCAGAGCTCTTGGCAGCGGACCGAATCCTTTTGTCAGACTTATACCGCCGGCTGAAAGATGGCAGTAGCTCATTATTGTTCCGAGTGTCGGAATTATCGGACCTGTATAGCATCCGCCTTCAGTAGCGTAACAGCTGTCAATAGGTCCTCCGGGCCAGCTGCAGCTGTGAGTATGAGGTGAACCGAAGTTATGTCCGATCTCGTGTGATACTACCATTACGTCCCATGAGTATGTCGGAAGCGGTAGTATCGGACCGTCTGTACCGCTGAATCCGTATCCGTATCCTCCTCCTACACCGGAGCATAAAACATTAACCCAGGCAATTCCTCCGAGACCGCCGCCACGTCTTGTAATAAAGTGCGCAAGTGTTCTTTGTACGGACTGCTGATTAGTATTCCACTCATTCCTAAACTGATTCAGTAAAGCGCTTGATGTTGTACCGGTATAAGGATCAGTTGTTGTCCAGACTCTTATATAAGGTATCACAAATCTTACATTCTCCTCTTTCATGTATATAGCAGAAGATGCTGCCATTAATGCTATAGCATAGTTCGTTGCATTAGTAACCGAAGATCCGTAAGTATTATATGTTATAAAATCTATTTCAATAGCTATTTCGGCTACATATAGATCTGTTGATGCCGCATCATTCATCTTTTCACTGATAATTCTCTGCATGTTTTCTATTTGTTCAGAATTGAAGTTATCTTCTGTACTGCAGAGGAAAGAATTTTTGATCTTAAGATCGCTCTCTTTATATAAAATAAAACTTCCGGTAGCCTTTCCCTGTCTGTCATTTAAAGATCCAAGTACAAAATTATCATTGTTGGTAACCATCAGACCGGTTACATTATCTTTTGTAAAAGTAATAGATACAAGTGTATTGCTGAGTCCTTCTACCTGACCGGTATAGGAAACTGCAATATCATTCAGTTTAATTTCTTCATTTCCGTTTATTGTTCTTGCTACGATCTTGGCATCAGACTTAAGAATATCAAATCTTTTCAGAATCAGTTTTGCAAATCCGTAATGCGAATAAGGAATATCTATAGTTATTTCGGGGCTTTTATTATCGCATAAAGAACGAAGCTCTTCTTTATTGACATTATAAATTACCGCATCGCTGACTATTTTTTGAAGTTCAGGATCATTCATCAGTGAACTGTTGTCACTGACCGTAAACAGATTGTAATTGCTTTTGATCTGTGTGAATGAAGCTGCAGTAAAGATAAAACAGAATGCAAATACAAAGGTTAATTTTTGGAAAAAGATTTTGCTCATTGTTTAATGATTGTTATTTTAAAAAAATTCTTTAGGCTGATTTTGTGAATTTAAGATAAGAATAATATCGTTTTAAAAAAATGTTTGTTTTTCTGCGGATGAAAAATATATGTCAGTTCATTTAAACATAAATCCTTTAAAGTAATTTATCGTCTGTAAATGAATCCGGATAATTCTCGAATCAAGAGTAAATCTGTAGCGGTAATCTGTTACTGACATTCCCTGTATTAGCTTTGAGGATAATAAACTTTGGGTACAATGCATGGGTTGAGAGTTTAACAGGTCTGTTACTATTATATACGTATAGAATTAATTAAGTAAATGTGATTTAAGACAAATAAGTTTCAATTTTTTAAAAGTTTGGGTAATCTTAGAGAAGTACTTGAATTAATTTTTTAAATGAATAAGTGATAGTCAGAATCAGTTTGGAATTTGTATTTAATCATTATCAGAAAATTATTTTTATTGTCCTGTTAAATTTGAATGTATTAGATTTAACAGATGTATTTCTAAAATATTTAGTATACAGAAGCAATTATTCTCTGAAAGAATTTTAATGAATAGTTAACTATTAGAATCCATATTTATTTTTTCATTTAAATTAAAAAAATAAGGATGTAATTTTGATCAGGTAAAAGGGAGGTTTTTATGAAGAAAGTAATTGGAGTTTGGCTCGATCATTCAAAAGCAAAATTAATAAAACTTCAGGACGGAGATGCGGAAATTACAACAGTCCTGTCTCCTTATAAAAGACATATCAGAATACCCGGAGAGGGCAGCAACAAGACAAGATTCGGCCCGGAATATTACTCAAATCTGGAATACAAATCTCATCACAAAAAACAGCATGATCTGAAATCCTATTATAAGGATATGAAAATCAGATTGAGTAAATTTGATGAAATTCTTTTATTCGGTCCTACCGGAGCTAAAAAGGAATTATATAATCATATGTCTGAAAATAAGGTCTTCAGATCAAAAGCCATTTCTCTTGAGAACGCTGATAAAATGACCGAAAAAGAGATGGCAGCTTATGTAAAGAGTTATTTTAATAAATTCAATTATTCCGGTTCTGTTGATAAAGCAAGCGCTGTTTGAAGCACGAAATTTTCAGGAAACCGGATATGAATGTATATTAGAATTATTATATCGCTTTTTTTGAATTTAGCAGGCTGCACAAAATTTGATCCGGGATCAG
>Ga0138256_10009692_pt1 | contig 10107 bp, 8 predicted proteins | sample KNB2016incub_MG_FD_105486 | JGI IMG/M metagenome (GOLD analysis project Ga0138256, IMG submission 105486) | Active sludge microbial communities from wastewater in Klosterneuburg, Austria - KNB2014incub_MG | ecosystem: Engineered > WWTP > Activated sludge > Unclassified | place: Austria...
CGGCCAGCTTGATCGTTGCCCCCCAAGCCTGCGCACGGTCGCTCTTGCGAATGTCTCCGAAAAACTCGATGAACCCCGCAACGAGATCGCACTTGGTGAACAGCAGATACACGGGAACGACCATCTGAAGCTGCGTCATCACCTCATCGATACGCGCGCGTAGCTTCTTGCCCGTCGATTCGATCTGCTGCTCGCTCGCGTCGATCAGTTCGGCAATGTTGATCGCGATGAGCACGCCGTTGATCGGTTTGCGCGAACGGTAGCGCTTGAGCATCTGGAGAAACGAGATCCACTCGTCGTGATCGTCGCCCTCGGTCGTGTACCGACCCGCGGTGTCGAGCAGGATGGCCTCGTTCGTGAACCACCAATCGCAGTTGCGCGTGCCACCTACGCCGCGCACGCCTCCTCCGCGTGGATCCGAGAACGGAAAGACGAGGCCGGAGTGCTTCAGCGCGGTGGTTTTACCGGCGCCAGGCGGGCCGATGATGACGTACCAAGGCAGCGAGTAGAGGGCCGCGGCGCCGCCCTTTTTCCCCTTGCCGAGCTTCGAGGTTTTCAGCGCGTTGATGCCGCCCTGAACCTGCTTTTGCAGCTCTTGAATCTCGGCCCGGCGTTCCGGTCGCGCGTTGAGCGCTTGCTGCGCCCCTTGATGCGCGATCGCCCGCTCGAGTGCCGACGCGCCGCGGCTCGCACGAATCCTGCTCCACAGCAGACGTACGACACCGGCAAGGACGACGAGGATTGTCCCGACAATCGGCAGCCAGAGCGGCAGTTTGAAGATGTACCAAGTTGCCCAGACGATGAGCGCCAGCAGCGCAGAAAATACCCACCACACGGGATCACCTTATCAACGATCCGTCGTGTCGTGTCAGCCGTTGCGCTGCGTGATTCCAGGGCGCTCAGGAAGCGTAATCGTCGGGTTCGAGATGTGCGTCCGGCTCCATGCCCGAAGCAATCCGCCGCGCGCGGATCGTCTCGACAATCAGCTCCACAACTTCGAAGTGCGTGGATGGCGAGTGATATTGCGAAGCGGATACCGGAGCGAGCGCAGCGAGTCGTTCGGCAACCGCCGCCCGATCGTCCTCGTCGAGCTCGAACAGAGCTGCACGAACGTCGTCTTCGGGATCCGGCTCGGGCTCCACATCGTTCTCGTTCGCGTCGTTCAGGATCGCTTCGCTCTCGCCCTCGTCATCATCGTCATACTCGTCGCCGTCTCTGCGCTTCGTGCTCACGTCGGGAGCTTTGGGTTCGGGCGGCAGCTCGAGCGCGCGTGAAATGATCTCGATGGGTCGAAGCACCAGATAGACGGGTTCGAGCTCGACACGAAACGATCGTGGGTCGTCTTCGATGCGCCAGAATCCACCGTACTTGCGCCGCGTGACTTCACCGAAGTAGGCACCAACGGCTTGCGCCACGAGCGGCGTCGTTTCCTTGCGCTCGCTTGCCGCTTTGCGCGCGAGCTCGACGTAGTGATCGAGCACCGGAAGCGTTTCGGGCTCGAAATCGAGCGTGAAGCCGACACCGTGCTGCACGTAGCGCACACACGACGCGGCGAGCTCCGCGATGACGGGCGGTGCCGTGCTGACTGCCATTGGCTGCCCGTTGCTCTTGCCGTTTGTCCCGGACACTCTTCGCCTTCCTTCCGCTACATGATGGGGTCGATGGATCGTTTTTCGCGTCAGTCTGGCGCGAGTTTGGTGAACTGGTAACGTGGGGCAACGTACCTTGCACACCAGAAAGTTCGCTGAGGAAAAACCTTTCGTGGGGTCTTGACGAGCCGCGTTTGCGACCAAATGGCGCTGGATCGACGTGCTTTTTTTTTGATCAAAAGACTTCCGTAACGGGAGGTCGCTCATGCTACTCTCCGGACCTCACGCACATGCGGATTGGAGTCTTCAGCGATACGCACGCGAACTACGAGGCGCTCAGCGCTGTTCTGGAGGCGTATCGACGCGAGCGCATCGACGTCTACTACTGCCTGGGCGACACCGTAGGTTATGGCGGATCCCCGAACGAATGCGCCGATTTGGTCCGAAAGATCGCAAAAAAAACGATCCTCGGAAACCATGACGCAGCCGTCGCGGGGCGAATGGACTACTCGTATTACTACGAGGCAGCGCGCCAAGCGCTCGATACCCACGCTTCCATGCTCTCGACAGAGAACTCAACATGGTTGCGGGGCTTACCCTACCAAGAGAAACTGCCTGAGATTGGCCTCGACCTCTGTCACGGCTCGCCCGTGCGGCTCGAGGAATTCGAGTACATTTTCGCGCCCGAACAGGCTCGAGAATGCCTACCGATGTACCACGAACTCGGGCATCTCACGTTGATTGGCCACTCACACCTCTGCAAAGTCTTTGCGTTGACGCCGACGACGGTCGAGGAGTTGCCCTCGACCGACTTCACGCTCGAGCCGAATCGCAAGTACATTGTGAGCGTCGGTTCGGTGGGACAACCACGTGACTACGACAATCGTGCCAGCTACACGATTTTCGACACGGATGCGAGACGCTTCGAGTTTCGACGGGTCGAGTACGACATCGAAACCGCCGCCGAAAAGGTGCTCAAGGCCAAGCTTGAGCGAAACTTTGCGCATCGGCTCTACATCGGCGTCTGATCCATCGAATCTATACACGCACGGGCACGAACGACGTCACCGTCTCGACGTCGCTCGTGCCCGTGCGTGAATGAGCAGCGTCGACGAATCCTTCGTGACGGGCGTCCCCTGAAAGTCGCCCAGGAACGTTTCGATCTCGAAACCGTTGTAGTGCAACAGCGCCTCGAGCTCTTGCGGATAGAACTGCCGGTGTGCCAGCGGCGTCATCCACGGTTCGCTCCCGTCCACTGGGGAAAACTCCATCGCCACGAAAAGCACTTGCCGTAGTTTGTCGTAATCGAAGCGCTCCGCGTACTGCACGAGCGCGCCGGGATCGCCGTTTTCACCCGGATAACGAAAACGTGGCGTGCGGTAGGCGCGACTCGGATCTCGTGAAAGCTCTTCGGGTTCCGGCATCGATACGTCAAAGACAAACCGTCCGCGGGGAGCGAGGTGCGCGCGAACGCGAGCGAAAAACTGCTCGACGTCGGTGCGTGTGTAGAGGTGCAAGAAGGCGTTGAAAGGGCAGAAGACGAGCGCGAAGCGACGTCCGATTCTTGCCCGACGCATGTCACCGCGTTTCACGATGACGTGGGATCGAACGACGTCATCTTCGTGCACGAGGCGAGCGCGCAAGTCGCTGAGCATTTCGGCGGAGCGATCGACACCTGTGACGCGCGTGCCCGTGCGGGCAATGGGAATGGTGATGCGCCCGTTGCCGCAGCCGTATTCGAGGACGGGGCCGCTTTGTGCGCGCGCGAGATCGACGTAGTAGCGAACGTCCTCGATGCGCGATTTGTAGGTCTTGGTGTAGTAGGCCGGGTTCTCGTAATGCGCGGACGTACCCGCTTCGAGTTCCAGGTCGTTTTTCGCTGAACGTTTCGTCATGATCCCAAGCCGTTCATGCACGTACGAATGTCGGATCGCGTGCTCGAGGCTAGCGGGAAAATGGTTGGCGAGGAAAAACTCGACGAGCTGTCAGAGCTCGACGAACGACGGTTGAGATCGGAGCCATTCGAGAACGACTTCGTTGGTGCTCCGATGAAAGTGCACTTTGCCGGCAGCGATTTCGCGCAAGCTGGTCACGGCGGCCTTGTTGTTCTTGATTTTGACGAGCGGATCGGCGCCCTTCATGAGTTGTCGTGTCCTGGTCGCAGCCAGGATGACAAGGGCAAAGCGGTTCTCTTCTTTTTCGAGACAATCTTCGACGGTGACGCGTGCCATATCTTGAAGGCGCGAGCGTAGTCGGAGTCTTGTCGCCGCGCAACTCGCGCCAAGCCCAAAAAGCTCAGGCTTCGACGATGGTTCCTATGTTCTCGCCTTTGCACGCTCGCAGGATATTGCCGTGGGTCGTCAGCTTGAAGACGCGAATGGGAAGCTTGTTTTCGCGGCAAAGCGTCACGGCGGTCGAGTCCATGACGCCGATGCGATCGACCAGAAACCTGTCGTAGGACAGCTTCGTGAACATCTGCGCGTCTTCGTGCCGCGCGGGATCGCGGTCGTAGATGCCTTCAACCTTGGTGGCCTTGAAGAGGGCCTGCGCCTGGATTTCCATCGCGCGGAGCGCAGCAGCGGTGTCTGTTGAGAAAAACGGATTCCCCGTGCCCGCAGCGAAGATGACGACGTTGCCTTTGTCGAGGTGACGCATGGCGCGGCGCCGAATGTAAGGCTCGGCCACTTGTCGTATCTCGATGGCCGTCATGACGCGTGTAGGAACATCGTGTTTTTCGAGCGAATCTTGGAGCGCCAAGGAATTGATCACCGTGGCCAGCATGCCCATGTAGTCGCTTTGCGATCGGTCCATGCCAGCGCTCGCGCCCTTCAGGCCGCGAAAAATATTGCCCCCGCCAACCACGACGCCGATCTGCACGCCACACCGATGCAGTTCCGAAATCTCCGCAGCGACGCGTTGAAGGGTGTCGAGATGAATGCCGAAGTTGCCTTCTCCGCAGAGCGCTTCTCCGCTGATTTTCAGCACAATTCGTTGGTATTTCAAGTCAGGTGCTGGTCTCGGAGGAGGCGGGAGGGTCGAGTCTTCGCGGCTCTCGGTACGTATCACGCGCCGTGTCGTAGTCCCGTCGTGCCTCGACTGCAACGTGACCTCCCATCGGCGCTCGTCCGCTGCGCCCAGGACGCCAGACCAACGCCGTCCCCAACTCCTGCAAACAATGCTACATCGCGCCGATGTTCTCGACGCTTCTCCGGCGTGGACCGATGATCTTGGCAATCACGGCGGCGCTCTTCGTCGGTTGCAACGAACCCGCCGTCACTCCGCCTGCCGCGCCCGATGCCGGTCCTGCCGCTGCCGGCCTCACGGCCGAACAAGCTGCGCGCGTCGTGGCAAAAGTCGGCGATCGCGTCCTGACGCTCGGTGACTTCGCCGCAACGCTCGAACGCATGGATCAATTCGACCGGCTTCGTTATCAGACGAAGGAGCGTCGTCGCGAGCTGCTCGAGGAAATGATCAACGTCGAACTGCTCGCGGCAGAAGCGCGACGTCTTGGCCTCGACAAACAACCCGAAACGCAGGACGCGGTTCGTCAAATTCTGCGCGATGCGATGGTCGCAAAGGCTCGGAAGGGTTTGCCCGCGCCCGGCGACATTCCGGCCGCCGACGTCCGTGCGTACTACGAGGCAAACAAGGACAAGTTCGACGAACCAGAACGTCGTCGTGTCGCAGCGATTGTCTTTACAGACAAGAAGACCGCCGAAAAGGTGCTCGAAGATGCCGTGAAAATCACGACACCCGCTGCATGGGGCGAGCTCTTCGAGAAACATTCGACGACGGCGCCCAAAACAAAATCGCAAGCGGCACCGGTCGAACTGGCAGGAGATGTCGGGGTCGTAGGTCCCCCCGAAGATGCGCGCGGCAAGAATCAGAAAGTGCCAGAACCCGTCCGAGCGGCGGTGTTCAAAATCGGAAATGTCGGTGCCGTCCACGAAAAAGTCGTCGAGGCTGACGGCAAGTTCTTCATCGTGCGCATGAATGGCATCACGGCGGCGCACCATCGCACTCTGCAAGAGGCCGACAGATCGATTCGCGTGCTGATCTTGCAACAGAAAATGCAGGAACAGGAAAAGGCGTTCGAGGCGGAGCTGCGCAAGAAGTTCCCGGTCGAAATCAACGAAGCGGCGCTCGGCAAGGTCGAACTTCCCGCCAACGTCAAGCCGATGGGAAGCGCTGCTCCCGACCCTTGGGCACTGCCCGGATTGGGGCTCGATGTGGACGCTGGACCAAGCGACGGTGGCTGATCGAATCGCTGCGTAGACGCTGCATCGGGCGGCCAATCGCCCCGCGCGGGCAAAGTCGTGATAGGCCCCGAGCGCCATGTCCGAACGTCACAATGACCGAGCGGCTGCTCTGATCGCCAAGCTCGACGAAATGAACGCTCGTGCTCTCGAAGGAGGCGGCGCAGCGCGCATCGCCAAGCAGCACGAAACCGGCAAACTCACCGCACGCGAGCGGGTCGACTTGCTGCTCGATCCCGGATCGTTTGTCGAACTGGATCGGTTTGTCGTTCATCGATGCACCGACTTCGACATGGACAAATCCAAAGTCCTCGGCGATGGCGTCGTCACCGGTTGGGGACTCGTCGATGGACGCAAAGTCGTCGTGTTTGCCCAGGACTTCACGGTCATCGGCGGATCGCTCTCGGGCGCCTACGCCTCGAAAATCTGCAAGGTCATGGATCTCGGCATGCGCATTGGCGCTCCGATCATCGGCCTCAACGATTCCGGTGGCGCGCGCATCCAGGAAGGCGTCGAGTCGCTCGCGGGATACGCCGACATCTTCTTACGCAACACCCTCGCAAGCGGCGTCGTGCCGCAGATCAGCGCGATCATGGGCCCGTGCGCCGGTGGTGCCGTGTATTCGCCCGCCATCACCGACTTCGTCCTGATGGTCGAGCACACGAGCTACATGTTCATCACTGGCCCTGACGTCATCAAGACCGTCACCAACGAAGAAGTCTCCAAAGAAGACCTCGGTGGCGCCGCCACGCACGCCATGAAGAGCGGCGTTTGTCACTTGACCGCGCCTGACGACCGCGCCGCGCTCGCGCACCTGCGCGAGCTGCTTTCCTTTTTGCCGTCGAACAACACCGAAGATCCTCCGCGCAAGGCGTCGACCGATCCCACTGATCGCGAAGTCCCCGAACTCGATACGATGATCCCCGTCGAGTCATCCAAGCCCTACGACATCAAGAACGTCGTGCGGGCGGTCGTCGATGATAGGTACCTTTTCGAAGTCCACGAGCGCTACGCACAAAACATCGTCTGTGGTTTTGCGCGTGTCGGTGGGCGTCCCGTCGGCATCGTGGCGAATCAGCCCGCGGTGCTTGCCGGGTGTCTCGACATTCGCGCCAGCATCAAAGCGGCACGGTTTGTCCGATTTTGCGACTGCTTCAACATCCCCCTCGTCACGTTCGTCGACGTCCCCGGTTTCTTGCCCGGCACCGATCAAGAGTACGGCGGCATCATCACGCACGGCGCCAAACTGCTGTATGCGTTTGCCGAAGCCACCGTCCCCAAAATCACGATCATCACCCGCAAGGCTTATGGCGGCGCGTACGACGTCATGGCCTCCAAGCACATTCGAGCCGACTACAACCTTGCGTTTCCCACCGCCGAAATCGCCGTCATGGGCCCCGATGGCGCAGTGAACATCGTCTACCGCAAGGAGATCCAATCCGCGGCCGACCCCGTTGCTGCCAAAGCGCGATTCGTCGACGAGTACAAGGCCAAGTTCGCCAATCCTTACAAGGCAGCCGAGCTCGGATTCGTGGACGAAGTCGTCGCGCCCCGCCTCCTTCGCATGCGCCTCGATCGAGCGCTCGATCTGCTTCGCGACAAGCGCGACAAGAACCCGTCGAAGAAACACGGCAACATTCCACTGTGATCGTCTGCGGATTCTGATTGCAGCTCCGCACGGGCCGCGTCTGGTGCCCCGCGCGTTGCGCACGTATCCTTTTTCGGGCCCATGCTGCGAAACGCGCTTACTGCGGCCGCTTTGACCTTGCTCGTCGCCTGTTTTCAAGCGGAAGACAGCGGACTGCCTGCTCCCAAGAGCACCCAGTCCAGCTCCTCGACCTCGTCGGGTGCGTCCGGCGGAACCGGAGGCGCTGGTGGTGCGTCCGGCGGAACCGGAGCAACCGGCCAGGTCCCTTGTGACGATGCCGAGACATGCGGCGATTACGTGAACGGGTGCACGGGATGCGCCGTCTTGGGCGTGTGCGCCGAGCATTACGAGGGCTGCTTCGGTGACGAAGCCTGCCTCGAGTACAACAAGTGCCTGACGGGCTGCAAAGACGACGTCGCTTGTCGTGACCAATGCGCCACATCGAATCCCGTTGGGGCCGATCGGTACGGGTTGCTCGTGACCTGCATCGTTTGCCAGGTTTGCCCGAACTCTTGCGCCGACCTCACCGACTTTTGCCCCTGAGACTCACCTCCGGACGGGAGAAAAGCCTCACCAACCAGTCCTCCCTTCATCGCTCGTCCGTGTCGTGGTAACCCTTCCCTTCGCCGCACAAGGGCACTTCACTGCGCATGGGCAAGAATCTTCTCGTCATCAACGTCGACATCCGCGAAACGCGCGTCGCCCTCATCGAGAACGGCATCATTGCCGAACTGCACATCGAACGAGATGCGCAGAAGGGAACTGTCGGGAACATCTACCTCGGCAAGGTTAGTCGCGTGCTACCGGGCATGCAGGCGGCCTTCATCGACATCGGTCTCGAGCGTGCAGCGTTTCTCCACGTCGAAGATCTGATTCGTCCCGACGATTTTGACGCGTACTTGGCTGGACGTCATCAACATGGTTCGGCTTCGGAAGACGATGATCGTTCATCGTCGCAAGAAATCACGGCGCACGCCGATCGCGAGGTCAGCATCTCGCTGCCCACCGCACTCGACGTCGCCGCAGAACTCGATACCGACGAAACAGAGCCGCTCGAACTCGACGAGCCGCGTGACAACTCCGTCGAAGCATCTTCGGACGAACAAACCACAGACGAACATCCGGAACTCGACGCTCGCGTCGACGAGGACGTCGCAAACGCAGCAGCGTCCTCCGCTGATGCAGCCCCCGAACCTGCCGATGCTCCGCGCGACACCGGCGCCGACGTTTCGCCCACCGAGGCACGCGCGGGTCGCGCGTCTCGAGGGCGCGGGCATCGCGGCAAGGTGCGTCGGTCAGGACGAACCGCCGACAGGCGCCCGTCGGTCGAAGCTGCACCTGTTGCACCAGCACCCGCACCTGCTCCATCTCGTGAATCACCCGCCAACGCGCGTGGTGGTCGCGATCGAGATCGAGGGCGCGGTGGTCGGGACAATCGCGATGCGCCCGCGCGTGAACCAACCGCGGGCCGGACCAACCGCGGGCCTCGCCAACCCAAGCGGCAATCGAGTCAGTACGAACCGCCGCGCGTGTCGAAGGCAACCCCCATTCGGGAAGTCATCCGCGAGGGCCAAGAGGTTCTCGTGCAGGTGTCCAAGGAACCCATCGGAACCAAGGGGGCGCGTGTCACGAGTCACGTGTCGCTTCCTGGCAGGTACGTCGTCTACTTGCCGACCGTCGATCACGTCGGCATCTCCAAGCGCATCGGTTCAGAAAAAGAGCGCTCTCGCCTGCGCGAAGCCATCGATTCGATGAAGCCGCCGCAAGGTGGGCTCATCGTCCGTACCGTCGCCGAAGGTTTGACCAAGAAGCAAATGAAGGCCGACGTCGGATACCTCGTCCGCCTTTGGGGCGAAGTCGTCAAGAAGCGTGAAAGCTCTGCGCGAGCTCCCGCGTGCCTCTACACCGAACTCGACCTGTGCCTCAAGACAGCACGCGATCTGTTCACCGACGACATCGAGAAAATCGTCATCGACAGTCGCGAAGAATTCGTGCGTCTCCGCCGCTTCATGGAGATGTTCATGCCTGAGCGCGTGGAGGCTGTGGAGCTGTACGAGGGCCACGAGCCGATCTTCGACGCTTATGGCATCGAGGACGAAATCCACCGCGCGCTTTCACGCAAAGTGCCGCTCGCCTCGGGCGGCCATCTCATCATCGACCAAGCCGAAGCGCTCACCGCCATCGACGTGAACACCGGCAGGTTTGTCGGAAAAGGCTCCAAGGATCTCGAAGAAACGATCCTGATGACAAACCTCGAAGCTGTCGACGAGATCGCCTACCAGCTCAGGTTCCGCAACATCGGTGGGCTCATCATCTTGGACCTCATCGACATGGAGCGGGCGAGCAACCGTGAGAAGGTTCGTCGCCGTCTCGAGGAGCACTTGGGACGGGACAAAGCCAAGACCACGTTCAACCGCATCTCCGAACTTGGGCTCATCGAGATGACGCGCAAACGCACCCGCGAAAGTCTCGGCCGCATCATGCTCGAGCCCTGCTTCTACTGTGATGGAACTGGACAGCTTCAGTCCAAGCAGAGCGTCGCCTACGAGATCATCCGTCAGATTCGTCGCGAGCGCGCGACCATGCCCGGCTACAGCATCGTGGTCAACGCCCA
>Ga0138256_10009693_pt1 | contig 10106 bp, 8 predicted proteins | sample KNB2016incub_MG_FD_105486 | JGI IMG/M metagenome (GOLD analysis project Ga0138256, IMG submission 105486) | Active sludge microbial communities from wastewater in Klosterneuburg, Austria - KNB2014incub_MG | ecosystem: Engineered > WWTP > Activated sludge > Unclassified | place: Austria...
GGCTGACATGGCAAACGTAATTCTGCCAGAAATAATTCAGGTGGATTTATCTCCCGCAGATTTGCGCAGAAGACGCAGAAAATCCGCAGAAATCCCTGCGGGATTTGGAAGTGGAATGCAGGCTATGAGAAGTCGTACTGCGTGACCTTTGACCTTTGACCCTTGACCTAAAAAAAAGAGTAAGTCAGAAGAGACTTGCTATAGCCAGCCGTTTTCTACAATGTCGCGGGCATGATATGTAATTATCACATCCGCCCCCGCTCTCGCAAATGCATACATATTTTCCATCACAATTCTCTGCTCATCTATCAAACCCGCTGCTGCAGCGGTTTTTACCATGGTGTATTCTGCTGAAACATTATAACATGCTAATGGCACCGATGTCGCTTCGCGGACGGCACGGATGACATCCAGATATGCAAGCGCAGGCTTTACCATAACCATGTCTGCCCCTTCCTGTTCGTCGATGACGGCTTCTCTTACGGCTTCACGCAGATTGCGCGAATCCATCTGATACGATTTGCGGTCACCTTTGCCGGGTGCTGAATCTGCTGCTTCGCGGAAAGGGCCGTAGTAGGCTGATGCAAACTTTGTGGAGTACGACATGATCGGTGTGTTTTCATAACCGTTCATATCGAGCAATGCTCTTATCGCTGCTACTCTTCCATCCATCATATCACTCGGCGCAACCATGTCGGCGCCGGCTTGGGTATGAGTGAGGGCCATCTTTGCAAGTACATCGAGTGAACTGTCGTTGTCGACGTAATCGTCTTTGATCAGTCCGCAGTGACCGCTTTCTGTATAGGCACACAGACAAATATCTGTGATGACATAGATCGTATCTCCGAATTTCGCTTTCAGTTCACGTACTGCTTCGGCAACAACAGTATGTGAATCGTGTGCTGAATGTGCATCTTCCGATTTTTCTTCGCCGACTCCGAATAGTAAAATTTTGTTGATGCCGGATTTCAATCCTTTCTCTACGTCGATCAGCAATGTATCAACGGTAAATCTGCTTACACCTGGCATAGCAGTTATCGGCTGCACAATATTTTTTCCTTTGATCACAAAGTATGGATAGATGAACATGTCTTTTGACAGACGGGTTTCTGCTATCATCTCTCTGACGATTGCATTTTTTCTTAAACGACGCGGACGGATGATCATGGCAATAAAATTATTTAGTCGATGAAATTGAAAACACTGCGCGCGCTAATCCTGCATCGTCGAACGTATCAGGTTTGGCGCAGCCGTGAATATTATGTTGACCCAAGACATGTGCTGTTGCATCGCCCATGGCCACTACTTTCTGATCTTTACTGATGGTGAATCTTTCAAACCACGCTTCTACATTTGATGGTGATGTAAAAACTAAAATATCTGCCTGCGGCATATCACCATCATTTCTTTTTATAGTTTCATATACAGGGAGATCGATAACCTGATCATGTTTTACAAATTGTTGCTGAATTGTTCGCAAACTTCCTTTTACCTGAGGGAAAAGAACTTTTCCATTTCCCACTTTAGCAGCAAATTGTTTACCTGTCATTCTTGTATCTGTTCCGTAGCCAATGAAATCTGCACGCTTTCCGTAGTGACGAATTGCATCAGCAGTAACTTTTCCTACTGCACCATATTTCTGATCAGTCAGAGCAGGGTGCTGTTCGAAAAAATATTTCACTGCATTTTTACTGGAAAAAAATACCCAGTCACAAGAAGGCAATGATTTTATTGTTATCGGATTTGTTTCTATCAATGCCTTACCGCTAAACTTAAATCCATTTCCTTCAAGAACAGACTGAAGATAATCATCTCTTCTGTCATTTCTTGTAATGAAAACCGTAGCAGGTTTTACTGCAGCAATTTTCTCAACAACTCTTGCAGCTAAAACATACGGATCTTTTGATTCTGAATAAACAGAAACAGGCATTGTATCCCATGCAGCAGCTTTGCTTACTCTGACAGAAAACATTTCATTTTCGTCGTCATATTCAGCATAAGCACCAACAGGCATCTGACATCCGCCCTGAAACAAGTTCAGTATTTTTCTTTCAATACCAATTGTAACCGCTACAGTTTTGTCATTGATCTTTTGCAAATGATCAAACAATTCTTTTTCACCTTTACGGATCTGAATTGCCAAAACACCTTGTGCAGGAGCAGGAGTAAATTCTTTCGGATTTAAATGTTCAACATGAAATTCTTTCAGATCGATTTCCAGTCGCTCAACACCTGCTGCTGCTAAAAGAATTGCATCGTATTGTCCATCGCGTAATTTATTTATACGTGTTGGTACATTCCCACGGAGATCTTTTAGTTCAATGTCTGACCGAAATGCCAACAACTGTGCTTTGCGCCGGGCTGAAGACGTTCCGACAAGCGGATTCCGCTTCAATGAAAATTTATTTCTTGAATCAACTGCTTCTTTTCTGATCAATAATAATTCAGACGGATCTTCGCGTGGAGAAACCGCAGCGACGATCAATTCTTCAGGAGATTCAGTTGGAAGATCTTTATGAGAATGTACAGCGATATCTGTTTCGCCGTTTAATAATGCTTCTTCAATTTCTTTTGTAAAAAAACCTTTGCCTTCAAGTTTGTCCAGACTCAGATGTTGTATGTTATCACCTTGTGTTTTGATGATCTTCAACTCACACTTCAAACCGGATTCTTCAAGTAAAGATTTAACGTGGTTGGCCTGCCACAGAGCCAGATCGCTTCCTCTGGTGCCTATTATAAGTGGTGAACGCATTTGTAAAGTTCTATTTAAAAATGAAACCTGGAACATGAAACCTGCAAACCTTTAACTGATTGTTGAAGGTTTGCAGGTTTCAGGTTTCAGGTCCTGTATTTTTTTGAAACCCTTAACGTTGATTTCAGTTGGTCGTTTCCAGAATGATCTCTTTAGCCATGACCATCGGTACAGAAATGCATTTCTTTTCCATATAATCCATAACACGACCCAAAAGTTCACGCGAATGCTCATCGAGCTCGCCGATCTCCTGTGCAAAAATATCATTCATAGCTTTGTCCTTGATCTCACGGATCTTTTCAGGAACATTTTTCATTTTCAATTCCAGTGAACGTGTGCGATACAGATGACGGAAGTTCACAATGTTTTCTTCGATCAATTCTTCTGCAGCGACATATTCACTCTGACGCTCTTCTAAATTAGCAGAAGCGATCTCTTTCAGTTCATTTACATCGATAACATTCTCTTTGTTTGCTTCGAGCACTTCCTGTGCAACATTCGACGGAACAGAAAGATCAACAATGATCTTTGTATTCGAATCTGTGCCTTTCAGCTTTGCAAACAATTCAGATGTAATGATTTTTTCAGGAGAAGAAGTACAGGTAACAAGCACATCAAATCCGCCATCATAAGAATTCAATTGATCAAGTGTATGTGCAGTAGCTTTGATAGACGAAGACTGAATGATCTTCGCCAGTTTTTCTGCATTGCCTACAGTACGATTGAAGATAGTGAAATTTGTAAAGCCTTGTTTCACCAGGTATTTTGAAAAATTGGTATTCGTTTCACCGGAACCGATGATGAGTATTCTTGAATTGCGATCCAGTTTGTAATCACGAAGTTTTCTTTCTGCAAGAGAAACGACAGAAACCGGATTGTTTGCAATTTTTGTTTCAGTATAAACTTGTTTCGCTGTTGTGATCGTACTCTTCACAACTAAACGTAACATATCACCTGTCAGACCTTCGTCTTTACATGTGTCGTATGATTTTCTTACTTGTGTAATGATCTCTCTTTCGCCGATCACCAATGAATCCAGTGATGAAGCAACACGGTAGATGTGACGTAATGCATCTTCACCTTCATAGATCTCACCATACTTCAAGGCGAAATCAACTTCTTCCGTATTCCAGTCAGTTCTGAAGTGACGGTAGAATTTTCGCAGGAAATTAGTGTCTAAAACGTGATGGGTAGTGAAGAAGAATTCAATACGATTACAAGTCGCTACATAAAAGATCTCGTCGATATCGCAGGAAAATTTCAAATATTCCAGGCGCTCTCTTCTGTTCTCCTCATGTAGGAAAAAGCGATTCAGCTCCTTTATAGGAGTCTTCTTATGAGTAAAGGCAATTGTCTTTAACAAATACAAGTCTGCATCATTTTTATCCGCGTGCAAAGGTCGATTTAACGCGTTTTTAGATGTCATAGTATTGTCATGAAGGATTAGTGCTATATTCATTGTAGAACAAATAAACCTTGATTTTAAGGTGTTTTGAATGACTAAAATCAGTCACTCATATGATATTTGAACCAAAGTTGCAATTGAAGTCTGGAGAAAATCTGATTTTGAGCCTTTTGAAAAAACCACTTGATTTTTATGACACTACTGTTACAAAACCACAACCCGATAAAGGCAAAATCTCTATGAAGATTAGATTAGTCCAAGGAAAGGTTTTTACAAAAACCTGACTTTCCTCAGTGCGCCGGGGGGCTGTTTGACTAGTTTTGCAATACTGTGAGTACAATTTCTATTACTAAAAAGTCCGTCAGCAAGAGTAAACTTTTTTTCAAGTTGTGGCTGAAGCATGATCTTCCGGCGGGTTTCACTGTCTTCTTCGTTGCATTACCGCTATGTCTGGGAATTTCCCTTGCCTCCGGTGCGCCATATCAATCCGGACTTTTAGCAGGAATGGTGGGCGGAATTCTTGTCTCCATATTAAGCGGCTCACAGTTAAGTGTTTCAGGTCCCGCTGCGGGATTATCGACTGTGGTTGCTGCAGCAATTATTACGACAGGAAGTTTTAGTGGATTTCTCGTCAGTCTGGTAATAGCAGGATTATTTCAGATCGCTTTAGGGTTAATAAAAGCGGGTGGACTGGCCAACCTGTTCCCTTCTGCAGTTATTCGTGGAATGCTTGCTGCTATTGGTATCATTCTTTTCAGCAAACAACTTCCAATTGCTCTGGGTTATGACATGCCCGATTTCTGGAACAGCGGATTTTTAAATTTGTTCTCGACATCACACATCATCAGCAACTTTGTAAATCTGAATCAGCATCTTTCTTCGGCAACAATTGCATTGACAATTATTTCACTTGTAATACTTATCGGTTTCAGTTTACCGAAACTCAAGCAGATCAAATTCATTCCTGCAGCATTAGTTGCCGTATTAGTGGTAACGTTGATCAGCCTGTTTCTCATCCCGGAATCACATTCGGAAAGAATTCACAGAGTAACGATTCAGGAAGGATTTTTCAGCGGATTTATTTTTCCAGATTGGTCTGTGATCTCTCAACCACAGGTCTGGAAAAATGGAATTACAATCGGAATACTTGCAACACTTGAAACGTTGTTGTGTATTGAAGCAATAGATAAACTCGACAAGCAAAACAGGATCACACCGGTGAACAGAGAACTGATCGCCCATGGAATCGGAAATGCAGTTTGCGGATTGATCGGCGCGATTCCGATCACTGCTGTCATTGTAAGAGGTGCTGCAAATATCGATGCCGGAGCAAGATCGCGATTTGCATCATTCACTCATGGAGTTCTGCTGATGATAGCTGTTATCTTAACTCCGCTTCTGATCAATAAAATTCCATTAGCAGTGCTTGCTTCGATCTTACTTATAACAGGATTCAAACTTGCCCCACCAAAATTATTCAGACAGATCTACAAGACAGGCTTCAAACAATTTTTACCGTTTATCGTCACCATCATTCTGATCCTGATGACAGACTTGCTCATAGGCGTTGGAATAGGAACACTTATTGCAATACTCTTTATCATTAAAAACAATTATCATCAGGAATTCAAAGTCACAACTGAAAAGCGAAACGACACAACACACATTACCATCAAACTCGACAGCAGTGTCACTTTTCTGAATAAAGTAAAACTGCGTTCAATTCTCGGCCAGATAAAAAACTATTCAGCCGTCACTTTCGACGGAACAGATTGTCAGCAAATCGACTTCGACATCCTGGAGATCATTCACGAATTTCAGGTGAATGCGCATCATAGGCATGTGGAGGTGGAGTTGTTAGGAATTGATGAACCGTAAACGATTTGCAATTTGCAGGTATTGATTTGTAAAAGAAATTTGCAGTTGTTTTAATTGTGATTATTATAATATCTGACAAAACAGTGATTTTCCTCATAGATGAATGCCAAAGAATGCGTAGTTTCGATAGACTTAATGGTAATTGGAAGTCGAATAAATATTAACACTAAGATCACTAAGATCACAATAAGAACACGGAATCTTTAGTGGGCTTGTTGTGAACTTAGTGACCTCAGTGTTTTAATTTTTTCAAACATACGATTTTACTAAGTTTACTTTAAATATTAATAAACAATAAAACAAATAATCAATCAAATATGGACGGCGCTCACGCACACTTACTCTTCAACCACTTCCCTATCATCGGAAGTATTCTTTCTGTGCTGGTTCTGCTGGCAGGATTTATCATTAAAAATGGTATTGTAAAAAAAACTGCAATGGCCATGATCGTATTTACTGCTGTCATGACTGTTCCTGCATTTCTAACCGGTGAACCTGCCGAAGAAGTTCTGGAGGCAATCAACCAGGCTCCTGATGCTATCATTCATGAGCACGAAGAAATGGCGGAGAAAGGTTTGTGGACTACGATTGCTGTTGGTGCGCTTGCATTATTTGCCTTTGTCAGTTCTAAAAAACCAATCGGCCCCAAGTTGATGAAAGCAACTCTTGTACTGCTGATCGCAAATACTTTTTTTCTGATTCAGATCGGAAATGCAGGTGGGGAAATTCGGCACACTGAAATCAGAACAGGTGGTACAGTCAATGCTCCTGTTGATGGGAATCTGGAAGTTGATGATAAAGATTAATTTTTCCTTTTGAGGTTGGGGTGTAGTCTGCAGACTACACCCCAACCTCAAAAGGAAAAATTAATCAATAAAAAAAGGAGAGAAGTTTACCCTTCTCTCCTTTTTTTATTGAATCAAATCTATTTTTTTATTTATCAACCTCACCAGGCAAATTCGACTTTGTCGTCGCTGAATACGGAGTTGTCTGCGGAATGAAATCATCATCAGCATTTGGTTTACCGTAATCGTAAGGCCATCTGTAGATCGTTGGAATTTCTCCCGGCCAGTTACCGTGAATATGTTCGACCGGTGCAGTCCATTCCATTGTATTTGATTTCCATGGATTCTGAGATGCTTTTCTTCCGCGATACATACTGTAGAAGAAGTTGAATACGAAGATCAACTGAGCAAGACCGCCAAGGATGGCGAACACAGAGATCAATGCATTGATGTTTAATGCAGCATCAAAGCCTTCATAAGAAGTGTATGCATAGTAACGACGTGGCGCTCCTGAAAGTCCGACGAAGTGCATCGGGAAGAATGTTCCGTACACACAAACGATCGTTATCCAGAAATGTAAATAACCCAGCCCTTTGTTCATCATTCTTCCGAACATTCTCGGGAACCAATGATAAACACCGGCAAACATTCCGAAGATCGCTGAACTTCCCATTACAATGTGGAAATGGGCTACAACGAAATATGTATCGTGAAGATTGATATCTAACGCTGAATCACCTAAGATGATTCCTGTTAATCCACCGGAAATGAAGAATGAAACCAGACCAATTGCAAACATCATGGCCGGTGACAAAACTATGTTTGCTTTCCACAATGTCGCAAGGTAGTTGAACACTTTTACGGCAGAAGGAATAGCGACTAACAATGTTGTGAAAACGAATACTGATCCTAAGAATGGATTCATACCCGTGATAAACATGTGGTGACCCCAAACGATGAATGATAAGAAGGCGATCACAAGCATTGATCCGATCATGGCTTTGTAACCGAAGATCGGTTTACGTGCCTGTGTAGATATTACTTCAGAAGCAAGACCTAAGGCAGGAAGAAGTACGATGTATACCTCCGGGTGACCAAGGAACCAGAATAAATGCTGGAATAAGATCGGACTACCACCTGAGTGATGCAAAGGTGCGCCGTTGATAAAGATGTCAGACAAGTAGAAACTTGTTCCAAAACTTCTGTCGAATAATAAGAGTAAAGCCGCTGCAACAAGTACAGGGAAAGACAGGATACCAAGGATTGCAGTAATTAAGAAAGCCCAGATCGTCAAAGGCAGACGAGTCATGCTCATTCCTTTTGTACGAAGGTTAAGGATCGTTACAACGTAATTAATACCACCTAATAAAGCCGAGGCAATGAACATGATCATTGAGATGAGCCATAAGGTCATCCCTAACCCGGACCCGGGTATGGCTTGCGGTAAGGCGGAGAGAGGCGGATAAACTGTCCATCCTGCGGAGGCGGGACCTGCTTCAACAAATAATGACATCGTCATTACAGCACACGAACCGAAGAAGAACCAGTACGATAACATATTCAGGAAACCGGATGCCATATCTCGCGCACCGATCTGAAATGGTATCAATAAATTACTGAACGTTCCCGAAAGTCCGCCGGTAAGTACAAAGAATACCATGATCGTTCCATGGATCGTTACTAAGGCCAGATAAAAACTCGGATCCAGCTTGCCATCTTTTCCCCAGTGACCGATCAGCTTTTCGATGATTGGAAACTTCTGATCAGGCCATCCCAACTGGAGACGGAAGATCAACGACATGATCATGGCAAGAACTGCCATGGCAATTGCCGTTACTAAGAATTGCTTTGAGATCATTTTATGATCCTGACTGAACACATACTTTGTCCAGAAAGTATCATGGTGTTCATGATGGTCGTGGCCATCGTGAGCATCTACTGCATGATCGTGAGAATTAGTTGACATCAGACCTTTATTTTTTTACTTAGGTAATACTTTTTAATATGAACTATTTTTTTGAAGCGACAACTTTGCTTTCAGGAGTTTTAGTCTCCGCTGTTTTTACTGTATCAACAACAGTTGCCGGTGTAGCCGGTGCTGCTGCTTCAGGACGTGCAATTACATAATTTTGTGTTGCATACCATTTCTTGAAATCTTCTTCGCTTTCAATCACAAGCTTCATTCTCATATTGTAATGGGCAACACCACATATTTTATTACACAAAAGAACGTAATCGAATTTCGGATTCTTTGTGATCAGACGCATACTGTCAGTTGTAATTGTTGGATCAACAACGATTTCTGTTGTCATTCCCGGTACTGCATTCATTTGCGCTCGAAGATGAGGGAAGTATGCACTGTGAAGAATATCACGTGAATGGAATTTGAAATTGATAGTTCTTCCAACAGGTAAGTGAAGTTCCTGCGTGATCTTATCATCCGTTCCTGCTACATCATTTGTATCAACTCCAAGTGGATTCTCGTCAGTGATCAATTTGAAATTAGATTTCGCAAGCTTATTGTCTTCTCCTGAATAACGAACTGTCCAGTCGAATTGTTTTCCGTAAACTTCAATCACCATTGCACTTGCAGGAGCAGGATTTGTAATGCTAATCCATAATTTCAATCCGTAAACGATCAAGCCCATTAATACAACTGCAGGAATTACTGTCCACCAGAATTCTAATTTGTGATTGTCAGGATAAAATAACGCTTTACGTTTATTGCTGTGCCGATATTTCCATGCGTAGTAGAAAAGTAATGTCTGAGTGATGAAGAATACAACAATGATCAATGCGAAGTTCTGATACAAATATGCATCTGTCAGTACACCATGCTTCGATGCAGAAACAGGCAATAGATATTTTTTTGCATCGATCGTGAAATAGATCATTCCGATAAAACAAACGGCCAGGAATATAAGCGACATCCGTCCATTGAACAAATTGTCTTTGGCAGTGATCGTTTCCTCATTGTCATCACGCAGGTCACGGACTAATTCCAGAACACGCATCAGTCTCCAGCCGGTAATCAGTGCCAGTACAATTGTCAGGAGCGTTAATAAATTTATCATGGATAATCTTTTCTTTTATCTGTAATAATATTCTTGAATAATTAAATGTGGTGATGTAAACTTTCCTGTAACATCGGGTGATTCTTCGGAACCAATGCTGCTTTTGAAAGTTCTGTAAGCGTACTTAAGATGAATGCTCCAAGGAAACCGATTGCTGTACCGATCTCAATGAAACCGATATGCCAGTGTGCACCAACAGTTCCGGGCATAAC
>Ga0138256_10009694_pt1 | contig 10106 bp, 9 predicted proteins | sample KNB2016incub_MG_FD_105486 | JGI IMG/M metagenome (GOLD analysis project Ga0138256, IMG submission 105486) | Active sludge microbial communities from wastewater in Klosterneuburg, Austria - KNB2014incub_MG | ecosystem: Engineered > WWTP > Activated sludge > Unclassified | place: Austria...
ATCTCACGACGCGAAATGCTCGGCGCCCTGGCTGGCGCCTCGGCTGCGATTGCCCTTCGCCCCGCGTGGGCCGCGGCGGATACGAAACCGGTGGCATTCTCGCTGGTTGGCGACACCCACTACCTGGCGAATAAAGAATCCCCGGGCGAAATGTTCGCGGATTCTGCTGCGGTAACTTCGCAATTGGTAAACACACTCAACCAACTACCTGGCAAAGCCATCACCGCAGAAGCGGGTGGCGGTGAAGTCGCTCCCTTGAATGGTGTTATTCATGCGGGTGATCTGATTGACACCGGCGACAAGTCCGGCGGTCCGCATGAGAAGATGCAGCAAACGGAGTGGGAAGCTTTCACTGCAGACTTCGGTCTCACGGGTAAGGAAGGCAAGCTGAAGTTTCCTGTCTACGAAGTCCATGGCAATCACGATGGCCCGCGCGGAACCGGGATAGCCATCGACGGCATCCAAGAACGAAATAAAAAGCGTGCGGGAGTGAAGAACGTCTCTGCGAATGGGCAGCACTACTCGTGGGATTGGGGAACCGGCGAAAACCAGGTTCACTTCATCAATCTGGGAATTGTCGTTGGCAGCAATCAGGATAAGTCGCAACCTCGCCGCTACAACCCGCTCGCTAGTCTGGAGTTCTTGAAGGAGGATCTCGCGGCATCCGTGGGTGACAGCGGACGTCCCATCGTCATCACGCACCATATCGATGTGCAGCGATACTCGACGCCTTGCGACATGGACGGCAAGAATTCCGGCAAGGAATGGCATCCTTGCGATGCGCGCTCGTTCCACGCCGCGATTGCGAAGTACAACGTGGCGGCGATCCTTTATGGACACACTCACGCTCGCAATGTACTCAAGTGGAACGGAACTGCCTCACGCGTTGAGCAAGGTTTCGATCTGTTCAATGTCGACAACAGTTCGCACTTCCGCAGTGATGCCCAGGCCTTCTTTTACTTCGAGATTGCCGCGGGAAAACTGACCGTTCGTGAATTGGCTACGAAGGATCGCTGGCAGACATCGGAATGGTCGCCGCAAGTTTGGCAACGCGACTTGAAGTTTGCCAAGTCATAGTTTTGGCTCTTTCACTTCCCCTTCTCTCTGGGAATTTGCCGTTATGTGGAAATCGACTTTCTATTCGCTGTTTGCGTTGGCAGTCCTTACCGCCTTGGTCGCCGCTGCGGAAACACGGCCCAACATTCTCCTCATCGTCGGCGACGATATGGGTTATGCCGACGTGGGCTTTCACGGCTGCAAAGACATTCCGACACCGCATCTCGATAAGTTGGCTTCCGTCGGAACGCGTTTCACGAACGGCTATGTCACGGGCCCTTATTGCTCGCCCACGCGAGCGGGGTTGCTCACCGGTCGTTATCAGCAGCGGTTTGGGCATGAGTTCAACCCGGGCGGAGGCAAACAAGGGATGCCCACGAGCGAAAAGACCATCGCCGACCATCTGAAAGCCGGTGGTTACAAGACGGCTCTCATCGGCAAATGGCACCTGGGTAGTGAGCCCGAATTCCACCCGCAGCAGCGAGGCTTTGACGAATTCTTCGGCTTCCTCGGCGGAGCGCACGACTACTTCAACGATAAAGGGATCGTACGCGGCAACACGCCCGTCGATGAAAAGGAGTATCTGACCGACGCCTTCGCACGTGAAGCGGAAGAGTTCATTGGCAAGCAAAAGGAAAGTCCCTTCTTCCTGTATCTGGCCTTCAATGCCGTACACACACCGATGCAAGCCGATGATGCGCGGCTCAAAAAGTTTGCTCACATCGAAGACAAGCAGCGGCGGACCTATGCAGCCATGATGTCAGCGATGGACGATGCTATTGGTCGCGTACTTGCCAAGTTGAAAGCAACCGGAGCGGATAAGAATACCCTCGTCATGTTCATCAGTGACAATGGCGGGCCCACGATGCCCGGTGTGACCGTGAACGGTTCGCTCAACACGCCGCTCCGGGGTTCGAAACGGACGACGCTCGATGGCGGGATTCGGGTGCCGTTCGTCATCCACTGGCCAGGCAAGATTGAAAGTGGTGTCTTTGAACATCCAGTCATTCAACTCGATTTGCACGCGACCGTTCTCGCTGCGACCGGCGCGAAGGTGCCCGCGAACTTTGAGCCCGACGGCGTCGACCTATATCCGCACGTGAGCGGCGCGAACAAGAAGCCACCCCACGATGCGCTCCACTGGCGATTCGGTCCGCAGATGGCCATCCGCATGGGTGATTATAAACTCGTCCGCTACGACACAACCGCTGATCTCGACCCGAGTAAGCCGAAGACCATCAGCCCCGCCAAACTCTACAACCTGAAAGACGATATTGGCGAAGCCAAAGACCTGGCGGCCAGCATGCCCGACAAGGTGAAAGAACTGCAGGCCAAGTGGGACACTTGGAACTCGAAACTCGCTCCGCCAGCTTGGGGCGGCAACCCAGCGGCGAAAGGGCAGGGGAAGAAGAAGGGGAACAAGCAGCAGGAATAGCTGCCTCAGGTCGCCTCGACCTCTCGCTCCCATTCGACGCAACGCCCAGTTTGGGGTACAATTCGGGCGTTAAAGTGTACGAGGTCTGGGGAAGAGCGACGTAATGGAGTTGCTGAGCTTTCCGACCGGAAGTGAGGAGTGCGGTTGTGTCTTCGATTTTTGCGTTGATTGACGATAAGCATGTGCCGCTGTACCGCATTGTTTGGATCGCGGACGTGCCTCATTTCTGCGGCAATGACGACTGTACCTTCGAAGGCGATTACGAAGTTCGCCTCGAAGGAGATGAATCGGTGTTTGCCTCTCGGCTGGAACGCGACGGGGTGCTGAAGGCCCTGGAAGCGTGGTACAACGGCCACGAACGGGGTCACGATTTCGAGTAAGCGAATTCGAACTACCCTGCTTCGAAATTCCAGTTCCACTGCGGGAGACCCTTGGCATGTCCCTGTTTGAAGACTCCCGCTTTCAATGGCGCGAAACTTACTTCGTGCTCTTCGACGCCAAAAATCGGCCTACTTCGGCAGCCGTAAAAAAGGCACTTCAGGAATTGAAGGCCGGGCTCAACATCAGCGAGTCGACCGATGGCGACAATGGCGAGTTGGAAGGAATGACCCTTCTCTCGCACATCGATTCGTCGGGAATTGACATCACTTATATCGAAGGGGATGAAGTTCGCGAACAGATCGTCGAACTGAAGAAGGAATTTCGCGGTCAGTCACTGACGACCGAAGAAAAGGCCAAGTTCGATCGCATGCTGCTCTGCAATGCTCGCTTTGACGTCTTCCATTTCGAAGAGATGGGCGATTCCTTGGACGATGATGATGGTCCGCTCGATCCGGGAACGCTTCTTCTCGTTCTCGCTCGCCTCGCCAAGCTGTGTCACGGAGTAGCCGTCGATCCGCAAGCAGGCGGCTTGTTGTAGATTGCCAATCGCCCCCGCCGCAGGCCCGGGGGCGTTTGATCTGAACTTGACTACTCCTCAGAATTCGCGGGCTCTGAAAAAACCTCTGGCTCTTGCCAAATTCCGCGTCCCTCGCGCTTCGCTTCGTCTTGAGCGCGCAGCAATTGCCGGTTGATCGTCATCGAGTCGCCAGGATAGGTATGTACTCGCGCGAGGCCCGCGACGACGAGTTCTTCGTTGAGCAGTCGATTGCCGACGTAGACATAGGCAAGAAAGCGGCCGTAGCGATCGATGCGGCGCTTATCGAGTTCCAAACTCACGTTGCCACTCGCTACACGAGTCTTCGTGTATTCGGTTGCTGCGGCCCCAAAGGCTTGCGGCGCTTCGCCTCGTTTAACAGTCTCGGGCGTGTTGATCCCGAGCAAACGAATCTTGCCGATGAACTCGGGAGACGTGTCTGTGGCCGATTGCTTGATGAGCAATGTGTCACCGTCGATGACTGCCAGGACTTCGCATTTTCCTTCGCGCGCAACGGCGCTCGCTTGCGAAAATGCTGCCAGCAGATTGCGCGGTTCGTTGGATTGCTGAAAAGCATACCAACTCGCCGCGGCCATGATGGCAGCGGAGATTGCGAGCGGCATCAATCGTGGCCAGCGTCGATAGCGGCCCCACATAGCTGCGGCCTACCGTGGAACAGGTTCATTACCTGTCGCAAATTGTTCCGTAGGTCACACAGGCTGGAAGCCCATGCCACTCACACAGGCCAGGTGCCTGGGCGACGGAAGCTAGTTCTGGCTGAAGTTGAGCGAAACTTTCGGTTCGCGCCCCAGCGGATTTTGAATGTACGTACGATAGCAATCGCAGCACAAGTCGAAGGACTTCTTTTGATAAACGTCTTCGCCGATAGCCTCGTTCATTTCGTCATCGGCCCGTTCGAGAATCTCTTCGATCTCGCACAAATGGTCGCGATCATCGGCCAGTTCGTTGTCGTTGATCGGCTCCATCACGGCTTGGACTTCTAGCCGTACGACATACCGCAGATCATCCTGCGGATCGAGCACTCGTTTGCACCGATCACACGAGTAGTGACGCATACGTATCCACCCCTTAAAAGCCTGGATCAGCTGCGAGTATGCACCCGGACGCACACACTCACCACGACCTTCATCCTAACGCCGACTCCTGAAATCCCACAAGGTGATTCTACCAGAAAGTAAGATCGACCCAGAGTTTGTAGTGCGCGAGTGGCGGCATCGTGCCTTTTGCGGAAATTTTAACGCGCAGCTGTTGCAATTTTGGCAACGACGAAGTTCATGCCCGGCGGTTTAGTCGCGAAGTTCGGTGCCACTCTCGGCTGGTTTTGATCGGGACACCTGGATAGAATCGGAATTGATTCAAGCCATCGTCGCGGAGGGAAACTGCGTGATCGAAGCGGACTCAGAGCGGGTATTGAGCTCCAGCGTTCTTGTGCTGAATCGATTCTATTCCCCCGTGCATGTCATTTCGGTGCGGCGGGCATTCATTCTGCTCTATCGCGAATGTGCCGAAATCGTCCATCTCGAAGACGGCCAGTTTACGAATTACGATTTCGAAAGCTGGTGCGAGATCAGTGCGTATCGCTCGCAAGAAAAACAGCCTCACGAAGATTGGATTCGCGCGGTCCACTTCGAAGTGCAATGTCCGCGCGTGGTCCGCTTGCTGCAGTACGATCGTTCGCCGCGGAGTGCCCTGCGATTCAATCGGCGAAACTTGTTCGCCCGCGATGGCCACAAGTGCCAATACTGCGGCCGCTCGTTCCCTTCGCATCAACTGAGTCTCGATCACGTCATGCCGCGTAGCCGCGGCGGCGAAACAAGTTGGCAAAATGTCGTCTGCTCCTGTGTGGGGTGCAACACGAAGAAGGGGAATCGCACTCCGCACGAAGCTCACATGCATTTGATGACCAAGCCGATTGAGCCTTCGGCCAATCCACTCCTGCTGCAAAAACTGAACAATCCCAAGTATGCTGCATGGCAGACCTGGTTGCCGCACCTGGTGGTTCCGCAACATGCTTCGGCCAGCGACGCCAATTGATCCTCTCCGTTCTGTTCACCATGCAAGATGTTTTTGTCGGCGTCGTTACCGCCATCACCGGCGTGCTGTTCATCTTTGGCGCGGCAGCCAATAGCGAGTTACTCCTGGGTTTACACAAAACTCGCTGGCTGACGAACCTGTGGGGACGCAATGTCGCCCGCGTTTGCCTCGCACTCGTCGGGCTGGCACTGATCGCACTCGGCATCGCCCTCACGCAAGGCTGGCGACTGCCCCTGCTATAGTTAATCTCCAGGAAAGCGCGAAGCGTCAGCGAGGAGAGCGAGTTTTCGACTGCGGATGCTCATTGGATCGTTCGCCGTTCGGCCGACTCCGATACCGGAACCCAACGAACGGCCTATCAGCCAAATCGCTTCCGAAATTAGTTTTGCGTTCTCCTCGCTGACGCTTCGGGTTACCTCAAAGGCGACAACCTCTCTTGGGAAACTCTCCATGAATCTAGCGAAACTTTCTTCGTTCAGCGTATTGGCGATGATTGCCTTTCCGCTCACCGCTACCGACCTCAATTCCGCCGCCAAGAATGTCAAGCAGATCATCGCCCATCGCGGAGCGAGTGCCGAGCGACCGGAAAATACGCTCGCGGCCATTCGCCGCGCGATCGAAGTCGGAGCCACCGCGACCGAAGTCGATGTGCGGACTACGAAAGACGGCAAACTCGTCCTGTCGCACGATGCCAAAGTCGACCGCATGACGAACGGCAAAGGTGAAATCAACAGCCTCACGCTCGATGAATTGAAACAGCTTGATGCCGGAGCGAAGTTTGCCGCCGAGTTCAAGGGAGAGCGACTTGCAACGCTGGTGGATGCAGCCGAAGTTTGCCGCGGCAAGATCGACTTGCTGCTCGATCTAAAAGAATCGGGCGACGAATACGCCGAGCGGGTCGCCGCGGTGATTCGTAAGTCGGGCGATGAAAGTCGGACCATCGTGGGCGTTCGCAGTGTCGAGCAGGCCAAGCAGTTTCGGAAGTTGCTGCCGAAGGCTCGGCAACTTGGGCTGATGGCCAAGCCCGACGAAATCGAAGCGTACGCAACTGCCGGAGTCGAGATGCTTCGCCTCTGGCCCGCGTGGCTCAAGGACGAATCGCTCCCCGCGCGTGTTCGCAAAGCGGGTTGCAAGCTGCACCTGAATGGCGAGAAGGGAACCGAGGAGGAACTGCGCCGATTGCTCGCACACCAGCCCGATTCCCTCTCGGCCGATCATCCGGCTCAGCTTATTCAGCGGTTGACGGAGTTGACGAAGTAGGGACTTCGATCGTCGTCGGCAATTGCTGTTTTCGTGATGGAATTGCTGGTGGCACGAAGAGTCGATAGCCCGCCAGTCGCAGCGCGATCGCGCTGAAGAATGCCACGCTGGCGGGACTGACGGCTAGTACCATGAGGTAGGGGTCCGTTACCTCGTCGGTCACAATGACTTCGGCCAGGCGAAAATAGCCGACGAACAAAAAGGGAACACTGATCCAGGCAAGCGCGGCGAGCAGCAGCGATTGCCAGCCTAAGCGTGGCCAGAGCAGGATGATCGCTGGAGCGAGCGACATGCTGATGAGAATGGCATGCAGAGCAAGAATCGCGTCGATGCCCGTATTGGGCATGCGTTCTTTCAGCAACTCCGATTTCGCAGCTGCCAGGAGAACGCCGATAAACGCAGTCGCTCCGAGCAACTGGTTGAGTCGAAACCGGTTGATCGAGCACGCAATCGCGCCCTTCTGCAATTTTTGCAAGCGCCAACCCGTTAGCGCCCGAAGCGAAATCGCGATCACCAGCGAAACGAGAATCGTGTAGTCTTCGACCAATCGAAACAGGTGAATCGCATAGCGGTCGCTGAAATCCGGATCATGAATCAACAAGCCGGCATCCTGTAGAACTCGCAGAACCAGATAAACCGTACCCAGCCGAGTGACGCGCCAACGAAGTGGTTCCGCTCCCAAGACGAACCACATCGCCAGCAGGCCGGAACTGGCAAATGTCGAGGCCTCATAGGCCGCATAAGGTGAACCAGTGAGGTTTAGCGGGGTCCAAATAAAAACGATTAGCCGCCACAGACAATGAAATGCGGCTAAGCCTAGCAGCAGAACGGTTTTCCAATGGTGAGAGAGCCAGGTCATCGCTTGGGCCCAGAAACTTGGCTCAGAAACCGGGCAGCGTTCGCCCAATGGTCAGGCAGTCTTTACGATCCATTCGTAGATGCCGCCACGAATTGCTCCCTAGGATAGCCGAAAAACGGTAAATGCCTTACTTTCTAGTTGGGAATTAGTCGGCGGAATGGGAATTGCTACGCCGCGCTTAGCGCGCGTTCGCACCACCGCGACCATCTCTTCGAAGGATCGATCAGGGCCGCGGCAATTGCCGCGCGAATCGATCGCAGCGCTTGCATTAGGCCTGCTCGATTTACCCAAGCCGACGTCTTTGCCTTGCCGATACCTTCGATCCACAGACCCCTCGCCCAGATTGCAACGAACCGCTATGGCCATTCGCGTCGCCCTGCATCATCGCACCGTTTATCGCTACGACCGTCCCGTCACGCTGATGCCGCACGTGGTTCGGCTCCGGCCGGCCCCGCATTGCCGCACGCCCATCTTGAGCTATTCGTTGCGCGTGCAGCCGGAGTTGCAATTTCTGAATTGGCAGCAAGATCCGTATAGCAACTATTTGGCGCGGTTCGTGTTTCCGGAACCAGCGACCGAAGCAGTCTTCGAAGTCGATCTCGTCGCCGAGATGACGGCCATCAATCCGTTCGACTTCTTCATCGATACCTACGCCCAGAAGTTTCCGTTTACCTACGAGCCTATCCTCGCTCGCGAGCTGACTCCCTATTTCGAGACTTCGCCCGCCGGTCCGCTGCTGCAGCAATTGGTCGAAACATGCCGTAAGCCCGAAGCGGTGACGGTCGATTACCTGGTGGAACTGAACCAGGCCGTGCAGAACCGGGTCTCGTACGTCATTCGCATGCAGCCTGGCATTCAGGCCTGCGATGAAACGCTCTCGCTCGGTTCGGGCAGTTGCCGCGACTCCGCCTGGCTCCTCGTTAACTTGATGCGCCACCTTGGCTTAGCCGCCCGGTTCGTCTCCGGTTACTTGATTCAATTGACGGCCGATGTAAAGTCCCTCGATGGCCCGAGCGGACCCACCACGGACTTCACCGACCTGCATGCCTGGACCGAAGTCTTCATTCCCGGTGCCAGTTGGGTTGGTCTCGACCCCACCAGCGGTCTGCTCGCTGGGGAAGGGCACATTCCCCTCGCGTGCGCTGCGGATCCCATCTCGGCGGCCGCGATTACCGGCAGCTATGTCTGGACGAAACTCGATACCGATCCTGCCGACACCAAGGTGAAGGAAGAGTTCGAATTCGAAATGACGGTGACGCGGGTTCACGAAGATCCGCGAGTCACCAAGCCCTACACCGATCGTCAATGGAATTCGATCGAAGCGCTCGGTGCGCAAATCGACGATGAACTGCGGGCCGCCGATTGCCGACTGACGATGGGTGGCGAACCGACGTTCGTTTCCATCGATCAGCGCGATGCTCCCGAATGGAACACGGCCGCGCTTGGTCCGCACAAGCGTGAACGGGCCGGCGTCTTGTTCCGCAAATTGCGCGATCACTTCGCGCCGCAGGGAATGTTGCACTTCGGTCAAGGAAAATGGTATCCCGGCGAATCGTTGCCGCGCTGGAACTTGACGGCTCTCTGGCGAAAAGATGGTCAACCGCTCTGGCGCAATCCGGCGCTCGTGGCCGAAGATGGCGAGCAGTACAAGTTCACCGACCGCGATGCCCAGCGCTTCGCACAGGTTCTCTCGCGCCGGCTCGGCATCGATCCGGGCAAAGAGATTCCCGGCTACGAAGACGTTTGGTATTACATGTGGCGCGAGCGACGCCTGCCGACCAATGTCGATCCGCTGAACAATAATCTGGCCGATGCCGAAGAGCGGGCGCGGATCGCCAAGATCTTCGATCATGGTCTCGAAAAGATCATCGGCTACGCCTTGCCGGTGCAACGGATTCACACCCGCGAGGGCGCCTACTGGATCAGCGGCAGTTGGTTCCTGCGCCGCGAGCACATGTTCCTGATTCCCGGCGATTCGCCGATGGGTTTCCGCTTGCCCCTCGACAGCATTCCGTGGGTTGCGCCCGGCGACTTGTTCAAGCCGGATGAAGTGGATCCCTCGGCTAAGTTGCCGCCTTTGCCCGACGCCAATGACGGCCGTTTCTGGTCGCCCGAGTCGGGCGACTTGATGGCTCGGTACGATGCCGCCAACCGACCGCAATCGGTTTGGGAGCGAAATTTCGGGCACGAGATGCCGGGCTATCCGACGGGCGCGCTGGGCGATGCACGTTCGCACGCGCAAGACTTTGCGGCCTTCAATTCGCCGAATTCCGGTGATCGTCGACGCGAAACGCTGGTGAAGTTCCAATCGTCGAGCGATACCCGGCCTCAGCCTGGTCAGTCGGCTTCCGGCATCGTCCGCACGGCGCTCTGCATCGAACCGCGCGGCGGCACGATGTATGTCTTCATGCCTCCGCTGCCGATTCTCGAGGATTATCTCGACCTGGTTTCGGCCCTCGAAGCAACCGCCAACGAGCTGAACAGTCCCATTCAGATGGAAGGGTACGGTCCGCCGCACGACTACC
>Ga0138256_10009695_pt1 | contig 10105 bp, 5 predicted proteins | sample KNB2016incub_MG_FD_105486 | JGI IMG/M metagenome (GOLD analysis project Ga0138256, IMG submission 105486) | Active sludge microbial communities from wastewater in Klosterneuburg, Austria - KNB2014incub_MG | ecosystem: Engineered > WWTP > Activated sludge > Unclassified | place: Austria...
ATCCACTTGCCACTCCTGCGGCGTGGGCTGCGGCGTACTCATCGACAGCGAGGGTGGCCGCATTACCCGCGTGCGCGGCGACCCGAAGCACCCCGCCAACTTCGGGCGGCTGTGCTCCAAGGGCTCGACCCTGCACCTCACGGCCCGCCCCGAAGTGCAGGCCCAGGTGCGCCTGCTGCAACCGATGCACCGCGCACAGCGCGCAGGCGCGGCGCTGCCGCTGGCCTGGGACCAGGCGCTGGACACCCTGGGCCAGCGCATCGCCACCACCGTGCAGCAGCACGGCGCCAACGCCGTGGGCCTGTACGTCTCGGGCCAGTTGCTCACCGAGGACTACTACGTCTTCAACAAGTTCGCCAAGGGGCTGCTGGGCACCAACCACATCGACACCAACTCGCGCCTGTGCATGAGCAGCGCCGTGGCGGGCTACAAGGCCACGCTGGGCGCCGACGCGCCCCCCGCCTGCTACGAGGACCTGGCCCACGCAGCAACGCTGTTCATCACCGGCGCCAACCCGGCCTGGGCGCACCCCATCGTGTTCCGGCGCATCGAAGACGCCAAGCGCGCCAACCCCCAGTTGCGCATCATCGTCTGCGACCCGCGCCGAACCGACACCGCCGAGCTGGCCGACCTGCACCTGGCGCTGCAACCGGGCTCGGACGTGTGGCTGTACCACGGCATGCTGCGCTGCATGCTGGAGCAAGGCTGGGTGGACCAGGCCTTCATCGCCGAACACACCCAGGGCTGGGACGCCCTGGCCGCCCAGGTGCAGCACGCCACGCCCGCCGCCGTGCAGCAGCACTGCGGCATTGCCCCGGCCGAGCTGCTGCAGGCCGCACGCTGGTTTGCCGGCGTGGACGCAGGCGCTACCGGCCGCAGCCCCACGCTGAGCCTGTATTGCCAGGGCCTGAACCAGTCGGTGCGCGGCACCGACAACAACACCGCCCTCATCCACCTGCACCTGGCCTGCGGCCAGATCGGCAAACCCGGCGCGGGGCCGTTTTCGCTCACCGGCCAGCCCAACGCCATGGGCGGGCGCGAGGTGGGCGCGCTGGCCAACCAACTCAGCGCCCACCGCAACCTGGCCGACCCGCAGCACCGTGCCGAAGTGGCCGCCCTGTGGGGCGTGCCCGAGGTGCCAGCCACGCCCGGCAAGGCGGCGGTAGAGCTGTTCGAGGCCGCCGCCGACGGCCAGATCAAGCTGCTGTGGATTGCCTGCACCAACCCCGCGCACAGCCTGCCCGACCAGGCCCTGGTGCGCCGCGCCCTGCAGCGCGCCGAGTTCGTGGTGGTGCAGGACGCCTATGCCACCGGCGCCACCGCCCGCTACGCCGACCTGCTGCTGCCCGCCACCACCTGGGGCGAAAAAGAAGGCACCGTGACCAACAGCGAACGCCGCATCAGCCGCGTGCGCGCCGCCGTGGCGGCGCCCGGCCAGGCCTGGGCGGACTGGCGCATCGTCACCGAAGTGGCGCGGCGCGTGCAGCCCCTGCTGCCCACGCGCGCGCACCTGCCCAGCCTGTTTCCCTACGACGGCCCCGAGGCCATCTGGAACGAGCACCGCGAAAGCACGCGCGGGCGCGACCTGGACATCACCGGCCTGAGCTGGGCGCAACTGGACGCTGCCCCGCAGCAATGGCCCTGCCCCCAGGGCCAGGCCCAGGGCCGCGCACGCCTCTACACCGACGGCCGCTTTGCCACGCCCGACGGCCGCGCCCGCTTTGTGCTGCCCCAGCCCGGCACCGTGGCCGAGCCCACCGATGCACGCTACCCCTTTGCGCTGATCACCGGCCGCCTGCGCGACCAATGGCACGGCCTGAGCCGCAGCGGCACCGTGGAAAGCCTGTGGGCCCACGCCAGCGAGCCCGTGGCGCAACTGGCCCGCGAGGACATGGACCGCCTGGGCCTGGCGCCCGGCGACCTGGCCTACCTCACCAGCCGCCGGGGCACCGTGCTGGCGCCCGTGCAGCCAGTCGACGGCCTGCGCAGCGGCCAGGTGTTCATGGCCATGCACTGGGGCGACGAGGTGCTGGGCGGCGCCAGCAGCACCGGCAAGCGCCTGGCGGGCGTGAACGCGCTGACCACGACGGCGCGCTGCCCGCAGTCGCTGCAGCCCGAGCTCAAGCACGCCGCCATCAAGGTGCTCAAGGCCGAACTGCCCTGGGGCGTGTGGGCCCAGGCCTGGCTGCCGCTGGCCCAGGTGCACCTGGCACGCCAGACGCTGGAGGGCCTGATGGCCGCCTTCCCTTTTGCCAGCTGCACGCTGTTTGGCCGCCCCGAAACCGGCGTGGGCCTGCAACTGCGCGCGGCCGCGCACCAGGCGGTGGACACAGCGCTGCTCGAACGCATCGCCCAGGTGCTGGGCATACAGGGCCAGGGTGCCCTGAGCTACCAGGACGCACGCCGCGGCCAGTGGCGCCGCGCCCGCCTGCTGGACGAAGGCGCCGCACAGCTGCTGCAAGGCATGGTGCTGGCGGGCGATGTGAGCGCCCAGGCCTGGATCGCACCGCTGCTGCAAGAACGCCAGAACGCGCAGCCCCTGCGCCGCGCCCTGCTGCAGGCGGGTACACGGCCGCCTGTGCGCTTGACCTCCCGTGGCGCCGCTGTTTGCGCCTGCGAAGGCGTTGCCGAGACCGCCATCACTGGCCTGCTGCAACGCTGCGTGGGCGACGCCGCGCAGCGCCTGCAACAGCTCAAGGACGGCCTGCGCTGCGGCACGCAATGCGGCTCCTGCGTGCCCCAACTGCAACGCATGGTGCAGGCCAGCCTGACCAGCGCCTGAATCCACCTCCCATCCCTGTACCCCTCGGAGAAGCACCATGGCGGGATTCCGCACCTTCCTCAAGTCTGGCCATGCACCCACGCTGCTGGCAGCTTTTGTCTACTTTGCCTACAGTTGCGGCGTGTGGGTGTCCAACGGTGCCATGGCGCCGTTCATCAAGGAGTCGCTGGGGTTGACGCCCGCGCAGGTGGGCCTGATGCTGTCGATCCCCATTTTTGCCGGGGCGCTCATGCGCTTTCCGCTGGGCGTGCTGGCCCAGTACATCGGGCGCAAGAACGCCACGCTGGTGGAAATGACCGGCATTGCCGTGGCACTGATGTACGGCTACTTCGTCGTCGAGACCTTCAGCGACCTCCTGGCCATGGGTGTGCTGCTGGGCGTGGCGGGCGCCAGCTTTGGCGTGGCGCTGTCGCTGGGGTCTGGCTCGTTCCCGGCGCACTACAAGGGCCTGGCCATGGGGCTGGTGGGCGCGGGCAACGTGGGCACCTCGGTGGCCGCCATCATGGCCCCCCAACTGGCGCAGTGGTGGGGATGGAAGTCGGTGTACGGCATCGCCGCCCTGGGGCTGATCGTACCCATCGTGGTCATGGTGGCGCTTGCGCGCGAACCCGAAGACGTGGACAAACACGCGGCCTTCAGCGACCACATCGCCTGCCTGTTCGAAAAGGACGGCTGGGCCTTCAGCGCCATCTACGCCATTACCTTTGGCGGCTTTATCGGCCTGATCACATTTTTGCCCACCTACTACTACGACCAGTTCGGCGTGAGCAAGGTGCAGGCCGGGCAGTTGACCATGCTGGCGGCCTTCATGGGCGCAGCGCTACGCATCTTTGGCGGCTGGATCTCCGACCGCTGGGGCGGCATCAACACCCTGACCGCCGTGCTGGTGGTGGTGGGACTGAGCCTGCTGGCCTGCGGCTTCACGCAGCACTCGCTGGTGCTAACCACGCTGCTCATGCTGCTGTGCTTTGCGGCGCTGGGCGCGGGCAATGGCGCACTTTTCCAGCTCGTGCCCCTGCGCTGGCCCCTTTCAACCGCCGTGGCAGGCTCAATGATCGGTGAGATCGGCGCCCTGGGTGGCGGCCTGGTACCCAACGCCATGGGCTTGTCCAAGCAGTACCTGGGCACCTACCTCTGGGGCTTCGCCCTGCTCGCTGCCCTGTCCCTGGCCGTACTGGCAATGATGCGCTGGATGCAACTCCGCTGGACCCGCACCTGGGCAGAAAAAGGCGGTCGGGCCCGCGCAGCGGGACCGATGGCGGCGAAGCCGACTGGAGCGACAGCGACTCCGCATTTTCGGTAAAAAAGGCGGCCGCCCCCCGCCAAGACGCTCTTATAGTGATAGCTACCAGCGCACCGGCAGAAAGCGCCACACCCTATTTCGGCAAAAACACCAGCCACACCACCAGCAGCACGTTGAACAGCAGCGACACTGCAAGCCCAATCTTCCAGCCCACATCCACAGGCTGCAGCCTGGCGGTTGGTGCGATGGTGGGCCTGTGGGCCCCACGCTCCAGGGCCTGGCGAAATTCTTCTGCGCTGGCGTAGCGCTCCCGTGCATCGCGGGCTGTAGCGCGGACAAGCACGGCGTCGAGCCAGTGCGGAATGCTGGGGTTGTGGTGCGATGCCGGGCGCGGTTCGCGGGCGTAGCGGCCCACTTGGTAGGGCAGCACCTCACCGTAGGGCAGTGTGCCGGTGAGCATCTGGTACAGCGTGACGCCCAACGCAAAAAGGTCGCTGCGCGCATCGGGGGGCTGGGGGGCGCCCAGGGTGGCGCCACTGGACAGACCCCATTGCTCGGGATTGATGTAGCTGGGGGTACCGGCGTGTTCCGGGCCATCACCCGCTTGGTCGTGGGCGCTTAGTGCCACGCCCAGGTCGATGAGCCGCAGCACCTGGTCGTTGCCCCAGTGCAGGTTGCCGGGTTTGATGTCGCGGTGCACCACCTCCTGGCGGTGCAGTTGAGCGAGTGCGCTGAGTGCCTGCAGTCCCCATTGCACGCACTGTTCCACACTAACGGGCAGGCCCCGGTCCAGCCATTGCTGCAGCGTCTGGCCCCGGTGCCAGTCATACAGGACATACAGGTGCGCAGGTGGCAGCCCGTCAGGGCGCTGCAGGTGCGCGCGCACCAGGTGCCGCGCTGCTGGGCTGCTTTGCATGTGCTGGGCCAGCCAGGCCTCATGCACCAGCATGGCGCGCTGCGGGGCGTCCTGTGCACGTGCGGGGTGCAGGGTCTTGAGAGCGTAGGTTTGCTCTGCCGCGCGCACCTGGTAGATACGGTGAATGCCGTTGTCGGCTACCAGGGCACTGACTTTGAGGCCCTCGAATGCGTCCCCTGGGCGCAGCAGCGGTGGCAGCGGCAGGTGCGCGCAGCGCTGCCAAGCCTGGCGCAGGGACTGCGTTTGCAGGCCTTGCACGCGCAGGACCAGGGCGCTGGCGTTGTCCTGGCCGCCCGCCTGCAGCGCAGCCGCTACCAGGGCATCGGCCATTTCTTGCGCTGCACCTTCCGCCTGGCACAGCGCACGCCACTGGCGTGCACGCAGCGCGCCATGCACGCCGTCGGTGGTGAGAATCAGCACGTCCCCCACTTGCAGCGAGCCCTGAACGTAGTCCACCGCCAGGCGTTCTTCCAGGCCCACGGCGCGCACCAGGCGGTGGGCAAAGTCGCGCTGGGGCAGCACATGGTCCTGGGTGAGCTGCTCCCACTGGCCCTGGCGCAGCAAGTAGGCGCGGGTGTCGCCCACATGGGCCAGGGTGTAGTGGTGGCCGCGCAGCACCACGGCAGTAAGCGCGGTGAGCCCGACTGCTGGCGCACGTCGCTGGTTGGTGCCCGCCAGCCACGCATTGTGCGCGGCGAGGATGCGCTCCAGCGCCACCGTCACATCCCAGTGCAAAGGCGTGCTGTGGTAGTCGCTCAGCAGGGTGTGCACGGTGGTCTGCGCGGCTTCGCGCCCGTACCCGCCCTGGCTCACGCCATCGGCCACGGCGGCAATGGCACCCCATTCGACCTCGTGTGCACCAGGCAGGCGCACGGCACAGAAGTCTTCGTTCACCGGTTTGGGGCCAGGCTGGCTGCTGTAGCCAATGTCGAGCTGAAATGTCATGAATAAGGGGTGACGCTTGGCGCTCTATTGTGGTGTGCACACTGCGCTGTTGCCCGCAGCCATGCAATTTTGGTGCCCTAGCACCATCGCCCCGCGCTTGGCACGTTGTTTGCTCAATAGAACATAAGCCGTGGGTTTGCAGCATTTTTGCATCCACGGTCCGACGCTGCTGCACTTGGTACTACGGCAGCGCCCCAAAGACCCGTATCGCAACCTGGAGCAAGCACACCATGGCCTACCTCGTCCCTTCCGAATTCGTCACCAAGATGGTGGACGCTGGCGAATCCAAAATCTACATGTCCACACGCGACACCCTGATCCGCGCTTACATGGCGGGCGCCATCCTGTCGCTCGCAGCGGTATTTGCCGTGACAGCATCGGTCATGTCGGGCTCGGCGCTGGTCGGCGCCATCCTGTTCCCGGTAGGTTTTTGCATGCTCTACCTGCTGGGGTTCGACCTGCTTACGGGCGTGTTCGTACTCACCCCGCTGGCCTGGCTGGACAAGCGGCCGGGCGTTACCTTCCAGGGCATCCTGCGCAACTGGGGGCTGGTGTTTACGGGCAACTTCCTGGGGGCGCTCACCGTGGCCTTCATGATGGCGTTCATCTTCACCTACGGCTTCTCGACGCCGCCCAACGAGATCGGGCAGAAGATCGGCCACATCGGAGAGGCGCGCACCCTCGGCTACGCGCAGTACGGCCTCATGGGCTGGATCACCATCTTCATTCGCGGCATGCTGTGCAACTGGATGGTGTCCACGGGCGTGGTTGGCGCCATGATCTCCACCACCGTCAGCGGCAAGGTCATCGCCATGTGGATGCCCATCATGCTGTTCTTTGCCATGACGTTCGAGCACTCGGTGGTCAACATGTTCCTGTTTCCCTCGGGGCTGATGATGGGCGGCAACTTCTCCATCATGGATTACTTCATCTGGAACGAGATCCCCGTGGTGCTGGGCAACCTGGTGGGTGGCCTGGCCTTCACGGGCCTGACGTTGTACGCCACCCACGTGCGCACCGCTCCCAAGCGCAAGCTCGCCTGACCACCGACACGCAAATCCGCCACGGGCCCCTGCCGTGGCGCCCTTGCCACCATCTGATGCAGGCCCATGGCTGAAATCCTCAAAATCACTGTCGGCCAGCACTCCGACCGGGGACGCAAGCCCACCAACCAGGACTTCCACGGTGCCCGCGTCCCGGACGGGCCCGCGCTCGCTGCCAAGGGTGTGGTGGTGTCACTGGCCGACGGCATCAGCAGCAGCGAGGTCAGCCACATTGCCAGCTCGGCCGCCGTGCACAGCCTGCTGGTGGACTACTACTGCACCTCCGACGCCTGGAGCGTCAAGCGCTCGGCCCAATGCGTGCTGGCCGCCGCGAACTCCTGGCTGCACGCGCAGACCCGGCGCAGCCCCTACCGCTTCGACCAGGACCGGGGCTACGTCTGCACGCTCAGCGCGCTGATTCTCAAGTCGGCCACCGCCCACCTGTTCCACGTGGGCGACGCGCGTATTTACCGCGTGCAGGGGCGCACGCTGGAGCAGCTGACCGAGGACCACCGCGTGCGCGTGGCCGACGGCCAGAGCTACCTGGGCCGGGCGCTGGGCATCCACCCGCAGATCGAGATCGACTACCAGGCACTGCCCGTGGACGAAGGCGACGTGTTCGTGCTCGCCACCGACGGCGTGCACGAACATGTGGCCGCTGCCTTTGTCGCGCAGACCATCGAGGAATGCGCCGCCGACCTGGACACCGCCGCACAGCGCATCGTCGCTGAAGCCCTGCGCTGCGGCAGCGAAGACAACCTCACCGTGCAGATCGTGCGCATCGAACAGTTGGCCACCGAAGGCACCGGCACCCTGCAGCGCCAGCGCGCCGCACTGCGCCTGCCGCCGCTGCTGGAGCCCCGGGCCCGGATCGACGGCTACCAGATCGTTCGCGAACTGCACGGCAGCAGCCGCAGCCACATCTACCTGGCCATCGACACCGAAACCGGCCAGCAGGCAGCGCTCAAGACCCCCTCCATAGACCTGCAGGCCGACACCGACTACCTCGACCGCTTCTTGCTGGAAGAATGGATTGCGCGCCGCATCGACAGCCCGCATGTGCTGCGCCCCTGCAACAGCCCCCACAAACGGGCATACCTGTACGTGGCCATGGAGTACGTGCCGGGCCAAACCCTCGCGCAATGGATGGTGGACCATCCCCGGCCCGAACTGGCGGTGGTGCGAGACATCGTGGGCCAGATTGCACGCGGCCTGCAGGCTTTCCACCGCATGGAGATGCTGCACCAGGACCTGCGGCCCGAGAACATCCTGATCGACGCCACAGGCACGGTCAAAATCATCGACTTTGGCGCCGTCCATGTGGCCGGGCTCGCCGAGAGCGCACTCCCCGCCAGCGCCGCACCCGTCCTGGGCAGCCTGCCCTACACCGCGCCCGAATACTTCCTGGGCGAAAGCGGCACGCCGCGTTCAGACCTGTATTCGCTGGCCGTCATCACCTACCAGATGCTTACCGGCCGACTGCCCTACGGCCCCGAGATCACCCGCGTGCGCAGCCGCGCCGACCTGCGCAAGCTGCGCTACACCAGCGCCCTGCGCGACGACACCCGCCCCATTCCCGCCTGGATCGACGCCGTGCTCGAACGCGCCGCGCACCCCGTTGCATACAAGCGCCAGCAGCAGCTCACCGAGTTTGTGCACGACCTGCAACAACCTGGTGCAGCCTATCTTGCCCGTACCCGCTCCCCGCTGGCCGAACGCAACCCGCTGATGTTCTGGCGCAGCATTGCGCTGGTGCTGGCCCTCACCGTCGTGGCCCTGCTGGGCGTGATCCACAACCGGGGTTGAACCCCACTTCCCAAAGGACTCCGTCAGCCCCCGCCAGCAGCCAATCCGGGCTTGCACGACAATGCCCTCCCCCGCACCAACCAGCCACCAGACCCATGGGCATCAGCCAGTACCTCAAAGTGATCGCGCGCGGCAAAGACGGCGCACGGGCCCTGCCGCGCGAACAGGCCGCCGACCTGCTGGGCCAAGTGCTCGACGGCACCGCGAGCGACCTCGAAGTGGGCGCCTTCTGCATTGCCATGCGCGTCAAGGGCGAAACGCCCGAAGAAATGGCGGGCTTTCTTGACGCCGTACACGAGCGCATGGAAATGCTGCCCGCCAGCCGCCGCCCGCTGGTGGTGCTGCCCAGCTACAACGGTGCACGCAAGCTCCCCGTGCTGACCCCGCTGCTGGCAATGCTGCTGGCGCGCCGGGGCCTCCCCGTGCTGGTGCACGGCACGGCCACGGAAGACCGGCGCGTAAGCAGCCAGGACGTGCTGGCGACGCTGGGCGTCAGCGCGATGCAGGCCCTGGGCACCATCGAGCCCGGCGAGGTCGCCTTTGCCCCCACCGCGCTGCTGCTGCCCGGCCTGGAGCGCTTGCTGGACGTGCGCCGCACGCTGGGCCTGCGCAACAGCGCACACAGCATCGTCAAGCTCATGGACCCGCTACTACCGGTAGCGGGTGACAGCCTCATCGTGAGCAGCTACACGCACCCCGAATACGCGGTCTCCATGGCCGCCACCCTCACACTGACTGGTGCCGACGCGCTGCTGCTGCGCGGCACCGAAGGTGAGCCCGTGGCCGACCCACGCCGCAAGCCGCAGATGGATGGCTTTGTGGCCGGGCACCCCCAGCGCCTGCAGGAGGCGCAGGGCGGGCCGCTGGCAGCCCTGCCCAGCTTGCCCACGGCCATTGACGCGGCCAGCACCGCGGCATGGATCCGCAGCGTGCTCGACGGCACGCAGCCCGTGCCGGCACCCATTGCACTGCAGGTGGAACACATCTTGCATCTCACCCGTGCCATGTAGCACCGGAGACGCACTGATGAGCCTGCCTGCCCCCACCATCCCCTATGATTCGATCCACGGGCCACGCGGCACCTGCACCCTGGTGGGCGCCGGACCGGGCGACCCCGACTTGCTCACAATCAAGGCCGTCAAGGCCATCAAGGCGGCCACCGTGCTGCTGGTGGACGACCTGGTGGGTGAATCCATCGTGGCACTGGCAGCGCCCGGCGCGCGCATCGTGCGCGTGGGCAAGCGCGGCGGCTGCCTCAGCACGCCACAGGCCTTCATTGAAAAACTCATGCTCATGGCCGTGCAGGAAGGCGAGACCGTGGTGCGCCTCAAGGGCGGCGACCCCTTCATCTTCGGGCGCGGCGGTGAAGA
>Ga0138256_10009696_pt1 | contig 10105 bp, 9 predicted proteins | sample KNB2016incub_MG_FD_105486 | JGI IMG/M metagenome (GOLD analysis project Ga0138256, IMG submission 105486) | Active sludge microbial communities from wastewater in Klosterneuburg, Austria - KNB2014incub_MG | ecosystem: Engineered > WWTP > Activated sludge > Unclassified | place: Austria...
ACAATAACTAATTTCATCTTTAATTATTATACATTTAGATAATATTTTCGATAATATAGGCATACTTAACAGGAGCCATTATGGGTTTATTTGAGAATAAACGCTTACGTGAATTAGAAAAAGAAAATGAAGAACTTCTTTTTAGAATTAACAATATTTCTGAAAAAGAAGATAATGTTAGACATTTAAATGATGTCTTAAAGAAGATGAGATTAGAAGTTTCTGATCTTAACGAACGTAAGATTTCTTTGGCTACTGATATTGAAAATCTTAAAGAGCAAAAAAGATTAGTTAACATTGATATTGAGAATTACAACAAAGATATTCTTAACCTAAAAAATCTAAAGCTCGAAGAACAAAACACACTTCTAATGTACTCTTCTCAAATAGATAAAATAAAAAACAAAATTAGTAATGATGAAAACTTTAATGACATAGAAATCGATTTTGATCATGATTCGATAAATAGGAGAAACAGTGAAATAGAGGAATTAAACAGAGAGTTTGAAAATTTAAAGGATAGAATTTTTACCGCTGAAGAAAAGATAGAAGAATTAAATAGTCTTGAAGATGAAGTAAACGAACGCATTGATGAAAAGAAAAAGGAATTAGAATCATTAAACAATGATAAACTTAAAAAGTCCTATCAAGAAGCGCATGATGTTGAGGATAAAATTTCTGAGCTTACAAGTGAGCAGCATCGAGTATTAAATGAAATCCATAAAAAAGAAACAGAAATTACTGAATTAAATCAAAAACTTTTTGAACTGAAGGAGAAAGAAAATCATTCAGTGGGATTGTTAAAAGAATTAGATGATGAAGTTAAGGAAAAGCAAAAGCAAGCCGATTTTTTGGGTTTAAAAATAACTGATCTGTATGAAGAAGAAGAAGTAAGAAAAAAACAAGTCCGTGAGTTAGTGAGACAAGCTGATGATCAAAGGATTAAAGTAGAAGCTTTGCAGTCAAGAATTATATCGTTACAGGAAGAAGAAAACAAAAAGCAATCTCTCATCTCAAAACTTTTTGGACAAAGTAAAACAAAACAAATTCCTTCTGAAGAAAAGAAACAGAATCTTGATGAACTTGATCAGGCTAGTAAAGAACGATTAAATTGGATTGAAGAAATATCACTTGAAGCTAAAGATCAGGAAAACAGATTAGCAGAAATTAAAGCTGAGATTGCAAATCTTTTAGAGGAAGAAGAAACCAGAAATAATAAGTTAGATGAATTAGCTGACCGTATTAAATCTGATGAGTTACATCTTGACCAAAAGCGTATAAGGTTTAGAGAACTTGAGATAATGGAGCAGGATAAAATTGTTAAGATTGAAAAACTTACTAGCGAACTCTGGACTCAAGAAGCTAAATCGGAAGATCTTAGAAAAGAACTTATTCTACTTGCAGGAGAAATTGAAAATAAAAAAATAAATCTTTCAGAAATTTCTCAGCAGCTTTTAAATGAAGAAAATAGCTTGAATGAGAAATTAGTTGCAGGTAATAATCTGGTTTCTGAAGAACAAAATAAGTTACAACGAGTTGAAGAATTAACTAGTGAAATTGATAAGCTTGAACTAAAATTTGAATCAGTAAAATCAAATCTTGCAAAACTTGAAGCTGAATCAGAACTTAAAAAATCTGAACTTAATAACTTGTCAGAAATTATTAGCGATAGCGAAAAACAAATTTCGGACAAGCTAACTCCGGCAAAAGCTGAGCTACAAAACATTACGCAAACCATATCTATTAAAGATGAAGAGTTATTTTCATTAACTGAACGACTTGCAAATGAAGAGATAAAATTAGAGCAAAAACTTAAAGAGATTGAGTCGCTTAATTTTAAAGAAAATCAGTTTTTAGATAAACTTAATAGTTTGAATCTAGAAATTGAACAACAGGAGCAAAAGTGTAATTTTATTAAATCAACAATTGAGGACTTGGAATCTGAAAAAGTTCAGAAAGAAAAAGTTGTTGGAGAGTTAAGTGAATTTTTATTGCTAAACAAATCTCAAATTGAAGAAAAAATAAATCCCGCAAAATTAGAGCTTGAAAATCTTTTGCAAGAAATTTCTTTTAAGCATGAAAAAATAGAAACGATTACTGAGCAACTTAGAAATGAAGACCTGATACTTAGAAGAAAACAACAAGAAATTGATGAGCTAAATCTAACTGAAAGATCATTTGTCGAAAAAGTAACAAGTTTAGGTGTTGAAACTGGGGTTCTTGAGCAGAAGTGTAATGAACTTAAATCCACAATTTCTTTGTTAACAAATGAAGAAGCTGAAAAGAAAAGTAACCTGGCAGATTTATCCGAACAATTATTATTAAGCAAAAAGCAATTGGATGATGAGGTTGCTAAAATCAGTTTGCTTGAAAATCAGGAAGCAGAAGTAAAATTTAAAATAGAAACATTATCAAGCAAACTAAGAGAAGAAGAAGAAAAATCTGAGTTACTGCGTTCTGAAGTTCAAAAGTTAACTGATGAAAACATACAAAAGAAAATAAAGCTTGAAGAGATAAGCGCACAGATTGATGAGAAAACTGCTGGCGTTACAAATAGAATTTTTGAACTAGAAAATAAAGAAAACGAAAAGCGTTTAGCTGTTGAAGATTTATCTAATCAAATACAATTGCAAACTCTTGAAGCTGAAAAAATTAGAACAACAATCGGCGAACTTAGCCAGGCAGAACAAGGTGCCCGACTAAAGGTTGATGAACTTGCTGAGCAGATTAAAGAAAAAGTTGACAGGCTTAACCAGATTGATAATAGTTTTACTGCAAGAGAAAATGAATCTCAATTTTTAGAATCTCAGATGGCTGAAAAGCTAAAAGAGATGAACGAAACAAATGCAAAACAGCAAAAGATTTTTGAATCGATTGAAAATAAACAAAAAGAACTTTTTGCTGTTGAAGAATCATTAAGCATTAAAGTTAAGAGATTAGCAAAGCTTAATGTTGAGGTTACAGAAATTGAAACCAGACATAAAGAATTATCTGAGGAAACAAAAAGACTTGAAGAAGTTAAAAACGATTTACACAAGCGAACTTTACTTGAACAAGAAACTTATGACAGGCTAAATAAAGACAAAGAGAAGATTAAAGAGATTTTACCTTTGCTTGAACAAAGACGCGAAGAGATTGAAAAAGGTAATATTGATCTTGAAAATCGTTTTACTAAAATGTTTCAGCGTTTTAATTCTGAGATGAATGAAATATCAAAGAAGCGAAGTGTAATTGACCAGATCGTTCAGAAAAAAGAAAAAGATATCGAAGAAAAAGATCAGGTTTTGTTTAAAAAAATAAATGCTATTGAAGAAAGTGATCGTTTGTTAAGTATGCGGCAGGCTGAGGTTGATGCATTCGAACAACTTCTTAAAACTTTTAATGAGAAAAAAGAATTGTTAAGAAGCGATTTACTAAAGCTTGACGAACAACTTGTTGAGAAGAAAAACAGTAATGATGATATGAAACTTGAAGCAGAGTTAATTTCTAAGAAGAAGACAACGGTTGAACAGAGCTTACAAGAGCTTATCAATAATATGAATCAAAAGTTTATTGAAGCAAAAGAAAAGCGTTCACATATTGACAGAGAAGTTAAAGGTTATGAGGAAAAAATTGATGAGTTAAAATATAAAGTTTCAGAATCAATGGATGAGTTAGTTGAGCTTCAAACTTCTATTAGTATGATTAAGGTTGAACATGAAGAACATCGTGGCAATATTGTAAAACTTGCTTCTATGAAAAAGAAGTTGCAAGAAGAGATTGCAAAAAGCCAAAGAGTTTTACAACGTTATCAAAAGATTAGAGAAAAACTTAAAATTGAACAATCTATACTTAAAAACAGACAGGATTCTATTTCAAGAAAAATTTCTTTTGATGATTTAAATGAATTAAACGAAAATCAACCTGAACAAGAAAAATCGAAACTTTACAAGTTGTAAGATTTAATATTATATAAAACAATTTTTTATTTGGGATCATTTTATTGATCCCATTTTTTATCTTAACAAATAGTGCTTTGTTAAATGTTAATTTTGGAGTCAAAATTGAATTTATATCAATACCAGATAATGAGACTGTTTTGGTTTTAAATAGGACTAATGGTAAAGATAAAGTAGTTGCTCTCTTTAATATGTCAAATAAAGATGTTGTTCTTGATCTTAATCATAAAGAATTATCTGGTTCTTATAATATTTTTGAAAATAATTCAAGTATTAAAATCAATGATCAGTTAAGCATAAATCTTAAAGCCTGGTCTTACAAATTGTACTATAGGTAATAATTAGTGGATAATGGAATTAAACCATTTATCAAGTAAATTTAGATATTTCATAGTTACACAGATATATTTGCATTTAAAATCTTTAAGGAAATATTATGTTTAAGAAACTTTATCTCGTTTTGTTTTTAATAATTACCTCACTTACAAACATTTCTTTTGCTCAACAAGCAGGTATAAACTTTTCTTTAGCTTTTCCACAAGGTGAATTTGGAGAAGAAGTTGATAATCTTGGTTATGGCCTAAGTGGAGAGTTTATGTTTTTATCTCCTAAACCACTTTCTCCATTTGGAATAGGAGTAAACCTCGGTTATTATGTTTATGGAAGAGAAAGTAGTAGAGTTCCCTGGAGTTCATATATTCAGTCTGTATTTCTTGATGTTGAAAAAACAAATAATTTGGTAAACTTTCATATACTATTTGAAATTGGATTTCCTACCGGAGTAATAAGACCATATGTTCAAGGATTATTTGGTGGTGAATATTTATACACAGAATCTTCTGTTAGTGGAGAGAATGGCCAGGAAGTTATTGCTAGTTCAACAAATTATGATGATTGGGCGTGGAGCTATGGTGCGGGAGGTGGAATTGAAGTTTTACTTGGGGGTGATCCTGTGACAGAAATGGGTGCAATTTACTTAGATCTTAAAGGAAGATATTTATTTGGATCTGAAACAACATATCTAAAAGAAGGCGATATGTATGTTGAACAAGGTGAGCTTATTTATAGTCCTAGTAAATCAAAAACCGATATGATAACTGCACATATTGGAGTTAGAGTTGCTTTAAATTTTGCACCATAAATTTTACAGAGTTATTCTTATATGATTACGGTAAAACTTAAAAAAAACAGACAGAAATCTTTAGAGAGAAAACATCCCTGGGTATTTTCTGGCGCTATCGACCACGTAAAAGAAAATCCTAAAAACGGAGAAACAGTAAAAGTAATTTCTGCTGATGGTAAATTTTTAAGCTGGGCAGCCTTTTCTATAAAGTCTCAAATTTCACTTCGCGTTTGGTCCTTTAATGAAAATGAAATTATTGATTCAAAGTTTTTTAAAGAAAAGATTTTGCAGGCAATAGAATATCGTGAGCAGTTTGTTGATTCATCAAATACAAATGCTTACAGATTAATAAATGCTGAAAGCGATGGATTACCGGGACTAATTGTCGATAAATATAATGATTTTATTGTGTGCCAATTTTTATCTTCTGGTGCAGAATTTTGGAAACAAGAAATTGTTGCTCAATTATCTGCTTTATTAAATCCAACAGGCATTTTTGAACGATCTGATGTGGAAGTAAGAGAAAAAGAAGGTCTTGAACCAATTAGTGGAGTTTTATTTGGTAAGATTCCATCAGATTTAATTGAGATTGTTGAAAATGGAATTAAGTTTTTAGTAGATATTAAAAACGGTCACAAAACCGGTTTTTATCTTGATCAAAGAGAGAATAGAAAATTAGTTGAGAGTTTGACTAATCAAAAAGAAGTTCTTAATTGTTTTTCATATAGTGGTGGATTTTCTGCTTATACAATTAAAGGTGGCGCAATAAAAGTTACCAATATAGATTCTTCTGCAGAGGCTCTTTCACTAGCAGAAAAAAACCTGTCATTAAATCAAATTGATTCATCAAAATATGAAAATGTGGCAGATGATGTTTTTAAGTATTTAAGAAAGCTTCGTGATGCTAACAAACAGTTTGATATCATAATACTCGATCCACCTAAATTTGCTGATTCTGCTAGTCAAGTTGAAAAAGCCGGCCGGGGTTATAAAGATATTAATTTGTTAGCGATAAAACTTCTTAAAAAAAATGGATTGTTATTTACGTTTTCCTGTTCAGGTCATATAACTACAGATCTGTTTAATAAAATTATTTCAGACGCAGCTTTAGATTCAGGTAAAACAGTACATATTATTAAGCACTTAACTCAATCTATGGATCATACAATATCAACAAACTTTCCTGAGGGGCTTTATCTTAAAGGATTACTTTGTAGGGTAAATTAATCGATTTATAAGGATTTATCTTGTTAAGAATTGTTTACAAGATTTAATTAGGAAATAAATTTCCAAACGGTTAGTTTTTATACAGAATTTATATGATTCTAAGCTAACAGTATTTAAGCTACTATTCCAGGAGGAAAAATGAAAAAATTATCAGTTCTTGCTGTTGTTCTTTTCTTTGTTTCTTTTCCAGCAATCATTTCAGCACAAACTCAAAGTGGCCAATGGGTTACACAAGCTGGGGAACCAGGATACAATCTTAATACAAATTCTGGCGATAGATCCATGACAATTGAAGTTAACTTTGCAAAACCTTACGATGTAAAACCTAAAGTAATTGTTTCAGTAAGTCAGCTTGATTCAGATAAAGGCGTTAATACCAGATATGTAGTTGAAGTTCTTTCAGTTTCTCGTGATGGCTTTACAGTTAAGATTAAAACATGGGCTGAGTCAAAAATATTTAGCATAGGTGGTTACTGGTTAGCATATACAGAATAATATATTTTGTATGATTTTTAATTGCCATATTGTAATAGAGTATAATATGGCATTTTCTTTTTTAAATAATTTTTAAATTTATGAAAAGCAATTAATCAATGAACTTTAAATCTATCTCATTACTAATCTTAATTGGATTATTTCTAATCGTGTGTATTCAAAATGTAGAAGTTGTACCGATACATTTTTTAATGTGGTCAGGAAACATTTCAAAACTATTATTGCTATTGATTACTTTGACAATTGGAATGTTAATTGGTGCGATAATTTATGGAATGAAAATAAGAGTTAATAAAGAAGATAAAATTGATATAAAGTAAAAAAGGGCATCACTGCCCTTTTTGTGATAAAACTATTGTTTTAATTTCTCAGTTTTAATTTTAGTCTTAGTTGAAACTCCTATTAAAGTATAAGCTGGACAAAAATTTAATGTTGCTGTAATTATTGGAACAATACCCACAACACCCCACCAACTTTTAAAATAAAAACCAAGAATCACAATAACCGTTCCTAAAATAAATCTAACAATTCTGTCTGCACTGCCAACATTTGTTTTCATATACATCACCTTTTATTAATATTGAATAAATTAATACTATATTTAAGATACTGTTGTTTGATGCAATAAATTGTGACTTGGTTACAAAAAACAATTATTGTTTGATTGTGCTAATAATTACTACGCGCAGTTAGAGTTTTATATAATCTTATTATATATACTAATCAATCACAAAAAATCAATTTCTCACTCGTTCTGAGTTTCTAACAATAATGTTTTCTCTACTAAGTCTTTCTGGTGTATCTGGTTCTATATGAATCAGTACATCGGAAATATTGGGGAAAGAATTTATAATTTTATTTTTTACACTATGCGAAATTTCGTGACCGGTATAAACTGTAATGTTTCCATCAACAATAACATGCATATCAACATAATATTGGAACCCCATTTTTCTTGCAAAACACTTATCAATTGCTATAACTCCATCAACTGATAAAGAAGTTTCAATAACTTTATTAATTATTTCTGGTGATGGTGCTGTATCCATTATTTCATATAATGCTGGTTTAAATAATCTTAAAGCGTTAAAAATAATTATTAATGATGCACACAATGCTGCATAGTCATCAGCTTGTTCATAGCCTGGTCCACCAATTAATGCTATAGTTATGCCTATAAATACAGCACCAGATGTTATAGCATCACTACGATGATGCCATGCTTCGTTTTTAACTGCAACACTATCAAGTGAATTACCTGCCTTTATTACAAACCGAAAAAGCATTTCCTTAATTATAACCACAGCTATTAAAACAATTAAAGTAAATGGAGCTGGAGAATGATGTGGCGTTATGATTTCGTGTATACTTTGAAAAATGATAATAATAGCAGCAATAAAGAGCGCCGATGAAACTATAATCCCTGCAAATGGTTCTGCTTTGCCATGACCGTAAGGATGTGTTTTATCTGCTGGTCGTTTTGCAATCTTTAATCCAGTTAATACTATTATCGATGTAAAAACATCTGAAGTGGATTCAATCGCATCTGCAATTAATGCATAGGAATTTCCTAATACACCAGCTATCGCTTTTAATGCAGCTAAAATTATACTAACAATAATTCCAACAATAGTTGTTTTGATTCCAATATCAGCGAATTTTGATAGTTTATCTTTTGAGCTATTTAATTTTTCTTCTGTCACTTTTTACAATATTTGCTTTAGAAAATTTTGCAAAACTTATATACAAAAATATCTTCTAACGTTTGTGGTTATTTTATTTGGGTTCCCAATCTGTTCCTTCACAAGGGATAAAATCTTCAGTTGGGTGTTTATCATATTTTGTACAAAGTATTGCTGATTTATCAAAATGTTTACAAGACGAACATAATGTACTGATAACAATATTGCGGTTAGATTCTATAAAACGCTGATACGACAAATATGCCGGATGAATAAGAAAAAAGTAAAAACTTAGAACACTTAAAATCCAAAATAATTTCTCATCAAAATAGTTTTTAGTTAACCAAATAATAATAATTAGAAATAAAAATCTAATTAATGTTTTATAAATGATTTCGCCCAATTAAAAACCTTTCTATTTTTTCGATAATAAAGTAATATTCACTTGAGACGAAATTAGAAAATAGCCAAAAACTACCAAACTTGCTGTTTTTGCTAATATGTGTTATTATTAAATATTAGTTCTTAAAAATTGTTTAAAAAAGTTAAAGCCACAACAAGTGGCTTTACTATAGTGAGCGCGGGTGGGCTCGAACCACCGACCCTCTGCTTAAAAGGCAGATGCTCTACCCCTGAGCTACGCGCCCAAAATTTTGAACAACAAATATAATTAATGTGCATTTTTAATCCAAACTAACAGATTTTTTTTACGGTGGGAAATGACAGAAACTTCAAAAAATTCTAAAATTCTTGTATGTGATGATGACGAAACCCTTTGTTATTTGTTAAAAGAACAACTATTAGAAGAGGGTTTTTCGGTTGACGCAGTTTATGACGGTAAATATGCCATTGAGGCAATTAAAGCAAAAAATTATGATGTGCTTTTACTTGATCTTAATATGCGTGAGGTTCAAGGTGAAGAAGTCTTAAAGTTCATCAATGATTCAGGCTATAATATTCAAGTTATTATTTTATCTGCACAATCAGATATGAAAAAAGCCATTCAATGTATTAAAAATGGTGCTTATGATTATATAAACAAACCGTATGAGTTTGAAGAATTAGTTCTAACTGTTAATCGTGCTATTGAACATAGAAATTTACTTGTTACTACTGTATTACTTTCCAAAGAAATAAGTAAAAAGCATTCGGAAAAAATAATTGGGGATAGTAAATCACTTCATCGTGTACTTAACTTAGCAAACAAGGCTGCTCAATCAGATTCTAATGTTCTTGTTGAAGGTGAAACTGGGACAGGTAAAGAATTATTTGCTGAATATATCCATAAACAATCTGCTAGAAAAGATAAACCATTTGTAGTTATTAATTGTGCTTCACTACCGGATCAATTGATTGAAAGCGAATTATTTGGTCATGAAAAAGGTGCATTTACAGATGCAAAATCTACCAAACAAGGATTAGTTGAGATTGCTCATGGTAAAACATTATTTCTTGATGAAATTGGTGAGTTAAGTTTATCATTACAACCAAAGCTTTTAAGATTTCTTGAAAATGGTGAGTATAGAAGAATTGGTGGAGTAACAAATCTTAATTCAAATGTTAGAGTTATTGGTGCAACTAATAGAAATCTTTTAGAAGAAGCAGATGCTAAAAATTTCCGTAAAGATTTATTGTTTAGA
>Ga0138256_10009697_pt1 | contig 10104 bp, 13 predicted proteins | sample KNB2016incub_MG_FD_105486 | JGI IMG/M metagenome (GOLD analysis project Ga0138256, IMG submission 105486) | Active sludge microbial communities from wastewater in Klosterneuburg, Austria - KNB2014incub_MG | ecosystem: Engineered > WWTP > Activated sludge > Unclassified | place: Austria...
CTATCTCAAAACCCAGGGCAAAGGCCGCGGATATATCGAGAAGGTTCAAAACGAACATACCGGCTCGAACGGCGGACCTATTCAGTTTGCCGATACGATCGATTTATCGAAGCTTTCAGATCAGGAATTGATCGCCTTAAAATCAATGCAGTCGAAGCTTACCAGCTATGCTACGGAGGTTTAATGATTTATTTAGGCGATTGTCTTGAGGTTATGAAATCATTTCCTGATGCCTCCGTGGATTGCGTGTTAACCGATCCGCCATACGGCACGACTGGTTGTAAGTGGGATGCAGTAATTCCATTTGAACCGATGTGGAAGGAACTGAACCGGATAGTAACACCTATGGCCGCTATCTGTTTTTTTAGTTCTCAGCCTTTCACAAGTGCGTTAGTGATGAGTAATCCGAAGATGTTTAAGTACGAATGGATTTGGAATAAAAAAATTCCATCCGGTATGACATACGCGCGATTCCAACCAATGAGACAGCACGAAACAATCTGCGTATTTGGCACACCAAGATATTATCCACAAATGACAGTTAGAGACACGCCTATTAAAAGCGGTGGTCAAAAAAACCTGAATAGCCAAGCTACATCATTAGATAAATATAAGGTGGCAGGATTCCAACGAACTTATGATACGAAGAATCCGACTACAATTTTAACCTTTAATAAAGTACGCCGTGGTGGCGTTCACCCAACCCAAAAACCCGTGGAACTTATCAGTTACTTGGTCCGCACTTACACACAAGAGGACGAAACGGTACTAGATTTTACAATGGGAAGCGGAACAACTGGAGTAGCTTGCCGGTTAGAGAATAGAAATTTTATCGGCATAGAAAAGGATGCTAGATATTTCGAAATAGCAAAAAAACGAATCGCCGATGCCGCTCGATAGCCTTCTAAACGTTCGAAGCGAAGTTATCGACGCGGAACTTCAACGCCGCGCTCGAGCGAGCCTTCGAGCGTTTATCGCCTATTCGAATCCGAAGTTCGAATTCTACGATCACTGCGAATTGCTGATCGATATCCTCGAAGACGTCGCAAAAGGCCGGAAGAAGCGAGTTATGATCTTTCTCCCGCCGCGTCACTCGAAATCTGAAATGGTTTCGCGTCTGTTCTCTGCCTATTACGTTCATCATAATCCTTCGCATTTCGTTGGCCTGACGTCCTACTCTGCTCAACTCGCGTTCACGTTATCGCGAGCCGCTCGATCGAACTTTACGAAATGCGGCGGAAAGGTTCGAGAAGATGCCGGTTCGGTTTCACATTGGGAAACGCCGGAAGGCGGCGGAATGTGGGCGGCCGGTGTAGGTGGTTCGATTACCGGTAAAGGCGGCCATTTACTGATCGTCGACGATCCGCTTCGAAACTCCGAAGATGCTAGTTCCGAATTGATCCGTGAAAAACAAAAAGAATGGTATTCCTCGACGTTCGAAACGCGAGCGGAGCCGGATGCCGCGATCCTGATCATTCAGACGCGATGGCACGAAGATGATCTTGCCGGTTGGCTTCTCGAACAAGAAAAGATAGCAGAACCGGAAGAATGGCACATCGTTTGTTTACCTGGCCTATCGGAACCGCTCGAAGATTACGGTTTTCCTGATACGTGTACGATCGAAGAAGATTTCCGAAAAGAAGAAGGACTTGCTCTTTGTCCGGAGCGATACGACGAAAAGTTTATGCTTCGGCGCCGGTCGAAGAACTCTTACACGTTCGATGCTCTTTATCAGCAACGGCCTAGTTCGAAAGAAGGATTATTCTTTCACGTTAATAAAATGGAGATCGTTGACGCGGCTCCGGCGATCGCGAAACGTGTTCGCGGTTGGGATATGGCCGCGACGAAGGATTCGGGAGATTTCACGGTTGGTTCGAAGGTATCGGCCGCGAACGGGATCTTCTACATCGAAGAGATCCGGCGCGGTCAATGGGATACGGCGACGCGCGACGGTCATATCAAATTAACCGCGAATCTCGACGGAAGGCCGGTCTCGATCATTGGCGAACAAGAAGGCGGCTCCGGCGGTAAAAGCGCGGCCGAAGCTTTTATCAAGAACCTGGCCGGTTTTATCGTTACGACTGAACGAGCAACCGGATCCAAAGAATCACGCGCCGAAGCTTTATCTTCGCAAATAAACGCCGGTAATGTTAAATTAGTTCGCGGTGATTGGAATGTCGCTTTCATCGAAGAACTAAGGAAATTCCCGAATGGTAAACACGATGATCAGGTCGATGCGACTAGCCTAGCATTTAACCAACTAAGCAAAACGGTGGACGTTTCCGAAGCGGAACGCCGGATGTTCGAAGGGCTCAGGTTATAAAAACGGAATATTATGGCCGGTTTATTTGAGAGGACAAAAATGGCGATACAGGCAGGCATTAACATCTTCCGCGATCCAATGTCGCGGACTCGAAACCTTACACACCAGGAACGCGTTACCGAATACGATCGACGATGGATGCTTTATCAGAACGAACTTTATTCGAAGAACGTCGGCATCGATTGGAAATCAGATCTTGCGGCTCGGGAACTTTATCAGCATCTTCGATTGATCTTTAATCCTTCTGTTCAGATTGCCGATTTCCATATAGATAATATTTGGCGATTGGTTCCGAATCCTCAATTCAAACATCTAAAAACTCCGCTCGCGGCCGGTACCGATGAAAAGATCGTCGAAGCCGTTGCTCAGATCGATCAGTGGAGCAACTTCGGCAGTTCTCAACGGCTTCTGAAATCTTACGCGGCCGTTATGGGAAATGTCTTGATCGAAGGCGTCGATGATCTCGAACGGCAGAAGGTTTTTCATAAAGCGATCAATCCTTCTTACGTTACTGATCTCCGGTTAAATGAATCCGGCGACGTTATCGGTTATACGCTTGAATATGACGTTTTTGATTACGATAAACGCGAAACTTATCGATTCAAAAAGGTTGTCGATCAGGAGGTTACTCGATTCTACCGAAACGATAAACTATTTGTTCCGCCAGGGCGAAATAACGCCGAAGAAGCGAATCGATACGGCTTTGTTTTCGCGGCCTGGTTACGTCACGCAGACAACGGAACCGATCACGGCGTTCCGGCCTTCCGGCATCCTGATAAACTCGACGAAGCGAATTCTCTCGGATCTCACCTTCACGACAATATTCATAAGGCGGTCGAATCTCCGAAGATCATCGCCGGAGCCTCAGAGATCGTTCCGATCATTGGCGGTACTTATAACAAAGAAACCGGCATAATCGATCCTCACGATTCGCGGTTGAATTGGGTTGTTCTGAAAACGACGAACGGCGCGACGGTTCACGATCTAGCCGGTTCGCTCGCCTTGGCCGAAGCACATCCGTATCTAAAAGAATTGCTGATCTCTTTTACCGAAGATTATCCAGAACTTTCGGTTCCGGCGATCATCTCGGATAGTACCCAGGTTTCCGGCATCGCTCTCGAACGGAAACTGACACCGGCGCAGAACCGGTTGAACGCTTCCCAGGTTTCATATAACGAACAACTTGTTAAGATCCGTCAACAGCAATTAGCAATCGGCGGTATGCGATACAATATCGGCGGTTGGAATAAAGTCGATCCGGCTCGAAGGATCTTCGCTCCGTTTAATCTCGATTCATACGGCCGTGGGAATCTTAACTTCGATCTTCACGAAACGCGGTTAATCCAGTTAACCGAATCGGAAGAAATCGAGGTAAAGGCCGAACGCGTCGATTACGCTTCGAAGATGAAATCTTTAGGCCTTCCGCCAACAGAATATCTGAAAGCGGCCGGTTACGACGAAAAGGAAATTCCAACGCTCGCGGCCTACATCGAAGCGAACGCGAAGGCTGAACTCGAAGCGAATAAAACGCCGAATCCGTTAAACATCTAAAATACACTTGATTTTCGATTAGCGGTTGGTGTAGTCTTCTGTCCGTAATCGGTATTTAACTTTTTTGTTCGAACGATAGCACCCAAAATTATGTCAGATCCAACACCAACTCCGAATCCTGGTTTTCAACCGCCTGCACCTGCTCCGAATTACGGAGGCTTTCAGCTTCCCGCTCCGGCGGCGGCCGGTTTCCAGGCGATGCTGAATAAGAACAACAATGACGCGATCGCGGTAGCCGCGAAGCTTTATGACGATAACTTCCAGCAACGCGAACAGATTCGACAGCTTACCGGTAAAGTTCCGGAAGGTGGTTTGGTGTTAACGCCGGATCAGGCAAAAGATTGGGCGGTTTATCAGGCCTTAAATATGAAGGCCGCCGATGTTAAAAAGGCGATCGAATCGGTCGCTACGCTCGAACAAACGAACCGTGAGTTATCGACACTCGAAACACTCCGAACGGTTGCCGATCTCGGTCTTGACGGTTCCAAACTTGACGTCGATGTTCTGGCCGATCAACTGAAACTGAAATTTCCAGATGCGAAGTTCACGTTTCAGACGGTTAAGGATAAAGAAACCGGCGTCGAAGCGAAAGTCGCCTATATTCAGAAAACCGATAAAGATCAAGTCATTTCTTTTGCCGATTTTGCGAAAGCAGATCTCGGAAAATACCTTCCTGCACTGAAAGTCAGTTCAGAGGCGAATACGGAAACGGTTCCGCCTAGCACGAATACTGGCGATCCCGCTCCGCATAGTTCAGCCACGAACTTTTTCGACGCACTTCGAAAAGAAACGATTGAATCGCAAAAGCCTGCGGTTCCGGCCGCTTCGCTCGATGCTCGATTTGGCCGTGGCGAAAGCGCGTCGGCCTAAAAGCTTAAACCGCTTTTTCGATCATTTACAATTTAATTTCATTCAGGGAGTAAAAATATGCCTTTGAAAATCGGTACCATAACCGGAGGGCTTGCACACGCCCCCGTGTTCGTTGGCAACATTCTAAATACGGATGTTGTCAAAGTCGATATTTCTGACTTGACAACGGCGGAAGTCGATCAGTTCGGAAATATCAAACCAGGAGTTCCGCTTGATAAATCAGGCAACACCATTGGCGATGGCGTCGCAGTTTACGGAGTCACGATCGAGCCGATCAATCTCGGTCACGCGACGGTTCCGCCAACCGACGTTTCGCTTGCCGCCGATACCGGAACGGTTTTCGTAGCCGTCGGATTCGGCCTCGTTAACCGCGATATCGCGGAAGATAATCTTGGCCGCGCTTATACCGCTTACGAGATCGCCGGATTCGATTTGGCCGGTTCAAATTGCCGAATCACTCGAACCTAAGTCAGTAACGCTTAACAAGGAGAGAAACAAATACAATGTCAAATTTTCATTGGATCAATTCAGTAAGAGAAGTTTCTCCTGCGGCTCTGACGGTTAGAGCGCAGGCGATCAGCCCGAACGATAACGGGCGCTTGATGTGGGATCTATTTTTCCCACGATTACCGGTTTCTAGCGTCGATCTTAAAGACGTTACTTCGCTCGATTATCGTCCGGTATCAGATCGACGCGAATGGAACCAGAACGGCCGCTTGATTCCGGTCAAGACGCCGAACTTCCGCGATATCTCGATCGTTCCGGTCGAAGGTTATTATCAGTGGGGAGAATACGAACTGCAGATCCTTGCGGAGAGAACGAACGGAAACGCCGCTCTGCTCGCAGAGATTATGCAGAACGACGTTCCTGGCCGCGTTGCGGCGATCACGGCCGCGAATTATCGACGCCTCGAAGTCGATGCTTTCCAGGCCTGGTTACTCGGAACGTTGACGCAGAGAAATCCGCAGAATTCGGCCGAAACATATACGGCCTCGTTCGCGTTCGACGCTTCGCGTTATCAAACCGCCGGAACCGCTTGGAATGATACCGGCCTTAACGCATACGACGAACTGCTCGCGTGGCTCGCCGATGCTCGCGACGCTATCGGTTCGATCCGTGGCGTTGCCTGCCGACAGAACTTCGCTAATGCGGTTCTCGCCGATGCGCCGGATCTCGCCGGTGGAGCGAAAATGACTCGCGTTCAACTCGAACAGCGAATTCAAGACGATCTTGGAAGCGATTTCAAGTTCTACGTGAACGAACATACCGTCGAAGTCTTTGACGATGGCGGTACGGCAACGACGCAGACGAAAGTTCACACCGCTCAGAAGATCGCCGCGATTCCTTCCGATGTTAACGTCGGTAATATGGCTTTCGCTCCGGTCATTCGTGCGATGGATATCGCTCGGGCTTTGCCACAAGCAAAGATCGATACGAACGGCCAAACAGCGTTTTACCGCGAACATAACGGCGGCCGTGAACTATCGGTCGAAGTTCAGGTAAATGCGGCGCCGATCCCGAACGAGCAGAAGCTTTACGTTATGGACGTTGGTTTCTAATTCGATCTAACCGGAGGCCGGAAGCAATTCCGGCCTTCCATCATTTTTAATAAATCCAAAGTGGAGGTTCAGATTTTATGGCAAAGTTTGCCGAAACAAATAACGTGGCCGAAGTTCCGACGATCGTCGGTTCAGTCCGGATCAATAAAACGGTTTATGGACCAGGTTCAGAGGCCGCGTTAGCAAAAGTGTTAACGAAAGATCAGGTTAAACGCCTGACGAAAGCCCAGGTTATTTTTGGTTTTGGGGCGAAAGCCGAAACCGAAGAAGCCGAAGACGATTCTCTAAAGCGCGGCCGGAAACCGAAAGGCGATCCGGAAGGCGAAGCGGCAGAATAATTCACCCGAACGGCTCCCACGTTCGATTTCCTTTTCTATCTCTCAGTGCTTCGTGTAGGAGGATATAATGCGAATCTCAGATCTTAAACATCTTTTCACTAACGTTTACAAAACGTTCTTCACGCTCGCTAATGGTAAGAAGGTTACGCTTCTAACTACCGCGATTTCGGCCGGAGTAACGACAACGGCTCTCGCCGCCGGTTCGCTCGCGATGACAACTCACGCAACCGGCCGTTATCAGCTTTTCGTTTCGAACGGCACCGTTTGGCTCGATGCCGGTAAAGCCGGAGCCGCGACTTATGACGCCGTTCTTGCTCAGGCCGGAACAGCCGCACCAACCGCGACGATCCACGAAAACACTCTCGGAGCGACGCCAACGCTCGCGAGATCGAACACCGGTATTTATACGCTTACGGCAACCGGTAAATTCACGCTCGCGAAAACGATGATCCAGGTATCAGTCGATTCGGGAGCAACGGCGGTTCTCGCTCGCGTCGAACATACTTCGGCAAACGTAATCACGATTTCGACTTACACCGAAGCCGGTGTAGCGGCCGATCTTGTCGGTAACGTTTTTGTTTCGATTCGCGTTCGTCCATAATCGTTAATCAGAGGGCATAGAAAGAAATGGGTTACGCTCCGACTTTACCGGCCGCACCGACGAAGGCTCAGATCATTCAGTTATCGTTGATCGTTATGTTATCGACCGACGAAACCGAAGAAATGATTTCTTCGCCGGATACGCTCGATTGGTCAAATGCGAAATGGGCGATCGTTCTTTCTATGCTCACTCAATGGCCTGCCTATCGCGGCAAAGGCGGCGAAGGCGATATCAAGAAAGTCGGACCTATCGAATTCTTTAAGAAAGACGATGGATCCGGCTCTCGGCTCTCGTTTCGGAATGAAATTCGAGCAATGTACGATTGGGAACTTCTCGTTACCGAAGATCCTGGCGGAGTGGAAACCGGCGTCGGAGCGATCGCAAGCGGAAAGTGGTTCTAAAATGGCAAACTACGCAGAGATAATGAATCGAGCGGCCGAAGTCTTCACTCGTTTCGAAGCCGACTGGTCAGGCATTTCCGCGATCTATTTGCAAACACTCAACGAAGACACAGGTCAATATGCCTCGATCTATACCGTAACCGGTTCGTGGTTCTTTGATAATACCGACGTAAATCCAACTGGTTTAGAAGATGCCGGAGCGCGGGAAAATAGTTTGATCTATATAGCGAGTGAGGCTTCCGGCCTGGCAACCGCTTTTGAGTCTGCCACGCATATTTTAATCGGTTCGCGCCGGTATGTTATCAACCGGCCGGATCTAAAATCGCCGGATCTAATAACACCTTGGTGGAAGGTTTATTGCGATCACGAATTCGTTTAACGAAATGCAATTACAAGGACTCGACAACGTATTTGCTCAGATCTATCGATTAGAAGATCGATTGGCAGATTCAAAGACGCCGCTCGCGGCTTCCGGCCAGGTAATGCAAGCTTCGATCGTCTCGAACGTAATGACCGGCGGAAGGCCAACGTTCACACCGCTCGCGGCTTCTACGATCGCCGCCAGAGCGAGACGCGGAACAGGTTCGACGCCGTTATTCGAATACGGGAATATGGTTGGCGGACTCGAAACGATCGTTACCGATGATTCGGCCGAAGCCGGATCGAACGCGGTTCAGGCGAACCGGATGCAATACGGTTGGCCAAATCATACACCGGCGCGGCCGTGGGTTATGTATCAACCGGAAGATATCGACGCCGTTGGCGAGATCTTTATGCGGCATTATAGCCTTTAATCTTAAATATGCCTTTACCAACTTTCGAACAATATATCGGCGGTATCGAGGACGGAATGATCCTTGCGTTAAAGACTGCGGCCGAAGCTATCGGAGTTAATAAGGTTGTTACCTATTCGGGCGATCTCGACGCGGAAAACCTAAAACGCTCGATCGCCGGTAACGCGAAGGAATTTCCGAAGATAATGGTTTCCTATGGTAACGGAAACGATATCTTGGATCCAAAGGTCGCGACGTTACCAGGTAAAGCGTTGCAGTTTCGGCACCAATGTTGGTTTACCGCGATCGTCGCTTCGAACGATTCGAGAAGCGAGAAGATCAGGCGGCGCGGTACGCCGGAAACCGAAGACGCTCCGGCCGTTCCTGGTTGCTACGCAATGATGGAACTTGTCCGCCAAAAACTTTCAGGCTTGACAATTAAAAGCGGTTCTCAGATGCTTACTTTCGAGCCGTTAAAACCGCTCGCAACTGATAATATTTTGCGGATCCCGAACGTTACCGCTTACGCTTTGATATTCGGAACGTATTTCCGGTGGATCTCGCCAGATCGAACAACAACCGGCGTTGATGTAACCGATCTATTTATCGACGTCGAAGGGTTGAACGATCATCCGGCGAATTATACGCAAGAAAGGCCAGGCGTTCGGTTCGAAAACGTGTTTTCTTAGAATAAAAGGTTGGGAGGTTCTTATGTTAAAAGTTCGAAATCGGCTGAATCAGTCGTTATCAATCGGAGAAACAACGATTCCGGCAGGCGGTTCGATCGAAGTCGAAACGCTCGATGCCGATATGAGTCGTTTGGAAGCTAAAGGTCATATCCGAGTCGTTCGTGAAGCTACGAAAGAAACGGCCGCGACTAAGCGAGCGGAAGCGAAAACGGTTCAGGCGTTGGCTGAATCCGCGACGGTTCCGGCAACGGCGCCGCCGGTCGAAGATCCGGCAACGGCAGAGGGTGAAAAACCCAAGGAGAAAAAATAAATGATCACAGTGGAAAATACCACGCCAGGCGTTGTCGCTCTGGTTAATACAGGAGCCGTGGCGCGGCCGATTTCGCGTCAACCGTCCTCAACCGCTTTCCTCGGAGGTTACACGCCGTTCGGTCCGGTTGGTACTCCGGTTGTCGTTACAAGCTTCTTGGAATTCACTAAGAAGTTTGGAAGCTTCAACGCGAACTCGCATCTTGCCGATGCGGTCTATGTCTTTTTCAATATGTTCGGCGGAGCCCAGGCCGTAATCTCGCGGGTTGTTGGCGACGATGCGGCAGTCGCAACGCTCAATCTCGACGATAACGCCGGATCGCCGGTTGATACGGTTCAGGTCGATTCAAAATATCCGACGGAACTCGGAATCACCGTAAAGGTCGAAACCGGTACAACGTCAGGTAAGAAGTTAACCTTCCGATGCGCGACGCTCGGGATCGAAGAAGTTTTTGATAACTTCACGCTCGACGATATCGCAGATGTGAATCTGCAATCGGAACTCGTAACGTTGACGGATCTTGAATCTGCAACAGTCGCTCCGAACAACCTTCCGAAGAATATCGCGGCAACGGCTTTGACCGGTGGCGACGATGATTTCGTCGGTATCACGGCAACCGATTACGTCAATTCGTTAACGGCCTTCGATGATACGAATCTTGGCGGCGGTCAGGTTGCGATACCAGGACA
>Ga0138256_10009700_pt1 | contig 10103 bp, 9 predicted proteins | sample KNB2016incub_MG_FD_105486 | JGI IMG/M metagenome (GOLD analysis project Ga0138256, IMG submission 105486) | Active sludge microbial communities from wastewater in Klosterneuburg, Austria - KNB2014incub_MG | ecosystem: Engineered > WWTP > Activated sludge > Unclassified | place: Austria...
AGTCCTAATTCTTGTGCTTTTACCAATTCCGGATTATCAGCTTTGGCGTGCATACCCAAAACAATGGCATCTAAACTGGTGTTTATTTTTTCAGGAAACCAACCGTAAGTTTCTGGTAATAATCCTTTAGCATTTAATCTGGATTTTGAAGGTTCGAAAATCTCATCATCGCTTCCTGTTACGTGGTAGCCTTTATTGTGTAGTGCAATGGCTAGATTGTGCATGGCAGAACCACCAATAGCTATAAAATGTACGTTCATTTATGTTGTTTTACTGATGTTCAAAGATACTTTTTTCGCTATTAATACACACATATTTTTTTTCGAGATTCAAAGTTTCATAGACTCAAAGTTGCAAAGGCTCAACAATTATTAGATACCATTACAAATGAAAACTGTCACTTCAACTTAAAACCCTAAAATTCATCAATCGTAAATCGTATATCGTAATTCCTTTCACTATTTTTGCACCACTTATGGCAACAACAAAAAAAGACATTCGTGCACTAACCAAAGAAGAACTGCGGGCATTCTTCGAAAAGCAAGGCGACAAAGCATTTCGGGGTAACCAAGTTTACGAATGGTTGTGGCAAAAAGGGGCACACAGTTTTGAGGATATGACCAACGTTTCAAAAGAAACACGCGACATGTTGGAAGCGAACTTTGTTATCAACCACATAAAAGTGGACACCATGCAGCGCAGTAGCGACGGCACGGTTAAAAACGCAGTGCGTTTGCACGATGGGTTGATTGTTGAGTCGGTTTTGATACCAACGGCAACCCGCACAACCGCCTGCGTATCGAGTCAAGTTGGCTGTAGTTTAGACTGTAAGTTTTGTGCGACCGCGCGTTTAAAGCGTATGCGCAACCTTAACCCTGACGAGATTTACGACCAAGTAGTTACTATTAACAATGAAAGCAAACTCTATTTCAATAGACCCTTAAGCAACATTGTATTTATGGGTATGGGCGAACCGCTTATGAACTACAATAATGTGATGAAAGCCATTGATAAAATAACCTCACCAGAAGGTTTGGGGATGTCGCCAAAACGTATTACAGTATCTACGTCGGGCGTTCCGAAAATGATAAAAAAGATGGCTGATGATGATGTTAAATTTAATTTGGCCGTATCGTTACATTCGGCAATTGATGAAGTTAGAACATCCATTATGCCCTTTAATGAAAACTTTCCGTTAGAAGATTTGCGTGAAGCTCTCGAATATTGGTATGCCAAAACGAAACGTAAAATAAGCTACGAATATGTGGTTTGGAAAGGCATTAACGATTCACAAAAAGACATTGATGCGTTTGTGAAGTTTTGTAAATATGTGCCTTGTAAAGTAAATATTATTGAATATAACCCCATTGATGATGGCGACTTTAAACAAGCTAGTAATGATGCGTTGGAAAACTACATAAGCTGTTTAGAAAAAAATAGGATTGTAGTGAACGTACGCCGAAGCCGCGGTAAAGACATTGATGCCGCGTGTGGGCAATTAGCTAATAAAAGTTAAAAAAGGAAGCTATTTAAATAGCTTCCTTTTTTGTTGAATTAGTCTGGTAAAAAAGTTACTCTTTGGTTATTTTAATAGATTGCGATTTGCTTTCAACTTGAATGTTCAAGAAATACATGCCTTTAGCCAATCCACTTAAATTAATCGTGTTATTTATAATACCTGTTTTCTTGATGTCCATAACGCGTTGCCCTAATTGATTGGTAACGGATATGGCATCAATACGTTCGTTAGTTTTAATTTGAACGTTGTCTTTTACTGGGTTGGGATAGAATCCAGCAATATCTAGTTGATTATTATCAGTGGATAATGTTGTAGAATAAGACACTTCAAAATCATCAATCCATAACTCGTACTGATCGGTACAATCATAATGTCTAATAAATAATCCTACGTTTTTTCCAGCAAAAGATGCAGGAATGGAAGCTGTAATATTTTTTGCGCTTCCAGTGCCACCTGCCTCCAAGATTTCCTCATAAATCAAAGTTTCTGGAGTAATATCATCATCATTATCATACACATAAACAGCAAATTTCTCAGCAGGATATCCAGCAGCTATAGCCATAGCTTTCATTTTAAAAGTAATAGTAACTGCAGTTTCAGAAATTGCGAAAACAGGACTTATTAGGTAATTATCTGGAGTAAGTGCAATCTCATTTACATCATCATAAGATTGAGAATAAAACAAGGCTCCTTCGAATCCAAAACTTTCTCCACCTCCTGAATAAATACCCCAATTAACACCATCTTGGTCGTTATCATAAATACCCCAATTCAAATAATCTTCAGAATCAGAAGACCAAGCGATTGTTTGTGCATTAATAGATTGAATGGCTAATAAACATAAAACAAATAAAGTAATTTTTTTCATAAGCGTTGAAGGTTTAAATGAATTAATAAACTACAATATATAAAAATATTAGTTTGTTTTTATAATTAACACCTCTATTATAAGTGGTTTACAATTATTTATGCGATTAATGTAATTTTTTAGTACGTTTGTTGCTGTAACTTAATTATTTTAATTTGAAAATTGTAGAGCAAATAAAACTACCAATAGCCTTTGAAATGGATCTTTTTGAACAAAAGTTCCTATTGTCAATGTCTAGTAAAGTGGCTTTACTTAACCGCATCACAACATACATCGTAAATCGAAAAGGGAAGCAAATGCGCCCAATGTTTGTGTTTTTGGTGGCTAAAATGGTATCGAATGGCGAGGTTAGTGAACGTACGTATCGTGGCGCTTCGGTTATCGAGTTAATTCATACGGCAACTTTAGTACATGATGATGTGGTTGATGACAGCAACCGCCGCCGTGGTTTTTTCTCTATAAATGCACTTTGGAAAAATAAAATTGCGGTATTAATAGGTGATTATTTACTTTCGAAAGGTTTGCTTTTAAGTATTGATAATAGTGATTTTGATTTGCTTAAAATCATATCAATTGCAGTGCGTGAAATGAGCGAGGGTGAATTATTGCAAATTGAAAAGGCACGCAAGTTGGATATCACCGAAGCTGTCTATTATGAAATAATCCGCCAGAAAACAGCAACCCTAATTGCTGCCTGCTGTAGTTTAGGTGCTGCTTCCGTAAAACCAGAATCGCAACATGTGGAAGTGATGCGCAAATTTGGTGAACTTATAGGCATGGCATTTCAAATTAAAGATGACTTATTTGATTATAGCGACGAACAAATTGGTAAACCTACAGGTATCGATATTAAAGAACAAAAAATGACTTTGCCATTAATTTATGTACTGAATACGGTTGCTAAAAAAGATAAAAACTGGCTTATTAATTCCATTAAAAACCATAATAAAGACACCAAACGGGTTAAAGAGGTTGTTGCATTTGTAAAAACTAATGGCGGGTTGGAATATGCCGCTACCAAAATGAAACAATTTCAGGAAGAAGCACTACAGCTGCTTAGTGCCTACCCTGAATCAGTCTATAAAGATTCTTTAGAACTTATGGTAAATTACGTTATTGATAGAAAAAAATAAGTCTTTTTTTGTTAGTTAATTGCTTCACCCAAAAATTTCTCAACAGATATTTTGGCTACGTTCAGTGCGCGTAACTCATTTTTCTTTTTGAATGAATGCCCTTCCATACGCTTTAATATGTCTTTAAGTATCTTTATCGCTTCATTAATGTACGGCCCTTTGTTTAGCATCACGCACTCCGCTTGCACACCAAGGGCGGCATCACTTATTTCGGCACGTGTAGGAATACCCGTTTTGGCGAGATTTTCCAATACTTGTGTTGCCCAAATAACCGGAATATGTGCAGCTTCACACAGCCATAATATCTGATTTTGTACTTCAGAAATACGCTCAAAACCAATCTCGACCGCCAAATCACCGCGAGCAATCATTACGCCTATTTTATTTCGCTCCATACCTTGAATCAATATCTCTGGTAAGTTTTCAAAAGCTTCTTTATTTTCAATTTTAAAAACAACACCTAGGTTTTCGGCATTATTCTTTTTAAGTTCTTCATATAAACATTTCACATCATCTGCGGTTCTCACAAATGAATAGCCCACAATATCAGCATATTTGCATACAAAAGGGAGGTGCTCAATATCTTTTTGGGTTAATGCAGGTAAATTAAGTACGGTATTAGGAAGATTGATGCCTTTATGCGATGAAAGTTTCGATTTGTATGAATCGGTAATCACCAATTCTACTTCATCAGCCTTTTTAGAAATGACTCTTGATTTTATCATACCATCATCAAAAAGTAATATATCGCCTTCTTTCACATCATCAATTATTTCGTGCAACAAAACACCTATTTCGGCTTTTTCAAGTTGCTGGTTTACTTCCCCAAACAGTGATTTTTTTCCTAAAGTTTCACGTTTGGTAAGAATGATGTGCTCGCCCACCTGTATTGGGATGGCACTTTTTATTTCTCCGTCTTTTTCATGAATTTCTATGGTCGAGGTTCTTATTTTCGGCCCTGACAAATCCATATAAACAGTAATTTTCCGGTGTGTTTCTTTATTAATTTCATGGATGGTGTTCAGCATTTTTCGCCATATAGCTACATTACCATGACTTAAATTTATACGAGCTATTTCCATGCCACTTAAAAACATATCTCTAATAATCTGTTTGTTTTCAGCAGCTTCAATGGGCAATGTCACCATGATTTCGGTAAAATGTTTGTTTTTGGTTTCGTTGAATAACTTATTAGCATGCTTTTTTAGCAGGTTTTTACTTCCTTTATAGCCTATTAATTCAATATTCGGATTGGCGTCAAACGGAAGCCCTTGAATAAGTTTTAGGTTTCTAACCACATTGTACAAATTACCAAACACATAACCTTCAGCACTTCGTATGGAGGAAACACCCAAATCGGATAACGTATCATGGTATCGTCTTAAATCAAAACTTCGTAAAACCAAATACCTAAAAAGATTTTTGGCACTCAACCTATAATCGGCATGAACGTTGGCTATTAAAGATTCAATCTTACTTTCATTATCAATAATTGTTTGTAAAATATGCGTTAACTCCTTATCAATTCTCTTGATTTTCATTGTTAAAATAGGTGTTGTTTTATGTCTTTAAATTAATCAAAATCTTTATTAATAACTAACTTAAAGCGCAAATAAACACCCCATTTTGCTAAAAAAAACACAGCAATACCGCTGTTTCATTTACGGGGTAAATTACACATAACACCCTTAAAATCAACCATAAAATACAAAAATTACTTTACTGAAATAGTTGTGGAAACCAAAAGACTAGAATTCTTTTAAATAAACAGCTATATATTATACAAACACACACTGGTTATTGCTGTTGTTGTTGCTGTTGTTGTATGATGCTTTCTAAATTTCGTTGGTAGCTGTTATTGTTATCAGAACCTGCGAATGTATTTGGCGGTAGCACGGTAGGTTCTTGCTTTTTTGTTGTGCCAATTTCTACTTTAACAAACAAATCGGATGCAACGCTCCGCTTAAAAACACCTTTCACGGGCGAACAATCGGTATAATCTCTCCCTATTGCCAATCGCACATGGTTTTCATTTGCAATGGCATTATTTGTTGGGTCTATACCGAACCAACCGTAAAACGGAATATAGGCTTCTATCCAAGCATGGGTGGCTCCTTCACCGCGTTTGGCACCATCGGTTGGACAAATGTAACCGCTAACATAACGCGCAGGAATACCACACATTCTTACTATCTGAAGCATGATATTTGTAAAATCTTGACAAACACCTGCTTTTAAACTCCAAACCTCATCGATAGTGGAGTCCACATTGGTAATACCCGTTATATAATTAAAGTTTGTGTACACGTATTCGCAAAGTTCTAAAACCGTTTTGTAAGGTGTTTTTTGAAGAAGATTTTTAGATTGGATTAGGTTTTGTACATCTTCAGAACCTATAAATGGCATAGGTTTTATAAAATCGATAACATTGGCATCGTATTTCCGAAGCTTTAGTTCTTCCCATTGAATTACAACATCAGCAACATCTTCTGGGAAAATCTTATCAAATGTCATGACTTCAATTTCGGAAGTAATACAAAGCTCATCATGCGGTTCGGTAATTAAAAAAGTACCTATGCGGTTGTTGTAAAAATCGCTAAAGGTTTCCACAAACGCATTATTAGTAATCGATATAAAATGAGAGGCTACTTTTTGGTAGTCGTCGATAATAGGATATAATCTAATTAAATTAGCACCATCAACCACCATGCTACTGTAGCTGTACTTTGTAATGTGTTTTATAAAGAATATTGCCATAATAATTTTAAGTTTAATTAAACATTAGATAGGTAAACCGAATTGATATTGGCCGAGATGTTTTTGATATCTTCTTTAATACCATCAATAAAACTATGTAATCCTTGTGCGTTTATAGTTTCGATACTGGTGTATTTAATGGTACTTTCAAGCTTTCCCAATAAAAATTCCAGATTGTTTTTTTCTAATTCATTTGTTTCAATTAGCTGGTTAATATGCCTATTTAGCTTATTTACACAGTAATATACCGACCTAGGAAATAACTTATCTTGAAAAACCATTCGGATAACATGTTCTTCGTTAAAAGTGGATTTATGAGTTTTAAGGTAAAGTTGATAGCCACCAACGGATAGTAATAAATTTTTCCAGTAAAAGCTTTTTTCCAAACTATCGGAAGTATTTCCTATTTCGATAAGTTTTAGAGCCGTGAAATCGGATATTTGGATAACACGTTCTAAAAATTTACCAACATTCATAAAATAGTATGAAGCGCCACGTTCTTGTGTAATATCAAACGTTCCGTAATAAATAAGATGATGTTTTCTTAAATCTTCCAGAAACTGTACAGGGTCTTCTTCCCGAAGTCTTTTTGGCAAATCCTTACTAGTAAGATATAGATAATAATTGTTGACGCATAACCAAAGTTCGCGCGATATATGCTCTTGAACACTACGGGCATTTTCCCTGGCTTTTGTAACAATATTTAAAATGGAGTTTGAATTACTTAAATTGAAAACCATAAAATCAATACATTCTATGGCATCTTCGGTAAAAAACTCGTTTTCAGAGGTTGTGAAATTATTAATGATCGGTGTCCATGAAAAAAGTTCTGGCGAGTCTTGATTGGCATAAAAGTTTACTTTTAGTAAACTTAAAATACCGTTACCGCGTTCCATATACCTATCTAACCAAATAAGGTTATTTGCTACTCTACTTAACATATACTTGCTTTTTTCAGAATTATTGTAATACCCATGTGTCCTTACTACCACCTCCTTGTGAACTATTAACCACCAACGAGCCTTTTTTAAGCGCAACCCGTGTGAGGCCTCCTGGACAGATATCAATCCCATCTTTACCAAACAGTGCAAACGGGCGTAAATCGATACAGCGCGGAGATAATTGTCCATTGATGTAACAAGGTGCTGTTGATAATCTTAAAATGGGTTGTGCAATAAAGTTTTCTGGTTTTTTCTTTACATTATCTAAGTAATCCTTTATTTCAATATCGGTTGCCTCGTGACCCATTAGCATCCCATAACCACCACTACCATCGGTTTTTTTAATTACCATTTTTCTTATGTTTTTAGTAACATAGTCAAGTTCATCAGGCTTGCCTAATTGGTAGGTTTCAATATTTTTTAAAATAGGCTCTTCATTTAGGTAATACTTTATCATATCGGGCACGTAAATGTATATTGCTTTATCATCAGCAATTCCAGTACCAGGAGCATTTACAATGTTTACATTACCTTTTCTGTAAGCTGACATGATACCGGCAACACCTAAAGCGCTTTGGGCATTAAATTCCAAAGGGTCTAAATAATCATCATCAACACGTCTGTAAATAACATCCACTTGTTTTAAACCGTTAGTAGTTTTCATATAAACGATATGGTTTTTCACTACCAAATCATTTCCTTCAACTAACTCAATACCCATTAATCGAGCAAGTGTTGTATGCTCGTAATAAGCCGAATTGTAAATACCTGGAGTTAGCAAAACAATGTTTGGATTGGGTTTGTCTGATAATTCTTTAAGCTTTTTATAAAGCATATTGGGATAGTTTGAAACCGACCGTACTTGGCTTTTGGGCAACATACCAGGAAACAAACGTTTTGAAATTTCCCTATTTTCAAGCATATAACTAACCCCCGAAGGTGTTCTCAAATTATCTTCCAGCACATAAAACTCGCCATCGTCGTTGCGTATTAAATCGACACCTGATATATGGATATACACATCATACGGCACTTTTACACCCTTCATCTCACGCAGAAAATTTGGACATGAGTATATTAAATCAACAGGAATAAGCCCATCCTTAATAATAAATTGCTCGTTGTAAATATCTTTAATAAACAGGTTCAAGGCTTTAAGGCGCTGTTTGATGCCTTCTTCAATTTTACTCCATTCTTCAGCAGTTATAATTCTTGGCACTATATCAAAAGGAAATATTTTTTCAATGCCCTCATTATCGCTATAAACCGTAAAGGTTACACCTTGGCTCATAAATAACTGTTTTGACAAATCTTCTTTTTTGGAAAGTTTATCGGGAGATGTGTTTGCCAGATAATCAATAAATCCTTTATATTGTTCTCTAAACTTGTCATTTTCACAGTACATTTCATCCCAAGTAATTGGGAGTTTTTCATAAGACGAAAAGAGGTGATTGTTGCCCATAGTTATAGCGTATATAGCCAAATGTAACAAATTGTTGAAAAATATTTAATAATTTAACTATTTACATAAATAAAATTTATGCTTTATTTGAATTTCTTAAAAATAATTCATTATTTTAATGAAGACTATATTTTTTTTAGATTTAATTATGTTCTATATAATTCTATTGGTAATATCCAATTGCTTAAGTTTTCAAAATTGACTAATCAATTGGCATTTTAAATTATTTTAAAAAAAAATAAAACATCAGGCAACCATTAGCATAAAATTTGCGTCTTTATACATAGAAGGCTAAATGAACTCATTTTTGAAAGTAATACAACTCCATAAAAACGAATCGGCACTCATTAAAAGTGCCATAAATAACAATCGGGAAGCACAACATGTGTTATACGAGTTGCATGCGCCAAAAATGTTAAGCGTTTGCCGATACTATATCAAAGATGTGCAACATGCTGAAGAAGCAATGCTTAATGGGTTCTTTAAAGTGTTTTCAAATTTGAATAATTTTAAAGCCGAAGGTAGTTTTGAAGGTTGGATACGACGTATTATGGTTAGGGAATCCATTTCGTTTTTACGGCAACAGAAACATATTGAGTTTCCTGTTGAAGACTATGATTATAATGAAGAAAGTTTCAATCCTGTAAAATCAGACATGGACGTTGCCGAAATCCAACAATTGATTGACGCACTTCCCGAAGGTTACAAAATAGTATTCATAATGTATGCCATTGAAGGTTATAAGCATCATGAAATTGCCGACATGCTAAAAATTACAGAAGGTACCTCAAAATCGCAATTATTTAAAGCGCGCAAGATGCTTCAGGAAAAATTACAGAAATTAAATAATACAGCAAGTTATGGAATCAAATAAATTCGACAACAGCATAAAAGAAACCTTAGAAAACAGGCGGTTGCAACCATCAAACGATGCGTGGAATAAACTTTCACAACGTTTGGAAAACCAAAACAAAAAACAAACCAACAAATCCATTTGGTTTATAGGTGTTGCAGCAAGTTTGGTAGGATTGCTATTTGTTGTTTTTCAGTTTTTCAACACCAAAGAAATAACCCCTACAATTACAGAAATGCCTACTGTTAAGCAACAAGAGAAAACACCCATTGCATCAGGAAATGCCGAGGCAACGAATACTGTTTTAGAGGAATCACATCCCATTAAAACTATTAAAAAACAACAGATAAAAGATAATATTACCAGCGTCGCCAAAAAACAAATGCTGGAAAAAGAAAATAATCATTTAGCAGAAGTTAACACCAATGAATCGCTTGAAACACAAAAAATAGAAACCATTTTAGCTCAGGTTAACAATTTGAAAAACAATAACCAAACCGTTACTGACGCGTATATTGAAACCTTACTTCGTCAAGCTCAAAAAGAAATCAGGTTGCAAAAATTATACAA
>Ga0138256_10009701_pt1 | contig 10102 bp, 6 predicted proteins | sample KNB2016incub_MG_FD_105486 | JGI IMG/M metagenome (GOLD analysis project Ga0138256, IMG submission 105486) | Active sludge microbial communities from wastewater in Klosterneuburg, Austria - KNB2014incub_MG | ecosystem: Engineered > WWTP > Activated sludge > Unclassified | place: Austria...
AAGTTTAAAGTTTAAAGTTTAAAGTTTAAATAAAGTATATTTTAAAAAGAAAATATAAAACCATATTAACAGATAGTAATCCATTTAACCAATATAAGATCCAATAGTTTGTATATTAAAAATTATGAATATTACTAAGTTAAGAAATGAACTAAATATCAGAAGGTTGTATAGAAATTCGGATTCGAAATTATTTTTTGAATTATAAAAAAATAATACCATTGATACTACATACGAGATAAGAAATAATGAACCAAACAAATCAAACTTATAATTAGGCTCTAAGAAAATATATCCGAGAAAATAAAAAAATATAAGTGTTTGAAGTGATAATGAGACAGCGATGAGTTTTTTCATGAATCGAGTTTTTCTTTCAACTTATCTAAAGCTATTTAACATTAGTGTTATTAATGAGTCATCCCTTAATAAATTATTTAAATTCTATAGACAGAAATGCCTTCAATTCCTTTAAAATCTTTTTCATTTACTGTAGCGATTTCTTTAATTTTATTTCTGATCATGATAGAAGCTATTTCGATATCATATACATTATTCCTTTTTGGAGATAATGACTTTACAAGATATTTGAAAATCAAAAGACTCTCTGTATCCGGGAAAAGTATTTTAGTATTTGCAATAATATCTTCCAGATAATTTAAAGTTAACTCCTGATTTATTTCTAGTTTCGAGCAAACAGATACAAATTCTGAAATATTTTAACTTGTAGTAAATAATTCTATTAATCCATCATTCAATAATTTTGAAGCTCTTTTGTGAAAAACAGAGTTTCTGTCTAAGTCGTAAATGAAAATGTTAGTATCTACCAACACTTTATTCATAAGCCAAATCACGTATATTGATTTTATCTGCTTTTCCTTTTAAATCAACTGATGCAGAATGTTTCCAGTTTTTTTTTACTTTATTTTTTTTCACTTCCTTTATTGTTATCTCAACTTCTTTTCCAATCAGATTTTTGGAATTCGCAATCTTTAAAGTATTACTTCTTAATTTGGTTTTTATTTTTAATGTTTTCATAATTTGCTAATAAAGTATTTGTATTTCTGTATCTAAATTACAAATTTTATAGATGAATAAAAAAGAATTTATTCTATAAAATTAAGTATCTCTGCAGAGTCATTTCGCTTTTAGAATTTCCGGAGAAGAACATAATCTGTGCGAAAGATTCTATGAGCTTGTTCATCGCTTTTGCCCAATCAAATTCTTCCAGTACTCACAGCTGTTGGTGGATTCCTGCTTCGTCGGATAAATGCCTGCTGCTCAAAGAATACTGTTAACCGGGCATGGTTTTAGATTTACAAACATCCGAATAATTTTTTCAAAGCATCATAATTTTTAACTTGACATTATAGGGGGGGGGGAGATATTTTGTAAAAACTCAGGAAGAATATTTCCCTCCCCAAAGAGAAATATTTCATGAAAATTTTAATAGCTCCTTAATTTTAATTTGAACAAATATGAAAAAATTAATTTTTAATTAATCCGCCTTTAATTTCTTTATACAAATATCTCTGATTTTACTCATTGCTTTTTCTTTATTAAGTCTGAATTCTTATGTCCTAATCTTGCTATTGTGAAAATTTATTTTCAATGATTTTATATCATTAATAAAAAATAATTTTTAAATTCAAATAAACTCCCAAAAAATTTATGAAAAATATCTTAGCTGTAATATTATTTTCTACAATACTAAATCCAGTTAGTAATAATCAACGCTCAGGTGATTCAGGAGTGGCTCTGAATTTATCACTATAACAACTTAAATATTGTTTTGTAAAAATAAATCTATATAAATTATGAATAAGACCTCCGTTGTTTTTATAATATTAATTTTATTTTTGTCAGTTTGTCATCCGGTCAAATCTCAGGATAATATAAAACCCAAGGATTTTGGATTGTCATTAATTCACGGTCAGATAAATCCTAAAAAAATGACAAAGAAGCAAATGGATACTATTGTAGTTTGCGATATTAATTACGAAGATCATTTTCCGGATATTTGTATTTATAGTAATTACGGAAATGAAATATCAATTTTCTTAGGTCAGGGAAACGGACTGTTTGGATTCTATAAAAAAATTCCTTTGGAGAAAAAAGCATTTAAAATCGAACCGACACTTCCGGAAGATTATCCATTTTACTTATCCAGATTTTATGATTTAAAAATCACATATACTGACGGGAGTGAACAAACTTTCCGAAATAAAAAAATAAATTCATTTAACGAACAGCCTGAACCTAGAGTCCCGAAGTGGGATTTTTTTAATGATGCCCGAGTATTCATTTATGATTTTACTTATGTAAGTGTCTGGCAGAGTGAACGAAACGGACAGCCACAATCTACAGTTGCTTTAGGTGATATTGATAATGATGGTAGAAATGAAATGGTGTATACTTTTTATCCGGTTGTAGATTCGGGATTTCCTCAATATAGTCCTACACGGATGGTTGTTTTTGAATCAATTGGACATGATAAATTTATAATAGACTGGGATACAACTCTGCAATCCGGTGGAGGAAACAGGGCGACTAATTTGATATCTGATTTTGACAAAAATGGTAAAAAAGAATTTTTCGGAGTAGCTTTTGATCCAAATTTTAACAGAGGGACATATGGATTATTTGAATGCAGCGGAGAAAGAAAGTACAGGTTTTGGAAGATTGACGGATTCGATTTTTTGGGTGACATTACAGATCTTGCATATATTGACACAATGAAAATAATAGATGGCTCCAATAACCCCGGTATGTGGATTAATTTTTATCTATCAGGGGTTTATCCTAATTTATATGACAGAATTAGTCCTTATGTTTACACAAGAAAACATGAAGTATTTGGATTCGGACACTTTGAATTCTCTACTCTGCCGGGCGCAGCTGTTGAGTACATAAGAATTCCATGGAGAATAGATGATATAGATATAGCTGACATTGACAGAGACGGAAACAATGAAATTGTGCTGGGTTTGTACGGAGGTACAGACTTTATAGATTATATGGACTCTACCGGAGTCAGCGGAAATTTAGGGTATCAATATAAAACAATTGTTCCCGGAGTTCCACTTTCGGGAGGATACAACTTTACAAAAGATTTTGATGATGACGGCTATAATGAAATAATCTCTTGCGGCGTTGGAATAGCAAGAGGTTCTATTGGAGTGACAAAACATACAGGTCAGCCGGGGGAAAATAAGTTTACCACAATGTGGTGGGATACTGTCGGAGTGATTGGTCAACCGAATTGGGGAATAGACAGCGCAACTGTGAATGGAAAATTCACTATTCTTCATCCAACTGTAAAATATATGGGACCCCGAGATATTGAACACATTTATACTTTTGCCCGAAATGGATTATATAGCTTTTACACCTCGTCTCTAACAATTTTAGACACAACAGGTTTTATAGGTACAAAATTTTTTGATATTGACAATGATGACCAAATGGATATTGTAACTCCAGTAGGATATGGATTCCCTCCTATCAAACAATATCTGGGAGTTTTTAAAATGGATTTTATTACTCAAACGAATAATAATACTAATGTTAATATTTCAACGTATAAACTTTTTCAGAATTATCCGAATCCCTTCAATCCAAACACAATCATAAAATATATTGTTTCTGAAAATAGTGAAATGAAACTAAAAGTTTATAATATAATAGGTAAGGAAATACAAACATTAGTTGAACAAATGCAAACCCAAGGAAGTTATGAAGTGAAATTTAAAGGAGGAAATTATTCAAGCGGTATTTATTTTTACAGCCTTTTTATAAATAACAACTTAATTGAAACAAAGAGAATGATATTACTCAAATAGCTTGATACAAACAAAAAAAGAATATGAAAATTATATATCTAACCTTCTTTATTATTATTTCTTCAATGAGCTTAAACTCTATTGCTCAAGTCTCACCATTGTGGCAGGTTTCATTTAATGATTCTTTACCGGAGGATAATTTCGCAGTCAAGAGCAAGATAGATAACGAAGATAATATAGTCATACTGGCACGTGGGTCTAACAGCAGTTTAGGAACAGGTGTGGATTTCATTTTGATAAAATATAATGGTAAAGGTGAAAAATTATGGAATAGAAGATTCAATGGAACCGGTAACAGTTCAGATTATCCTGCTGATATGGTTATCGATAAATACAACAATATCTATGTAACAGGCAGGAGCTGGGGAGGATCCTCTACGAAGAATGATTACTTAACATTAAAATACAGTCCTTCTGGCGAATTAATGTGGTCAAGAAGGTTTGACTGGCTTGTCAGCAGAAATGATGAGGCATATGCAATGGCTCTAGATTCGAATGAAAATGTTTATGTCACGGGATTTGCATCTTATGATTATTCAAATGGCCATGAAATTAGTGAAATGCTTACTGTAAAATATAATTCATTAGGTGAGCAAATATGGGTTAGAGGTTTTCAAGGGCTTAGTGATCAAATTGATTGGGGGTATACTGTTGTTTGTGACAGTAAGAATAACATCATTGTATCGGGATTCACTTATTCCATTAATCTTAATTTCACTGATATTATTTCAATCAAATACAATTCTTCAGGTAATGTACTATGGGAAAAAAGATTCTATAATCATGGAGATGACTTTATTCGACCGTTATTCAGCCGGATCGATGTAAATGATAATATTATTATTGCAAGTTATTATAAAGGAGATTCAACTTTGATGGATTATCTTACATTCAAATATGATTCAACTGGTACATTCCTTTGGTCACGAACTTATGACGGGGGAATACAATTAAATGATTGGGTAAATGATATAAAAATTGATTACAAAAATAATATTATAGTTACCGGATCAAGTCCCGGATTAGGAACAAGTTATGATTTTTTAACAATTAAATACTCTCCTGAAGGTAATATGCTATGGCAAAACAGATATAATGATTCAACGAATACAAATGATGAAGGTACTACTGTGGCTGTGGATAGTAAGGAAAATGTATTAGTGTTCGGTACGGTTAACAGTGAATATTCAGTTGTTTGTTATTATAACGAAAATGGGAAATTAATATCAAATTTCCGAAATCATTCTATGAAGAATGCAGCTTCTATTAATATAGACAAGAATGATTTTCCTGTTATAGTCGGTCTCAGAGATCCGAAAACAATTACTGCAAAATATCTGGATATAATTACAAATGTTTTATCGAGCAATTCAAGTTATCCTGACAAATATATACTTCAGCAGAATTATCCAAATCCGTTTAACCCTTTTACAAATTTGGAGTATGTAATTTTGAATAGAGGATTTGTTATTTTGAAAGTATATAATTCCCTTGGAAAATTAATTAATACATTAGTTAATGAAGATAAAATTCAGGGAACGTATAAGGTTAAATTTGACGGAAGTAACCTACCAAGCGGGATATATTTTTACAGTCTCTTTATTAATGATAACTTAATAGAAACAAAGAGAATGATATTACTCAAATAGCTCATAAATATTTTAATCGAATTATTACTATGAAATATTTCAATTTCTACATATAGTTCTGCCGCGATTACATTCGTGGCGGAACATAAATAAAAAGAGGTACCCGGTACTTTAAATTGCCTGCAAGCAAAAGATAAAGCTTAATCTTTTTAATAAGATTTACTGGGTCCCTCTATTTTTATTTCAAATTAATAAATTTTAATAACTTTTAAACACTAAAAATATGAAAAACCTAAAAAAAATATTTCAATACTTCTTTTTAATATTATACATTACAATTTTTATATCACCTTTAGATACTTTTTCACAAGGAACATATTTCCATGATGCAGATTTTGTTTATTTGAGAGAAGGAAATCCGGATAATTTTGATTCGGTACTGGCAACTGATCAAAGATCCATATATTGGGATATGAGCTCAATAGATACAAATGCAAACCGTCTCGATATTTGCATAGGCTATAATGAGCTTCATTCCGGTCCTCAAACAGATTATCTTTGGGGCAACTGGCTTCGCAACGAGAATAATGTAAATTTCAATTATGAAAATCCAGACTTAAGATATTTATATTCTATACCAAGTGTTATTACAGACAGCATAACTGGGATATCATTCATTAATCTCAAAGAGAATGCAAAAAATTATTTAGTAGTATTAAGAGCAAGCGGAAATATGGAAATCCGAAAAAATGAAAATTCCTTCATACAAATTAATAATCCTACTACAATATCCAATGTGTTTGGAAAAAATCCCGTTGTCGGTAAATTCTCAACAGACACGCTTCAGGATCTGGCAATCATAACTCCAACCGGAATTAGAGTCTTTAAAGGTACTGGCGGAACAAATCCAACCTTAGAAGAAGTTTTTGTAATTCAAGGTTATGTATTTAAAAAAATAGCTATGGCACAGATTAATAAGCGCTATAGTCCTTACTCAATTATAGATGGTGAAACCAGCAACAGGGATGAAATTATAGCTCAATATGGAAACAATATTTACATTTTCAATAATAATAATAATAACACAACAAATTCAACACCTACAACAACAATTGGTTTTTCAGATAATTTATCGGATTTTAAAGTTGCTGATATGAATAATGATGGCTATAATGATATAATCTCTATTACTCAATATGAAATACCTGACGATTATACTACATACAGCAGAATATCTATATTTTTAAACAACAATGGTACAATAAACACATCACCTATTTATGTAAATGATGGAATTCGATATTCAAACTCTTTGGAAGCTGCAGATTTTAATAAAGATGGATGGAATGATTTAATTATTGATAAAGGAACAGATACAATTGCATTATTTATTAATAATAAAACTTCAGTTTTATTCTCTAACAACCCATCTGAAAGTTTTAGATTTGAAAGTGCTCCCGGACCGTTTCTGTTACCCGTTTTGTTTGCAAACAAAATTACAGCAACAGATTTATACAATAAAGGAGGTATGGGAATAATAATGTCCGGATGGGTCGCTGTCACTAGTTTGGAAAAATTTGAAACTATAATCAGAATAAATGCAACCACAACTGACGCAGTCCCCGCTCCGCCATTACTCTTTAAAAACCTGGTCTTAATTGGTCAGCATTACAGACCAAGGCTGCATATATATAACAGAGGCGACAGGGATTTTCAGAAATATATTATCTATAAGAAGAGTCCTAATTTTAATAACAACAATTGGTTTTTGTATGACAGCTCAAATACATCGGGTGATTACGTTGATGATGCTGAAGCATTTAATGAAGGCGGTTTAAGCGATCCGCCTCCGCCGGATAATTTATTCTATTATGTCAAAGCGCAGGACAATTCTTATCAGGCTTCAATTAGTTCAGACACCATAGGCTATCCTACAACTGTCTGTCCCGGATGCGCTTGGGAAGCGGGAGATAATTTTACGGTTACTAATATTCCGTCAAACGAAATTCCTAAAGAGTATTCTGTTAAAAATTACCCAAATCCATTTAATCCAGTGACCCAAATATATTTCAATATTCCGGTTGAAGGAAATGTTAGGATAACAGTATTTAATATTGCCGGTCAGAAAGTATCCGAGCTAATAAACGAATATAAATCCGCAGGAAGCTACAAGATAGATTTCAACGGAAATAATCTCGCTAGTGGAATTTATTATTACAGAATCGAAGCGGGAAGTTTTTATCTGGTGAGAAAGATGATACTTTTAAAGTAAATAGGTCGTAAAAATCATGTTGTTAATAAAAAGCCGCCTGCTCATTACGAACAGGCGGCTGTATATTAATTAACCATTTTAAATATTACTTCTTCTCTTCACCTTTATCATCAGCCTTATCATCTACTACCTCAAAGTCAGCATTCTCAACATTCGGATCAGCTCCTGCAGAACCGTCTGCTCCCGGCTGTGAACCCGCTTCACCGGTTTGCTGTCCGTCCTGCGGACCGCCTGCTGTCGACTGTGAATACATCTGTGATGAAGCCTCGCTCCATACAGTGTTGTATTCGTCCATTGCAGTTTTTAGTGAAGCTGCGCTGTCAGTCTTGATAGCATCCTTTAATCTGTCAAGAGCGATCTGTACTTTGGATCTTAATTCCGGAGTAAGCTTTTCCTCGAATTCCTTCAATTGCTTCTCACCCTGGAATACCATCGCATCTGCCTGATTCTTCATATCGATCATTTCTTTTTTCTTATTGTCATCAGCTTCATGCTCTTTAGCATCCTTCTTCATCTTCTCAATTTCAGCATCAGATAATCCTGAAGAGTGGGTTATCTTGATCTGCTGAGTCTTACCGGTATTCTTTTCCATTGCTGAAACATTAAGAATTCCGTTTGCATCGATATCAAATGTAACTTCTACCTGAGGCACGCCTCTTGGTCCCGGTGGAATTCCGTCAAGATGGAATCTTCCGAGAGTCCTGTTGTCAGTTGCCATTGGTCTCTCACCCTGAAGCACATGAATTTCAACTGACGGCTGATTATCAGATGCCGTTGAGAATACCTGTGATTTCTTGGTCGGGATTGTAGAGTTGGCTTCGATGAGTTTTGTCATCACGCCGCCAAGTGTTTCGATACCAAGTGATAGCGGAGTTACGTCAAGTAATAAAACATCCTGAACGTCTCCTGCTAGTACACCACCCTGGATAGCTGCGCCGATAGCTACAACTTCATCAGGATTTACACTCTTATTCGGCTCTTTACCAAATAATTTCTTTACGGTTTCCTGAACCATCGGGATCCTTGTCGATCCACCGACTAATATAACTTCATCAATCTCATCAACTTTATATCCTGAATCTTCAATTGCTTTTTTACAAGGACCGACTGTTCTGTCTACCAGGTCACTGATCAGTGATTCAAATTTTGATCTTGTGATAGTTTCGAGTAAGAACTTTGGACCTTCTGCTGTAGCAGTTATATAAGGTAAATTTACTTCTGTCTGAGAACTGGTGGACAATGCTTTTTTTGCATTCTCAGCAGCTTCTTTTAATCTTTGTAAAGCCATTGCATCTTTTCTTAGATCGATACCTTCTTTTTTCTTGAATTCGTCTGCAAGATAATCTATAAGTTTCTGATCAAAGTCATCTCCTCCTAAGTGTCCGTCACCGTTTGTTGACTTCACTTCAAATACACCGTCACCTAATTCAAGTATTGAAATATCAAATGTACCGCCACCCAAGTCATAAACTGCAACTTTCTCATTAGCTTTCTTTCTGTCGAGACCGTAAGCAAGTGCTGCTGCTGTCGGCTCGTTAATAATTCTTTTCACATCAAGTCCTGCGATCTTACCTGCATCTTTTGTAGCCTGTCTCTGCGAATCATTGAAATAAGCCGGAACGGTTATGACCGCTTCGGTGACAGTTGTACCGAGATAATCTTCAGCAGTCTTCTTCATTTTCTGAAGGATCATTGCTGAGATCTCAGGCGGTGAATAAACTTTATTCTGACCGTTGTCAGAAATTTCAATTCTCACTGTATCATTCTCGCCTTTTATTACTTTGTATGGAACTTTCTTTATTTCCTCAGTCACTTCATCATATCTTCTTCCCATAAATCTCTTTATGGAGAATATGGTATTTTCAGGATTTGTAACTGCCTGTCTTTTTGCCGGGTCACCGACAAGTCTGTCACCGTTCTTGGAAAATGCAACTACGGACGGTGTAGTTCTTGCTCCTTCTGCATTTGGAATTACTACAGGATCGTTTCCTTCCATTACGGAAACGCAGGAATTTGTGGTTCCGAGATCAATTCCTATTATTTTACCCATTTTTATATTTCCTCTCTTTTTTAATTAAAATTAAATTTAAACTAAAATAATGCAAAAGGTAATTTACCCAAGCATTTTGAATTTTTAAATCTGTGAATTTAATATTTTTGTAAATGTTTTTTATTATAATTGTATTAGGACTTTTTTTGATTTTTAATTAAAGGGAGCGTCTTTGCCCGCTCCCCTTATGTCTGATATGAAACTAATTTTATTTAATGTTTATTTCTTTTACAACCGGTTTTGCTTCTTCGACTTTCGGAAGAGTGATGTTTAAGATTCCGTCTTTGAATTCTGCGTCTATTGCTTCAATTTTTATGTCTTTTGACAGATTGAAATTTCTGCTGAATTCACC
>Ga0138256_10009702_pt1 | contig 10101 bp, 5 predicted proteins | sample KNB2016incub_MG_FD_105486 | JGI IMG/M metagenome (GOLD analysis project Ga0138256, IMG submission 105486) | Active sludge microbial communities from wastewater in Klosterneuburg, Austria - KNB2014incub_MG | ecosystem: Engineered > WWTP > Activated sludge > Unclassified | place: Austria...
TTATTATTGGGGATTCCGTTGGTTTCTGTAAGTGCCGTAAAACTTTTCGTTGCGTAATTGAAAATATTTATTCCACCGCTATAAGTGCCTACCAGCAATTGTTGATTTGAAAAACTGTAAATTGAGTTGATATAATTGCTGCTAATTGTAGTATTGCTTCCCGGTTTTGATTCAAATGCAGTTATTGAATTTGCAGATATATTCAACAAACACAATCCACCTCCATAGGTGCCTATAAACAAGTTGCCATTGCCGTCATACTTTAATGCTGTAATGATATTGTTGCTTAGTCCTTTATTATCTTCTTTACGAATACTTGAAATTTTGTCAGTTTGTCTGTTAAGTACGCAAAGGCCACCCCCGTAGGTACCAATATAAATATTTCCGTTTTCGTCTTCGGCAAGTGATCTGATATTACTATTGGTTAAACCATCAGCAATTTTATAGCTTCGAACAACTCCCGATTGTGGATTGATAGATGTCAGCCCGCCATAAGTTCCTGCCCAAACAATTCCGTTTCTGTCTTTGATTAGGCAAAACACACTGTTGTCTGCAAGTCCGTTTGCCGTACTATAGACTTGTTTAATGCCGCCCGTTGGTTCTTTAACAACTACACCTGTGCCTAATACACCCATCCACACATTATCCTCTTGGGGTAGAAAACAAAAAACATTCTTATTAGGAATTACATTACTCAATGGATCATCAGGCAAGGGCAACTCTGTTTTAAAACGCATCAGGTCTTCTTTGTAGTAATCAAGACCATTGTCTGTTCCAATCCAAATTATGCCGGCTTTATCACGATATACTGTCCAAATACTATTGCTACTGATAGAAAAAGGGTCTGTTTTGCTATGTGTAAAAGACGAGTATGTAGATACATTACTGTCAAAAATTATCAAACCTCCTCCAATTGTTCCGGCAATAATACTTCCATCCAAGTCTTTATTGATTCCAAAAACAGAGTTGTTTTCAAACTTGCCCAAATTGGTGTAATGAGTAAAAGAGCGATTGTCTGTTCGCATAGCACTCATACCACTATTGATGGTGCCTATCCAAATCTTATTCTGAAAATCGGCATAAAGACAGGTAATGCTGTTTTCTAAAGGAGAGTTTGTATTTGCAGGGTCATGGTTTATGATTGTAAAATTGCCGGTTTGATTACGATCGGCAATTGCAAGTCCGTTATCCGTTCCAATATACATTACACCATTCTTATCCTTTACTATAGCCGTAATATTATTACTGCAAATAGAATTCGGAATTGCTTTATTAGCAGTAAAATTTTGCCATTTACCGGTTGAAGTATTTAAGAGGTTGATGCCGCCACCAGCTGTGCCAACCCACAAAACTCCTGAAGCATCTTCTTCCATGCAGGTAATCTGATTGCTACTTATGGCGTTTCCTTTGGTATTTGTTCTAAAACTACCGAAATGTTCGGTTTCAATATCGAAAAAACTAAGTCCATCATCAGTACCTATCCACAACTTTCCATTATGGTCTTCAAACAAACAACGGATGCCATTGCTGGAGACAGAAGTTTCGTCAGATGGATTGTGCTTATAGACATCAATTTTATAGCCGTTATAGCGGTTTAGTCCATCTTCTGTGCCAATCCAGATAAAGCCAATTTTATCCTGAATGATGCAGGTAATTCTGTTGTGCGATAGTCCGTTTACAGTATTAAGATGCCTGAACACATCACTTTTTTGTGCAAAAGCATTGATGGCTATTAGGAAAAACAGCCAAAAAAGGTGGGTGACTTTTTGAATTGCTTTTGAAAGCATGGGTTCAAAAATAGGATTTATTGTTTAATTCCCGTACCATGACAAACTTTACAATTTGCCCATGCTGCCGGCTTAACTACTTCTGACACTGTGTAGGTAACAAAATTTCTAGGCCCTAAACCATTACTGATATCTTTAACAATAGAGCGGTTACGTTTAACCTCCGGCTGTAGAATTTTTCCTTTACCTTTACAGATAGGACAAGGGATTTTGGCAATGGTTGGCTCAGAAACTTTAGGTTCTTCTTTTTTCTCCTCAGGAATCTTTGTCACATTCTTATTTTCTTCAGGCTCAGGTTTTACGTTCTCCTTGTCTATTACTTTCGATTCTCCCACTGCCCTTCCGTTTTCGTACATGGTAACTGTTTCTTCACCCGTCTCATCAATATATGTTCCTTCGCCATTAAATACATTATTTAAAAAAGTTCCTTTGTAACGATCGCCTGTGGCATAAGCATACACACCACTTCCACTGTACAATCCATCTCTGAATTCACCGGTATAGACATCGCCATTTGAATAATAACAGGTACCTTGTCCATTAAATAAATCATTTCTGAACTGGCCTATATAAGTACTGCCATCGGCAAATATGAAAATACCCGAACCATTGTAAACGTCATTAATAAAATCACCACTATAGCGACTACTGTCATTATAATAATAAGTGCCCTTTCCTGCTTTTTTTGAGTTAACAAAATCACCTTCATACCAATCGCCATTTGCATATCTCCAGGTTCCTTTACCCTGCACCATGTCATCTACAAACTGTCCTGTGTAGGTACTTCCATCGTTGAATGTAAAAGTTCCACTTCCATGCTTGCTGCCTTCAAAAAAATCGCCAATATATTGGTTGCCGCTGTTGTAAATATAAATGCCACGACCATGAAATTGATCATTTACAAAATCACCTGTATAGCTGTTTCCATTTCTGTAACTGTAGTTACCTTTCCCATTCAACCTACCTTGTGTAAAATCTCCTTCATAACGATTTCCGTTTCTGTAATTCATTACACCTTTACCATCCGGGCTACCATTTTTAAAAGCACCTTCATAACGATTACCATTCTTATACAGGTAAACGCCTGTGCCATTTACGCAGTCTCCACTTTGACAGCCTACAATATTGGTTGCACGATTTAATGTGTCTGACTGTGAAAAAACAGCCAATGGCATTAAAACGAACAATATATTATATAACAGATTTCTTAATATCTCCATTACTTTGTTTTAAATCAGGTGGTGTAATCAGCGGCAAAGAAATTGTAAAAACTGTTCCAACACCCTGTTCTGACTCAAATTTTAATTTTCCTCCATGTTGTTTTTCAATAATGTCGAAACTTACTGACAAACCAAGCCCTGTACCTTTACCTGTTGGTTTTGATGTAAAAAACGGATTATAAATTTTATCCTTGATGGCATCAGGTATTCCTGTGCCATTATCAGTAATTGCAATTTCAAGAAACTGTCCGGCAACATGAGTTGTAACACTTACCTGAGGTTTATATTTTATTTCCTGCTTATTGGCATTTGATTTTACAGTACGCTCATGAACTGCATAAAATGCATTATTAATAAGATTGATAATTACCCTTCGCAACTCCTGAGGTAAAACTTTAATTGCTGGGGCTGTTACATCAAAATCTTTTTCAATGTGACAATAAAAATCTGCCTCTGTGGATTTCTTGCCATGAAAAGCCAATGCCAAAGATTCATCAACAAGAATATTAATATCTGATAGCTCTTTTTCGGCTGTTTTACTTCGGCTGTGCAACAACATACCTTTAACAATAGAGGAAACTCTTCCACCATGATGATTGATACGTTTGAGATTCGATTTCAACTCATCAAGTAAAGCTTCATCTTTGTTTTTTATATAATCATCAATCATGTCCATGCTTAAAGTAGAAAAGTTGTTTACAAAATTCAGTGGGTTTTGAATTTCGTGGGCAATGCCTGCCGTCAGCTGACCTAAAGATGCCATCTTCTCGGATTGCACCAACTGCTCCTGTGTTTGCTTTAGTTGTTCATGCGCCTGTCGCAACTCCTGATGTGCCTGCCTGAGTTGTTCTAAAGATTTTCTTTTAAGTCTATAGCGGTTTATCAAAAATATGATTCCCAAAACAATCAATCCCGAAATACCTAAAAGTATATTTCTAAACTCTTTTTGTTTGCTGATTTGCAATTCTTTTTTTGCAAGTTCGGCTTCTTGTTTTATTTTTTCTCCTGCAATTTTATCCAACTCCAGCTCCTTCAGTTTTTTTTGCGCTTCGGCAAGAGTTAACTCTTCTAAAGCTTTCTCCTTATTCTGACGTTCAATGTCAAGGGTAGTTAATTGTTGACTAAGCTCATACTCCTGCCTCGAAACTATATTGTTTTCGTTACTGGCCGATTGACTTAATAAAAACAGAATTTTTTCTTTTTCTGCCTGCAATGCTGCTGTTTCTTTCACAACTGTTTCGCTGGCTTTTAGCTGCCTATATAACTCATGATAACGGTCGGCTTTTGTAAAATCATTATTAAAACTGCTTATAGTGACAATTTTAAGATATGTGTCTTTTAACAATTTTTGTAAAAGAACGTTATCTCGAAACTCCAAACTTTGTTTGAAATAAGTTACAGCCTTCAAATAATCATCATGTTTGAGATAACATAATCCCAAATTTCGAGTAGCCAATGCCTGAAATGTTTTATTATTTAACTTGGTGGCATACTTTAATTGTTGCAGATAATTAACTGATGCACTACTAAATCGTTTGGCAACAAGATCAATGTCTCCCATACGTTCAAACAGATAATATTGTTGAAGCAAAAAGTTTTTGTCTGAAAAATAATGCCATGCACTACCGAGTAATGTCTTTGCCGAAACCGTATCAGCATGTTGAAGAAAAATCAAACCTGCCATTGCCTGTACGTAGGCCTTTATTTGTGCTGAGTTGGTTAAATCTTTTTCAAGCAATTCATTATAAATAGTGAATGCCTGCTCGTGACGGCCTGCAACATCAAGTGCAAATGCATACTGTGCCATAGCTGATGCTGCATCCTTATGCTGCGGCTTATGATTAACTGCTATTTGCAAAAATTTCAAAGCCTGAATAAAATCACCATTGAGCAGATTATAGTATCCGGCATTATTGGCGAATTGGAAAATTTCCAATTGTCGTTTGTTCATCATTGCATCGTCTAACAATTTTTCGGCAGACTTTAATGCAACCGGGTCAGCAGTTACAGTTACAAAAAATGGTCTTGAAAAAACAGGTAAATCTTTTCGGTCAAATACAGAATAAAATTGTTTTGCATCACCTTTAACAAGAGCGCAAACGAGACAAAAAATAAAAATTAAAACTTGCTTCTTCATCACCGCAACGAATGCCAAATGTATTCAATTTTTATCAATTGACATTACCCTTTACATTCTTATTGCCTAAGCTTAAGTCCAAACCGGAATGAATAAAAAGGACTGGCCTTGCCATCATAACTACAAACAAAATCTGCCCGTATTGCCCCGAGTTTTTCTAATCCAACAGTTAATTCATAATGGCTTTTTAATTCAGCAACCTTCAGGAAGTGAAAACCTACAACTTCATTCAATTTCAACTTTCGGATCAACGGAATTTTGTTGGTGATAAAACGATTTAGATTGTATTCTGCATGAATAGCTAAAGCATTTCTTGTGGTCGAATATTTATAATAATCCAAATACGCAAAATCTTCAGCTCTGAAATCAGAAACGATTGTTTTATTGCCTGCAAAATGAAAAAAGTCGGGAAAAGCAATAGCCTTTTGATTGACAAAACGATAAAACCTGCAATTGTAAACTAAATAACCCAACATACCGAAATCTATCTGATGATTGAATCCTGTTTCAAATGAAAGATAATCTGTCTTACTGCTCATTACATTACTGAATGCTTTATTGACCTGCACAAAAAACAAAGGCCACCCTGATTCTTCTCTTACTTTTCCATCCGGCCTTGTAATGTACTTCGTAAATGGCGAGTAGGTTAATGTGAGCTGTGTGTTAAAATAATGGTGAGGAGTAAATAGTTTTATATCGTAGTCCGGACTTAATGGGTTATTGGAAGTATAGGTTCTGTTTTTAAAATTCTTCCAGGTATAATTTGAAGTGTTTGACAAAACGTTTCTCCGACCATATTCAATTTCTCCAGTAGCATTAAACCCATTAAACCATTCTCTTCCATAAGCAATTTTTAAAAATTGTTTCTCATAAATTTTTAAATAATTACGTTCTGCCCATAGTGTATAAAGCATGTTAACTAAAGGTTTAACAGGATTTGTGTTGTTTAGTTCATTAACAGCAGTGCCACCTTCAACAGAAATTGTATTATCGCTAAAGCGGTTGAATAAATATTTAAAACCTGCATTTGCATTCCAATGCGTATTACTAAATCCATATCGTGTATTGGTAAAAACTGTCAGGCGTTTTCGGTTAGGTAATCGTTTAATAAACTCTGTGTTTAATGCAACATTCCAGCCTTCAACAGTATTAAACGAAAATGTATTTGCAATGGGTTTAATGGTATAAGTCATTTCTCGGTAACTATGTCGGTAAGAATATCCGGCAAGCAAAAAATTAAAAACCGAAAATCTATTATTAATTCTATCCATACTGTCTTTATACTGTTTACTCTCTCGTATTGTAGCCAAACTATCTTTCTTGAAATAGTCTGATGTTTCATCCTTCGTAAGCGGTATTGGCCTAATACTATCCCAGTATGCAGAATCTTTCTTGTTGGCATCAGGACTGATTTTCAGAATTTCAGCAGAAAATGTTTTAGCTGGAAAAACAGGATTTATTTTAAAGTCAGAAAAGTAACCTACATAATTACCGCCTCCCTGAAAGCCAAGAATCCTGAAACTAAAATCGAATAAATTAGTCACAGGCAGCCAAACATTATTTTCAACAGGAACAAACGACTGCTTTATGCTGAGAGTGTCTAAAAACTCAATGCCTGCATCGCGAGTAAGAAAAAGATCAACAAACTGAAATCGCCATAAATCATCAACTATATATACAACACCCCTGAACACAGGGTCGTTTTGTCTTCTTGGAATTACCTCAATTTTATGAATAAGCCTGTCGTTCTCTACAACCGAGCCAAGTAGTTTATAGCGGTAATAAAAGAAAGCATCATTGGCAACTGGTGACACAAATCCTTTGGAAGAGATACCTTCTGACATGACTCGGTTTTCATAAAAATTAAATTGCATATCGGAAGCTTTGTTGTAGCTAAAGGCTTTATTGTTGCCACTAAAACGAGATGAAATCATTTCCTCTCTTATTCTTCCCGGTTTTTCATAGCTGTATTTTGAAACCGATTCACTTAAATAAAATATGCCTGTTGTTGAATCAACCATACCTCCGAAATCAACAACCTTACCAAGAAATTTTTCAGGGTACTTATTTAATTTTTGCACTCCTTTTATATATACATTGCATGTATAGGCATCAACTTCATTCAGATAACTTTTTCTTTTAGCAATAGCTTTTCTGATGTATTCATAGGCAGGGTCTTCTTTATTGTTGGTAACGGCTACCTCTTTTAGCGCGTAAAGCTCCTCTGTAAGTTCAATCTCAATTTGTTGTTTACCTGCACCAACTTCAATTTGCTTACTGAATTGCTTATAGCCCAGATTCTGACAATATAGTGTGTATTTGCCAGGAGTTAATTCCATTTCAAATATACCATCACTGCTGCTGGTGGTCCCTACAAAACCGGGTTTCACATATACATTGGCATAAGCTACAGGCTTGTGATTTTTATCTTTTACGACACCGGATACAATACCCTGAGAAAAAACAGTTGAAACAGAAATATTAACAAACAGAAACAAGTAAAATAATTTACGCATCACAACAATAAATAAAAAATTTACGGAGGCTAATGTAAAAATTTAAAACTTGGTTTCAGGCCGCTTCCTGAACCTTAATCTTTTGTGTCCGGAAAAATGACCTAAGCATGTGTTTCATAATAGCCATAAAACGAATTCTGCGGAAAGGAAAACGCCAATCAACAATTAACGCCTTTGAAAGAAAATAAAAACCGTCCTTGTTTTTGCCTTCAAGCATGAGATGTAATGCAATAAAAGAAAAACATTCACACTGAATCTGATTAAATTGTTTACCTATATACTGCATAAAATGTTGGTCAGCTTGCAGATGATCTAACAGAAACATGTTTCTGTTAATCATCTTTATAATGTCGTGTGAAGCCATACTACGCTGTTCATGGTCAATTACTACACTGGTAATTTCAGGCACATAATGTATTTTGAAACGCGAGGACAAGGAAAGCCATAAAGCATAATCTTCAGTACCTGAAAGAAGGCGACTCTCACAAAAGGGGAATTTTGCTGCAATATCTTTTCTGATAATTACAGAATTACAACTTAAAACATTTCCTTTTTTGATTAGCATTTCACCAATATTATCGGAATGTGCTTTGAGAGCATCCAACTCCTGTCCATCAATTGTTTGATAAACGTAGTTCAGGTGAAAAATTTCAGGGTTGTCCAACTTTTTAATATAATGCAGCGCAGTAGAAATATGATTATCATAGGCTAAATCATCTGAATCAAAAAAATTAACATACCTACCTTTGGCAATTGATGCTCCATAATTGCGTGCAAACCCGCGCTCGCTATTAACTATTCTATGATATGTTACTTTTGGATGCTTATAAGAAGTAAAATATTCCTCTGTTTTATCGGTACTGCCATCATCAACAATCAGAAGTTCAAAATCATCTGACTGTTGATTCAGAAATGATTCAATTGTTTTTACAACAAAATTCAACCTGTTATAGGTCGGGATGACTACAGAAATGGAAACCATAAGAAAAAGTAATGCAAAATTACAGCAAGCCTTCTGAATTCAAGCATTTCTTAAAAAAAATTATCAGATAAATGTTAACCTATTAAAAATTAAAGCAAACAGATTTTACCTATTTTTGAAACCATTAAGATATGAACCATAGACCAACAGAATTTACAGAGAGAAAAAAGGGAGCTATTGAAGTCATTTGCGGCAGTATGTTTAGTGGCAAAACTGAGGAGTTGATTCGCAGGCTGAAACGTGCACGTATTGCCAAACTTAAGGTTGAAATATTTAAACCTTCTGTTGATCAACGCTATCATGAAAGCAACATTGTTTCACACGATTCCAACTATATTCCTTCATCGCCTGTTCAGTCATCCTCTCAAATACTTTTGCTCACAAACGATGTTGATGTTGTTGGCATTGACGAAGCCCAATTTTTTGATATGGAACTGCCTAATGTTTGTCTTAAACTGGCGCATCAGGGAATCAGGGTAATTATTGCAGGTTTGGATATGGACTTTAAAGGTGAACCTTTTGGACCTATTCCAAAACTTATGGCAATAGCAGACTTTGTTACAAAGGTACATGCCATCTGCATGGATTGTGGTGACCTTGCCTTATTTTCATACCGTACTATTTCTAATGATTCCCTCATTGTTTTAGGTGAAAAAGAAAGTTACATTCCGCTGTGCAGAACTTGTTATCATAAAAGGTAGTTGTTACTAATCTGATGCCTTTTCAAAACTTAATTTTGTAAGCTATTCAATATTAAATTATGTACACCATTACAGAGGCTGCATCCATTTTAAATGGAAAGATGGTTTTGAATGTAAACGATTGTCAGACTTTCCGCTATCTGCTAACAGACAGCCGTCAAAGTGGTGTAGCCGGTGAATCTTTATTTTTTGCTATTAAAGGCGACCGTCATGATGGTCATTTATTTATTAATGACCTTATCAGAAAAGGCGTAAAAAACTTTGTTGTAAGCGATACACCTGTTTCACAAAATAAAGAAGCCAACTTTATTGTGGTGGAAAACACGCTTGATGCGTTACAAAAACTTGCTTCATTTCATCGGAAAAAATTTAACCTGAAAACAATAGGAATAACAGGCAGCAATGGCAAAACTATTATCAAAGAATGGCTTTGTCAATTATTGCAATCTGATTTCAACATTGTTCGAAGTCCGAAAAGTTTTAATTCACAAACAGGAGTTCCCTTATCTGTTTGGCAAATTAATAATGAGCATAATCTGGGAATTTTTGAAGCCGGAATTTCAACATCAGGCGAGATGCAGAGGCTAGAAAAAATTATTCAGCCTGAAATAGGAATTTTCAGTAATGTAGGTGAGGCCCACAGCGAAAACTTTTCTACACTTGATGTTAAAATACAAGAAAAATTACTGCTATTCAAACATTGTAAAACCCTGATATATTGTAAAGACTATTCAGGAATACATAATGCTGTAATGCAA
>Ga0138256_10009704_pt1 | contig 10100 bp, 4 predicted proteins | sample KNB2016incub_MG_FD_105486 | JGI IMG/M metagenome (GOLD analysis project Ga0138256, IMG submission 105486) | Active sludge microbial communities from wastewater in Klosterneuburg, Austria - KNB2014incub_MG | ecosystem: Engineered > WWTP > Activated sludge > Unclassified | place: Austria...
AACGAGCCCGCTTTGCGCAGTTTCTGGCGCGAGTGGCCGAGGGACAAATCAACCCGCGCGAGTGGAACGAGTTCATCGTCGCACACTACGGCGAGCCGGACCTCGAAAATGCCCGCGGGCAACTTTCGCGAGCGGCGATTCTGGGTGGCCAGTGTTCGGCTCAGCCTGTAAATGCCGCGATGCAAGAGTTGGCGCGAGAGCTTTTGAGCGAAATTGATCCCCCGTCCTTGGCAGACTGAGCCGCGCCTGTCTATAACGTAGCGTCTAGCTGGACTTATTCGGGGCCTCGCGGCCACCTCTCTCCTCAATCGAGCCAGCCGGGCGAACGATACGCCGATTCGGTGGTTTTCTCTCTGCGATTGTCGTTTTGTTAAGAACGCACTTAGTGGCATCCTTAACAGAACATTTGCAATCGACTCGTCGAATCTCCATATCGCAGCTTTACAAAACACCCGCCGTCCGACTCTCTCCCGCGGATAGCTCGCACACTCGCGTGTGCGAAAACTGACTTGCTGCAATTCGCGCACGGCCCAGCAGCTTCGCGTGGAATGCCCGCGTCGTCCTTCCTATCGCTGCCACGATCTCGACCGATCATCGCTTGGAGTTCAGCATCATGATGCTTCGCCGTGCGCTCCGCCAATTTGCCACGTCGTCCCGCCGCAAACTGACTCGAAATCCATCGGTGCAATCTCGGCGACGCAACTTGTTTGCCGCGTTCGAGAAGCTCGAAGACCGCTCGATGATGGCGATCATTGTTGGGTGGGATACTGCCGGACTTACCGGATATGGATCGTCTCCTTTCGTGCCAACTACTTCCGACCCTGGAGTGACAAGCTTAGTCGGTTTGACTAGAGGTGGTGGAATCTCTCTTGGTGGTACAGCAGCAGGAGGAGGGTGGGGCGGAACCGATTGGCGAAATACTTCAGCCGCAGAGGCTGCGTCGGGTGGAGACACGGTCACGTTTGGATTTACAGTTGCAGTTGGGCAGAACGTTTCTTTGTCCTCGATCGATCAAAAGTATCGGCGGAGCGGAACGGGCCCAAGTGCCGGGCAATGGGCATACCAAATCAATGGCGGAGGTTTTGTTGATTTTGGTGGCACAGTTAGCTACGCGTCGAATTCCAGCAGCGGAGCAATATTGCCTGCGTTAGACTTGACTGGAATCAGTCAACTGCAAAATTTAGCCGCAGGAACTCAAGTTGAGTTTCGACTAGCAAACTACAATGGAACAGGTTCCACGGGCACTTGGTATGTTTACAACATTGCCGGAACCGCAGAAGACCTTGCCATTAACGGAACGGTTACCGCTGGCGGTGGCAACACCGCACCCACGATCACAAGCAACGGTGGTGCGACCCTCAATCTGAACGTCGCCGAGAACTCGACAGATGTGACGGCGGTCGATGCCTCGGATACTGAAACGCCAACTGCAAATCTCGCCTATACACTCACGGGACCAGATGCGTCTCTTTTCAACATCGGCCTGAACACGGGCGTGATTACGTTTGCTTCCGCGCCGAATTTTGAGAGCCCAACCGATGCGGGCGGCGACAACGTCTACAACGTTACGGTCACCGTCACCGATACGGGTACTCCTGGCCTGACCGACACGCAGGACATCAATGTCACAGTCACAAACGTCAACGATGTTTCTCCGGTCAACACGATTCCTGGAGATCAGTCCACGCCGCAGAATACACCCCGCGTTTTCAGCACTGCCAATGGCAACGTTATTTCGGTGGCCGATTCCGATTCGACGACGTTAGAAGTGATACTCACTGTCGCGAACGGCACCTTGTCTCTCTCAGGCCTCACGGGGTTGACCGGATCGGGGGACGGTACTGCTTCGTTGACCTATACCGGCACCGCAGCTGCCTTGAATGCCGCCCTCCAAGGCGCCACATTCACGCCGACGAATGGGTTTTCGGGCGCGGCCAGCATTCAACTGGTGACCAGCGATCTGGGGAACCCAGGGGGCGGCACCCCGCTCACTGATACGGATACGATCAACATCACGGTCAATGCAGCCGTCAACCAGCCTACGATTAGCATTCCCACGACACTCACGGGTACTGCTGGCCAAACGGTTCAGATTCCGGTCATTTTGAACACCAACGGGGCTCCTCCCGCGCCAATCACCGGTTTTGATCTGGCGATTGTCTACGATTCCAACGTGCTGACCATCAATAGTATCGATCCGGGCAGTGCCCTGGTCGGCAGCTGGATGGTGACGCCGAGCTTTGCTTCCGATCCCGGCAAAATTGGCGTCGATGCCTCGGTTTCACCCGGTGTGGCGACAGCCATCAACGGGCAAATCGTGATCATTAACGCGACCATCAAGGGAGCCTCACCTCTTGGTGCATCGGCACTCAACCTGGTGATGTCGACGACCATGGGAATTGGGCCACCCACCACGGTGTTCACTCGGCTGAACGATGGCGCAACTTCGAGTTTGATGCTTTCACCGGCACCCACTGATGGCAACAGCGACGCCAACGTCGATGGCATTCTGACCGTGGCCGCTGCTCCCAACACGGCTCCTGTGAACACGGTGCCGAGCCTCATCGCCGGTACGGAGGACACGAACGTCCCGTTCACCGCCGGGAATGTGATTACGGTGGCTGACACGGAGTCGGCGACCGTAACGACGGTCGTCTCCGTCGCGAATGCTACGATTGGCACGCTCACCGCAACCGCGGGAGCAGGGGTAGTGATTGCTCCGGACGGATTGTCGGTTACCTTCACCGGAACCCCCGTTGCCGTCACTTCAGCCCTCACGACACTGGTCTTTATCCCCGCGCTCCATCGAAATACAGCCGCAACGGTGACTGTTGCCACCAGCGATGGCTCGCTGAGCGACTCCGACGACATCACCATCAATCTCGCTCCTGTCAACGATGCCCCCACGATCACCAGCAATGGTGGAGGAGCCACGGCGAGCCTGAACGTTCCCGAGAACTCCACCGCCGTGACGACGGTCATTGCGACGGATGTCGATACTCCTACGACGATCACCTATAGCATTAGCGGCGCGGATGCTTCGCTCTTCTCGATCTCTCCTACGGGTGTATTGACTTTCAACACTGCGCCGAACTTCGAAGCGCCGACCGATGCCGGTACGAACGGCATTTACAACGTGACCGTCATCGCGACCGATAACGGCTCCCCCGGTCTTCCCGATTCGCAAGATCTCACCATCACGGTGACGAATGTGAACGAAGTGCCAACGATTGCCAGCAATGGGGGCGGTGCTTCAGCGACCTTGAATGTTCCAGAGAATTCAACGGCCGTGACGACGGTGACTGCCAACGATCCCGATGCGAGCCCGGGGCTTGTCTATTCCATCAGTGGCACTGATGCTTCGCTCTTCTCGATCAATTCATCGACCGGTGCGTTGGTTTTCAATCCTGCTCCGAACTTCGAGTTGCCGACGGATGCCGGTGCCAATGGCATCTATGACGTGACGGTTACGGTTACCGACAACGGCTCTCTGTTTGATTCGCAAACGCTCGCCGTCACAGTCACCAACGTCAACGAAGCGCCGTCGATCACCAGCAACGGGGGTGCAGCAACGGCCAGCTTGAGCGTCGCCGAGAACCAGACGGCAGTCACCACGGTCATAGCGACCGACCCTGATGCCACGCCAGGCATTACTTACTCGGTATCAGGCACCGACGCTCTGTTGTTTACCATCAATCCGACGACGGGGGTGCTCGTCTTCAATTCGGCGCCGAACTTCGAAGCTCCCAGCGATGCCGGCGCGAATGGCGTGTACGACATCGTGGTCACTGCCACCGATAGTGGTTCGCTGTTCGATACTCAAGCTCTCACGGTTACCCTGACCAACGTCAACGAAGCGCCGGTGAACACCGTTCCGGGTGCTCAGAATACGGCGTTCAATACCCCGCGGGCGTTTAACAGCGGCAATGGCAATTTGATCTCGATTGCCGATGTCGATGCGGGCGCGAGTGCCGTGCAAGTGACCCTTACCGTGACGAACGGGACCGCGACGTTCTCTGGACTTGGTGGTTTGGCTGGATCGGGCAACGGCGGCAGCACGCTGACGTACACGGGAACGATTGCCTCGTTCAATGCCGCACTCAACGGACTGACATTCACTCCTACACCTGGCTTCAGTGGATTGGCCACTATCACGATTGCCACGAACGATCAAGGGAATACGGGGAGCGGTAGCCCGCTGAGTGATAGCGATACGATCAACATCACCGTAGCATCGGCCGCGCCACAGAATCCCGTGAATACCGTTCCCGCGTCGCCCGTGACCGGAACCGAAGATGTGATGCTTCTGCTGGCGGGAGTCAGCGTGATGGATACGGATTCTCCGTCGATCACCACGACCATTACTCTGCCTACTGGTGTAGGGACTTTGAGCGCGACTTCTGGTGGCAGCAGCGTGACTCCGGTGATTAACGGCCCGGGTACTGTAGTCACCTTCACGGGATCGCCCACCGCCGTGACTCAGGCTCTCGCCACGCTTACGTTCACTCCCATCCTGAATCTGAACAGCACCGATGGTCTGATTTCGGTAAACGTCGCCACGACCGACGGTTCGTTAAGCGACAGCGATAACTTCACGATTTCGCTCACCCCGGTGAACGACGCTCCGGTAGCGGTCAACGATGCTCTTGCATCCGTCAACGAAGACGTCGCGCCGATTGTCTTCGACGCCAGCGTGCTGCTGGCCAATGATCTCGATCAAGGTGCATCGAATGAATCGAGCCAAACGCTCACCTTCGTTGATGTAAACACTGCGTCAGCCGTTGGTGGTTCGGTCAGTCGTTCCGGCAGCACGATTACCTTCATCCCAGAGCCGAATTTCTTCGGTGCGGCCTCCTTCACCTACACGATCACCGATAACGGCACGCCTGCCCTTACGTCGACAGCGACAGCATCGTTCACCATCAACAGCGTGAACGACGCACCGGTGGCAGTGCCTGATGCGCTCACTGCTGTGAACGAAGATGCACCCGCGATCGTCTTCGATGCCAGTGTGCTGCTTGCCAATGACACCGATCGTGGTGCCCCGAACGAAAGCTCGCAAACGCTGACGTTTGTGGATGTAAATCCAGCCTCTGCCGTGGGTGGAACGGTCAGCCGTGTCGGCAGCACGATTACCTTTACGCCGGCTCTGAACTTCTTCGGCACCGGTACGTTCACTTACTCGATCACCGACAATGGCTCACCGGCACTCACTTCGACGGCCATCGTTTCAATTCCGATCAACAGCGTGAATGACGCGCCGAGCTTTACACCTGGCCCGAATTTGACGGTTCCCTTCAACGCGCCGGGCCAATCGTTGCCCTGGGCGAGTGCTGTTTCGCCAGGGCCGGCGAATGAATCCCTCCAGACCGTCAGCTTCCAAATCACCAACGATCATCCAGAGTACTTCGCTGGACCGGTTACCATCAGTTCGACTGGTCAGTTGACCTTCGCTCCCGCCATGGGCGCTGTCGGTACCGCGACCATTACCGTCATGGCCCAAGACGACGGTGGTATCGCGAACCTGGGTGTGAATACCAGTTCGCCGGTCATCTTCACTATCACGATTGACCCGCAGCCGTTGAACGCATTGCCGACGATCGACGCGGTCACGAATATCGTTCTGACGGAGAACGCAGGAACGCAGATCGTGAACCTCAGCGGCATCACCGCGGGCGGCGAGTCTCAAGCGTTGCAGATCTCGGCGACCAGTAGTCTGACGGCTCTTATTCCGGTTCCCTCACCGACCTACACTTCTCCCAATGCGACTGGCGCGATCTCGTTCTCTCCGGTTGCTGGACAAACCGGTGTCTCGACGATCACCGTTGAGGTCCGCGACACCGGCCTCGATGGAAGTTTCAATACGGCCGACGATGGCGTAACTACCGTCAGCTTTACCGTCACGGTGAATGCGTTCAACGATCCCCCGGTCGCGAACGACCTGAATCTGATCGCACCCTTCAACACCGCAGTGAACGGCACACTCACGGCCAGCGATCCTGATGGCCCGGCCTTAACTTATGACATCAGCATGTCGCCCACTCTGGGGACAATATCGAACTTCAATCCAACCACCGGCACGTTTACCTATACGCCGACGACCGGAACTACGGGACTCGACTTGTTCAATTTCACCGTGACGGATGGAACGAGCACCGACACAGGCATGGTGCGCGTAGTGATTCAAGGCTCGACGCCCGTAGTGATTCCGCAGGATGGTGATTTGACGATCCTAGGGACTGGGGAGGACGACTACATCGTGGTTCAGCCACGAAATGCCGGAACGGTGTTTGTTCGCACGTCCGCGGGGTCTGGCATTTACCCCGTGTTGAATCGCATCATCATTGACACGGGTGACGGCAATGACCGAGTCACGTTGACCAATTTCAACATCCCCGTCACCGCGGACCTGGGAGCGGGAGACGATAACTTCGCGGGAACGAATGGGGACGACATCATCATCGGCGGACTTGGCAGCGACAGGATCAGCCCGGGGGCTGGCAGGAACGTAGTCTGGGGCGATGTCCCCGGCGAAGAAGACTCGGAAGAGGGTGGCAACGACACCCTCAGCGGCGGTAGCGACAGCGAAATCTTCTATGGCGGTGGTGGCGACGACAGGATTGGCGGTGGGGGCGGGAACGACTACATCTACGGTGGTACCGGGAGGGACGTCTTAACCGGCGGTGACGGAGAAGATCGCGTCTACGGTGGCAGCGGCAACGATGATTTGATTGGCAACGCTGGGAACGATATCCTGTCGGGCGGCGATGGCAACGATCTCCTTCTGGGGAGTGAAGGGAACGATATTGTCATCGGAGGGCTTGGAGCCGACACGCTCATAGGCAATGCAGGCAACGATCTGCTCATTGCCGGTGCCACCACGAACGGCATCAGCAATCTTGCCAACGATGCCAATGACCAGGCACTTATCGCCCTGCTCGGCAACTGGCTCGCTTCCCAGCCGGCAGGACTGGCCACATCCATCTTAGCCGGCAACGACGGAGTCGTAGACAACATCCACGGCAGCAGCGGCAATGACGACTTCTACCTGTCCGCAACAGATAATCCCGCCGACTTCAGTCTCGCCGGCCACAACGGCGTCGATCGGCGAGTCGATAACTAGCTTGCGAAACTTCAACGAATAGCGATCGTCACGCACACCACGCGACGATCGCTGCCGCTGGGTGACCGTTAGTCCAGGTCGCCCGGTGGAAAATCGAGATTGACCGGAACGCCCGTCTCAAATCCGACATACCAGCCAATCATCTGCCACAGAGTAAGCCGCTTCTTCCACTGCTGGATTGTGTCTTTGAGGCGATCGATGGCCGGATGATCTTCCCTAATCTCAGCCAGTACCGCTTGGCATCCGCCGAGGTTGTTGGCGGCGAGTAGCGCCGTGGCATAGTTGGTTTTGAATACCAGTGGAATATCGTTTCGCGTGAGAATGCCGCCACCCGCTAACACAATGCTGCGGAACAAATCGACGGCCGTCTTGGGATTGTTCTGCCTCAATTGACAGACCCCCATGGCGTTAATGATCCAGGGAGAATTCAGCTTCGAGTGGGAAAGGGCGGCTAACGCATTCCGTGGATCGTCGTTCGCGAGCAGCTTTTCCACGTTGCCAAGCAAGATCACCAAGTCGTGCGACTTGGGGTGTTGTTGCTGATTGGTGACTTTGGCACCAGCAGCTTCAGCCAGTGATGAAATGTTCATAGACGGATCTCTTCGTAGTCGTTTCGTTGCAATTGAAATGGATCTGAAGTTTGCAAGAAGCGCAGGCAGACCCTCTGCCGGCCAGCAAGCAAACGAAGACGCGGTAGGCTAGAGAGCCTTTAGATCAATAGCAGCAAGCGCTCGACGCGCTGAATGCGATGGCGACTATCGCGAGAACCGGTTAGCAACTGACTCAGGCAGAAAGCCCTGAGCGATGGAACCAAACTAACATCAACCGGGACGACACCAAAGGCGGGCGTAATCGTGAGGATTCGTTGCGGCGAAGGAAGACTCGAAGTCCAACTGGGCGAGTGAGCAACTCCCTTTGAAACTTCGCCGGACGTGTGCCGAGTCTCCAGATCCTGGTAACGAACATCCACGAGTTCAGCTAGCAAACCCGTCCCTTGCGCAAGCAGCATCAGCACCGCAAATGCAGTGATCTGCAAGCGCAGTCGAGTTGCGAGAATCATCGACAAGTCTCGATAGGGTACGCGGCAGCGATTAGAACGCATGAATAGCCGCTACGTTGATTTCTATTTCTACAGTCCGGATGATTCCAAAGTTTGCCCAAAAATGCAACACGTTTTGAGATCGTAATCAATGGCGTGGGCCAAAAATTCCCGTTTATCGAATGCTTTGAAGCTGGATTTACTCCCAGCTTTACGCTGAAATAGGGCCACTCGCCCCCAATCCCCGCCTCGATATCTGGTTGCGGCAAAAAAGGAAAACCAATGCCTCTCTACATGACCCTGCCGCGGCTAGTTGTTGCGCTCGCAGTGCTTGTTGCTCTTTCACTCAGACCGGCTTCCGCGGTGCGTGCAGAAGAACAGCCTATCTTGATCGGCAAGTCGGCGTCAGGGCATGTTCACCCCTCGATTTGCCAGACAAAAGCTGGCACGCTGATCGTGGTTTATAAAGGCGCGAATGTCCTCATGGCGACTCGCTCTCTTGACGGTGGTCGAACTTGGAACGAGCCCGATGCAATCACCACGTCAGCGAAGCGACCGGACTCGATTCGCGAGGTGAAGATCTTTGAAGTGTATCCCGGGACTGTGGATGTTCTGCCCGATGATCGCGTGCTGGTAACCTGGAACTACATTGCCGACGATAAAGCCAAGGATGGTTATTACGAGCGGGCACTACTCTATACCATTAGCAGCGATCAGGGCAAAACCTGGAGCGAACAAGGCCTGATTGGGCCCGTGGACGGCAAGCATCTGGGTGCCGTTCGTCATAATGTTCTTCCTTGGAGCGACGGCCGCTGGCTGTTGCCCCTTCGAGTTGGGCCGCCACGACTCTTCGATCCCAAGACCGGTGAACTCGAAGTCTTTTCAGTCGCACCCGCTGGCAAGCAGCGATCATTTCAGCAAATCGTGCGCACGCCCAAAGGTACGCTGCTGGCAATGGGTCCGGTGATGTATCGATCGACCGATGAGGGAAAGACCTGGAAGACCGTGGAAGGCTTTCGTGCGGTCCCGGACATCGACACCGCGGAAGGCCGCTACCTGACCGTGCTGCGCGATGGTCGTATTCTCGTCACGTGGGGCGTGGGTAACACGAATCAAGGGTTGAGCTACAACTACTCCGCCGACGATGGCGTGACCTGGAATAATGACGAAACGGTCGTGCTACTTCCCGATCGGAAGATCGCTGCCCGGTATTACTCCGCCCGCACCGTGCAACTCGATGACGAACACGTCGGAACGGTGTTCCTCAGTGGCGGGGTCTCGTACCTGCGCGTCCCTATCAAACAGGTCGCAAAATAGCTTTTGATTGGCACGGCCTTACCAAGGTGTGAATCGCAACCCAAACGCCGTTACCTGCTGAATAGCAAGCAAGGCAAGTCCCGCAAGCGCAAACGGCGGGAAGAAGTCGAGCCAAGTAGTTTGCGCAGCGACGAGTTTGGCTCGTTGCAAGCTATCGATTCGTTTGAAAACGCCCCTTAGTGCGGGCATATCGCCGGACTCAAAGATTTCACCCTTGGTGACCTGCGCGACGGTTCGCAACTCCTCTGGCGGTGCGCCGTTACGAATCGAAATGATGTAAACTACGATGTTCTTTTTGAGCAATTCGCGGGCGATGATCTCCGCCTGACCGTTCTTCAAGTCCGGGCTTTCGCCGTCTGTCAGCACGATGATCATCCGGTCGCCATCGTGCCGTTCTTCGAGCACCTTGGCACATTCTTTCAGGGCATTGCCGACCTTGGTGCCATCCCACCACTTGAGCGGAAACGTTCCGGGGCCAACAAAGGGAGTGGCCAGCCGAATCGCCGAGAGATCGGTCGTCAGCGGTACCCAGTGCATTACGCCCGATGTGAAGATCGTAAAACCGAACGCGTCCCCTTTGCGAAAAGTGGTGAATTCGGTGATGGCCTCCATTGCAGCGTC
>Ga0138256_10009705_pt1 | contig 10100 bp, 6 predicted proteins | sample KNB2016incub_MG_FD_105486 | JGI IMG/M metagenome (GOLD analysis project Ga0138256, IMG submission 105486) | Active sludge microbial communities from wastewater in Klosterneuburg, Austria - KNB2014incub_MG | ecosystem: Engineered > WWTP > Activated sludge > Unclassified | place: Austria...
ATGGCTTTCGCGCCAAGGATAAATCATTCAATGCCACGATGAAAACAGATTTTGATCCATCCATAGGCAAAATCAACATCATTCCTCAGGATATCGGCAGAGTCATCCTCAATCTGATCACCAATGCCTTTTATGCAGTGAATGAAAAGAAAAAATCATTGGAATCTTCTGCCCATGATTCCCCTGATACTTCGACTCCGGTAAGTAACCCAGGGCATTTGCCCTATGCACCAAATGTTACGATTTCAACAAGGTTATTGAAGTCCCCTTTAGGGGATTTAGGGGCAAAGCGAGTTGAAATCTCTATCCGCGACAATGGCCCCGGCATCCCTCAATCCGCACTGGACAAAATCTTCGAACCTTTTTATACCACTAAGCCACCGGGCGAAGGAACAGGTTTGGGCTTATCACTATCTTACGACATAATCAAAGCTCATGGCGGCGAACTAAAAGTTGAAACAAAGCCGGGAGAATTTGCAGAATTTATAATTACATTACCAGCATAATACACCAACATACAACTTATGAATATTTTAGTAGTTGACGATGAAAGAGATGTCCAGGTCCTGTTTGAGCAGCGGTTCAGAAAAGAAATCCGGAACAACGAAATTGTATTTGCCTTTGCCTTCTCCGGTGAAGAAGCTTTAGAATACCTCAATGAGCATAATCATGGGGCTGTCCTGATTCTTTCTGATATCAATATGCCCGGCATGAGCGGCCTTGAACTGCTCCGCCATATCAAAGAGAAATACAACGCTCCCCCACCTCTGGTCATGATGATCACAGCGTACGGGGATGCCGAAAATTATAATACCGCCATGCAGCTCGGTGCAGATGATTTTCTCACTAAGCCAGTTGAATTTACACTCCTGAAAGAAAAACTAAAAGCAATACAGTAATGGCAAAGATATTAGTGGTAGATGATGAAACGGATCTGGAGGCGCTGATCAAACAGAAATTCCGTCAAAAAATCCGGGAACACAAATACGAATTTGTCTTTGCAAGCAATGGCAGACATGCCTTGGAACAATTGACCTTGCATGGTGATGTGGATGTTGTGCTAAGCGATATCAACATGCCTGAAATGGATGGCCTCACCTTGCTGACCAAATTGGCAGAAGAAAACAACCTCCTCAAATCTGTCATCGTTTCAGCATATGGCGATATGGAAAACATCCGCACGGCTATGAATCGTGGAGCCTTTGACTTTATTACCAAACCCGTCAATTTTGAAGATCTGGAACTGACGATGGAAAAAACCATCAAGCATGTCCACCAGATGAGGGAAACGATGAAGGCTATCAAGGAAAACAATATCCTCCGAATGTACGTGGATGAAACTGTTTTGAACTTCATGGGAAGCCATGAGTTCGAATCTTCCCTGATGGCCAATGAAACAATTCATGCCACAGTGGCCTTTATCGATATTTGCAGTTTCACCACGATCAGCGAAAATGAACCACCTGATACTGTCGTACGATTACTCAACAGCTATTTTGATGTCATGGTCAAGGAGATCATAGCACAGGGAGGTTACGTTGATAAATTCATCGGGGATGCTATCATGGCCATATTCCGGGGTGACTTCCACCTCGATCGTGCAATAGACGCATGCCTTGCGGTGCGTTCAGAAATCGGAAAATTACCTTCGTTACATGAACATGTACAATTCACTCCAAAAGTTTCAATCGGCATCAATAGCGGAGAAATGATTTCAGGAAATATAGGTTCTTCCAGTCTTCGGCGTCTTGACTATACGGTCATCGGCGATGCCGTCAACCTGGCCCAGCGTCTCCAGGCCGCATGCGCGCCAGGACAAGTTGTGATCAGTGAGGCAGCGTACCTGCAAGTAAAGGAGTCTTTCAATTGCAGGAAAGTTGGAGAATTTGCCCTGAAAAACAAAATCAAACCTGCTGTTATTTATGAGGTCCTTGACTGATCAGGCACCTCTTGTTGTAACTGCTATGTAAACTTTCAATAATCCTCACTGTTTAATCCTATCATCACTGACTCGGTTTCTTACCTGCTTTCTGGTTAATGCATGAAACCTCAGTTTTGATCATTGTTTTTCGGATATTTGACTCATTAAGCAACATTTGAGAACCCTTACGAAACCATAGATGAAATCTACTCTGCTTGCCACAGCTATTCTATTCCTTACACATCACCTTTCCGGGCAGATCATCTATATCAGTTCCTCCAATAACGCCATCTACCGCCTCAACATAGACGAATGCACCAATACGTTCCTGGTCCAGGTCGACCGTCAGGTGTATGACATTTCCTTCCATCCGAATGGCACCTTTTATGGTATTTCCGGCAATGGTAATTTTTTTGTGATTGATACACTTAGCGGTCAGACGACAAACATTCATTTTTTTGGAGGGCAAACATTTAATTCGCTCACGATAGGTGCAGATGGGTTAGTATACACCATTGGCGATGATGGCGAACTCTGGACCTACAACCTGGTCACAGATACCGCTACCTTTCTTGGCGATATCGGTTATGATGCCACAGGTGACCTGGCTTTTTACAAAGGTAAATTATATGCAGCTGTTACGGGTGACAGGATAGTGCAAATCAATCTTGGCATGGTCTCCAATAGCAGTGTCATAATCAATGAAAATATTCCGGGCAACATATTAGGCATCGTATCAGATGTAGTCAATTGTACAGAAATCAACTGCTATGCCATCACCAATGGAATGTCCGATATATACCAAATCGATTTCGCCACGAATTCACTTCAACTGAAATGCGAATTGAATATCACCGTCGGAGGGGGAGCCAGTACATCAGAATTCCTTGGCTCATCACCTATTCAAATTGATTTGTCGCAGGTGATTGATCCCAACTGTAGAAATGAAGACGGAGCAATTACAGTAGCGGCCAGTGGCGGATCCGGTGCATTTCAATACTCCATCAATGGTTCTCCCTATCAGTTATCAAATACGTTTACAAATCTTACCGGAGGTGATTACACGTTAACGATTATTGACCTGCTAGGATGTGAAGATTCGCTTGTGGTTTCCCTTACGCAAGCCGCATCCCCTGTAGTGGACAGCATAATATTACACCCATCTACCTGCGGAGAAAACAATGGAAGCCTTGAAATTCTTGCCAGTGGAGGTGTAGGCAACTTGCAATATATTCTAGATAGTATCGTATTCCAATCTACCGGCATATTTGCAGACCTCGAGCCTGACAGGTATGAAATATATGTAGTTGATGAAGCCGGATGTATCGTCAAGGATGAAGCCCTGATAGATGCCATCATGGATGCTTCGATCATCCTCACTGACTTCTCCAATACAACCTGTGGAGAGGCTAATGGAATGATCACCATCACTACCGATGCAACTACTGATGTACTATACTCCGTTGACGGGATAACTTATCAGGCCAGCAATCAATTTGTTGAATTAAGCGCTAATTCGTACACCATCATCATCCAGGACAGCATTGGATGCCATGACACGATTTCGGTGGCTATCGGTCCCAGTGACATACCCATCATCGATACCATCATCACACATCATGAATCCTGTGGCATGTCTAATGGTGCATTGTACATTTCAGCAAGTGGTGGAGTTGGTTCATACCAATACTCACTGGATGGCAATACCTTCCAAATGGATAGTTCCTATTTAAATCTATCCGCCGGTCATTACGATGTACAGATCATTGACGAAGATGGTTGTTCAAATATGTCATCAACAGAACTTCCCACAATATCAGGTTTGAAGATAGCTTCCTTAACCATCGAGCCCACTTTATGTGGTCAACGCACAGGCTCAGTGAAAGTTGGTATTGAAGGAGGCATTGATCCGGTTACCTTCTCATTAAATAATAATCCAGCACAAACAGAGGAATTATTTTCAACCTTGGCAGCAGGCAATTATGAGATTCAAGTTCTGGATGCAGGAGGATGTTTGCTTGACACTTCATTGACTATACCCCAGACAGAATGCCCTGTATATATTCCGAATATATTCTCACCTAATGGTGATGGAATCAATGATCTCTTTCAGATACAAACTGCAGATAAAAATGAGGTCATAATCACCCGTTTCTATATATTCGACCGCTGGGGCAACAACGTCTACGAACGTTTCAATATCCCTGTTCAATCATATTCAGGGTGGTGGGACGGTACTTTCAAAAGATTCACTATGAATCCCGGTGTGTTCTCCTATTACCTTGAAGTGCAATTTGAAAACGGAACGCGCGAAACATATAAAGGAAGCGTGACGTTGATTAGGTAAAAGGTGGAATGGCAGAATGGCAGGATGGCAGAACGGCGGAACGGCGGAACGGAAGAACGGCAGAATGGTGTAAGAAATATAATTAGTGACAATTAGCGGCGGAAAAAGAAGTGAAACAAAACTTATTTCTCCTTCGCCTCAGCCTTAGCCTATTCACTGCGTCTCTGCGGCTCTGCGCGAGAAATAAGGCAGAAAGGCAACATGGCGGAATAGTATAAAGGTGAATATGTCCTTCGCCTCAGCCTTAGCCTTAGCCTTCAAATCCTATTACTAAGTCAACCAATTAGCGACATCCTTCTTCAATAGTTTTACATCTTTCTTCAAAGCCGACTTAATCTTTGGAGTCAACGTCAATGATTTCCATATCAACTGAAATGGAGGCCTGAAGAAACCACCTGCAGCCATCAATAACATCCATGCAGGTACAATCCATACCGGCCATCCAATGATAAAACATGCAATCACAAATAGCATGGCAATCAACGGAAAAAGCACCATCGCGGCTCCCACGGACACAGGTGATTTAAATGTATTGGTTTTGATTTTTGAAAAAATCAAATGCCTCACCCCCCGCCAAATCCATCCGCCAGCTATCAACCAAATCAGCTTCAAGATCAACATGATCAACAAGCCTACCCTACTGCTCGTGATCATATCAGGAAAATAGACAGCTTCTTTGACTTTGTACTTTTTTACTTTCTGTATAAATGAATGCACCTCCGTCAAATGACTTTTCTGTTCAGGATTTTCATTGACCTTATAGGCTATTAACAACAGATCATGATGAGCTGACCCTTCTGGTCTACCGGAATAAATAAATCTGTAATACACTGATGCCAATACATCATAAGAAAGTTCACGTCCTTCATCCGGTATTTGTATAATCAATGGACTCAAGACTTCACTCACAGTCTCCGTAAAACTATCTATAGCTTCGCGATCCTCCCGTGTCCCGCTGGTTGTTAAAAACGGGCTTCCTACTTTAATCAATACATCCGTTCCAGGCAATCTGGGTTCAGTATAATTTACACCTACAGGTAGTACATGAATCCCTTCACCTTCCTGCAAGAATGGTAACGTCCCGAATGCAAGATGTGCAGTCCCTCTTTGAATGGGACGCATCTTCTTTTCCAACGTTGTTTTTGCTTCCGGAAAAATAACCACCGCTTCCCCTGCAGCGAGTTTTCGATACGTGAGATCAAAACTGGAAGCATTTTTCCTTAGATTGCTGATTCCATCCTTTTTCCGGTAGATCGGGATCTGGTTGGTCCAATCAAATAACCACTGAAACTTCGGATGAAACATATCCCCACGTACCAGGTAATGAAGTGGCCTGCCTAGCACAGTGCCTAATAAACTTGCTTCAAGAAAGGCACTTGGATGATTACTGGCTACTATCAGAGGCCCCTTGGGTGGCACATTCTCAAGGCCATACACTATAGTTCTCCTGAAATATAACCTTAGAAAAAGGGTTGCCCACAATCGAATTAACTGATAAATCATAACTTGAAGCCGAACTTGCTGCCCAGGTTTGCAAAGATATGCCAAACAAACTTCTAGTAGTGATCGGCGGACCAACAGGTGTCGGAAAGACAGAAGTCGCTATCCGGCTGGCCATGCATTACAAAACATCTATCCTGAGTGCAGATTCGAGACAGGTGTATAATGAGCTTTCGATTGGTGTAGGCAAACCCACACCTGCGCAATTGGAAATGGCACCTCACTACCTCATTGGCCACACCAGCATTTTTGAACACTATTCAGCAGGAGATTATACCAGGGACGCTCTGGTTACACTTGACCGGTTGTTTCAAACACATGAAATTGTCTTTATGACAGGTGGTACCGGGCTCTACATCAAGGCCATCATGGAAGGGTTTGATGAAATTCCGGACGTACCCGATGAAATTAATGAACATTGGACACAAATCTGGAAAGAACAAGGCACAGATGTTTTGACCGAAGCATTGAAAAAAGCAGATCCCGAATATCTTGACTCCGTGGATGCAGCAAATCCAATGCGCCTCATAAGGGCCCTTGCTGTTTGTGATGCTACTGGCAAGCCTTATAGTTCATTTCGAAAAGGAGAGAAAATAATCCGGCCATTTCAAATACTGCCTATCGTATTAGATCTCCCCAGAGAAGTGCTATACCATCGTATTGATCAACGCGTACTCGAAATGATAGATCAGGGTTGGATAGAAGAAGCAAAATCATTATATCCACATCGAACCCTCAAAGCACTTCAGACCGTCGGCTATAAAGAATGGTTCGACTTTCTTGACGATAAAATTACGATTGAAGATGCCATCTCTTCTATCCAGCAATCCACCCGCCGCTACGCTAAACGACAATTGACCTGGTGGCGGCATCAGGGGGAATGGCGGAGCTTTTCACCTGAGGATGTTTCTTCGATCATTAACATCATTGACCAGGAGCGAAAGGCATAGGGCATAGAGCATAGGGCAGAGAGCAGCATAGAGCAAAAGGCAGAGAGCAAAAAATAAAAATATTTCTATTTGATATTTCTAAACTTCAAATCAATATAAAAATCTACATCCATTTCATGATCCTGAATAGACGGTCTCTGACCGGTAAGTAAAAGTCATAACTCTATGCCATATACTCTCTGCTGCTCTATGCCCTATGCCCTCTGCTCTATGCTCTCCACCAAGCCGCAACAATCGCCGCCGCGGAAGCCACATTCAAACTCTCCGCCCCGAGACTCTTATCTCCGGGAATAGCAAGCACTTCTTTCACCTGGTGCATGATCTCTGGTGAAACACCAAGTGATTCATTACTCAAGACGATAATGCCTTCCCTTGGCGGGTCAATTGTATTGATATTTTTTCCGCCGGCATCACATACATAGAGTTTACCTTCTCCTATCGACATTAATCCAACCATATCAAGTGTCGTCGTTTTAACCCGCAGGGCACTGCCCATGGATGCTTGCAGAACTTTATGATTATAGATGTCGACACAATCCGGTGAAAGGATGACGAAATCAAGGCCAAACCAGTCAGCAATCCGAAGTATTGTCCCAAGATTGCCCGGATCACGGATGGAATCGAGATAAAACATTTTCTTCCCATCGATCGATTCAGGTAATGAAGCTTCATGAGGTAATGAGCACACAGCCAGGACCCCGGGAGGTGTAGACATCTGCGAAATCTGGTTCATCTGTTGAGGTGTGACCTGGCAAAGCCGTTCAACATGGATGATTTCCTGCAGAATAGATTGATAATCAGGATTGGAAATATAGACCTCTTCGATCATGGAAGGCCGCTCCTTGATGAGTTCCCTGGTGATTTTGAGGCCCTCTACTATGAATTTGTCATACTTTTGCCTAAATTTTTTATGTTGATAGGACTGTATGAGTTTGATCCTAGCTTTGGATAATGGCTCCATATCAAAATATTGTCGGTCAGGACATCCAATTCGCTATATCCTGTGTGGCATGGGATTGGCATGCCTTGTCCTTCTTTCCTCCTGCAATAGTAAAAAATATCTGCTAGAGGAGCAGTCCTTTCTTATGAAGAATACCGTCAGTATAGATTCTGACTTTCCTATCCATAGCAAATCTGAACTCGTTGAAGGTCTTCTGGGTCGTTATCGCCAGAGCCAGACAAAGTATTCCCTTGGTTTTCCCCGCCATGTGTTTTATTATAAATACCAACAGAGACAACTTCAGGATTCTACCAGTAAAAAATGGGATGATGAGCGTATCATAAAAAACAGGCCTGTTATCTATGATTCACTCCGAGCGGAGCAGACCGATCTGGATTTTGAAAAATATCTGGCATTAAGGGGCTATCGCTCAGCCCGGGTAACCCATAAAGCCAAAACCGAGGACAAGAAAACCAAAGTCGCCTACGCCGTCGATCTTGGCCCAAGAATGTTTGTAGATACGTTTATGGTCATTGCTGATGATAGTGTGATTCAACAAATCATCGATTCGGCTCCATCCGAAAAGCTGATTGAAGAAAATGGCCCAATGGATGTAAATGCATACAACCAGGAAAGACAACGCCTGGTACGTTTGTTGCAAAACGAAGGCTATGCAACGTTTGATGAAACGTTCGTATCTCCCCTCGAAGTGGATACGAGTCACCAAAAGGTCAAGGCTATCATGCGACTCAAAAACCCATCAGACAGCACTTTTCATCAGAAATATCTGGTCGGCCAGATCGAAATATATCCAGACTTTGATGTTGTCAATGACTCCTTATACTTTGACACAACAGTCAATAATATCATTTTTCATTTACCTGATACAAATGAATTTACCCTCAAGCCTGAAGCCATTTATAAAAATGTATTTCTTCATACAAATGAATATACAAAACGCGATAATCTCGAGCGAACTATAAAAAATCTCGGGCGTATCGACATCATTAAATTTGTCACGCCCAATGCCAATATCGATACCTCTGTTGCAAATGCACCAGCCATCGACTATGCCTTTTTCCTGACGCGCAATAAGAAGATCAATTTTGACGTCAGTGGTGAACTCACCTATTCAACGATTGCCGCCACTGCAGATAAAAAGTCGTTGTTCGGCACAGCTTTCAGCGCCGGTTACCGTGACCTGAATACATTTAAGAAAGCTGAAGTCTTCAACATTAATTTGGAAACAGGCTTCGAATTTAACTTCTTCAACAAAGAAAGAAGTGATACGTCTACGCTGCTCAATAGTTTAAACCTGGGCCTCGGCACCAGCTTGTCTTTCCGGAGATTTATGGATCCGTTGAATATCTATCAAATGATCGGCCACTCCAAAAACCCTGAACGCAAAGCTTTATTCGGAAGCCAACTGCACAAGTGGTTTATGGAAGACGCCTCCAGCAGGCTCGGACTTGGTTTCAACTATGTAATCATTACAGATCTCTACGAATACTACAATGTCAATGCAAATCTTCTGTATGATATAAAACCTGATCCCTACAAGTCACTAACTATTTCGCGCATCGGGTTTGATTTATTCGTGCCTTCTGCCAAACCAGCATACCAGAAAATCCTTGATGGGAATAAGTTCCTGGATGAAAGTTTTGGAAATCAACTTTACACGGGATTGTTTTTTCGCAATTACCTATATGAAGTCAATTCCAAATCAAAGGGGAAAGCCGGTTATTTCAAAATGCTTCACAGCGGAGAATTGCCCGGTATTGAGATGAATATTATCAACAGGATAGCCAATAAGATCAATCACAATGGCAAAGAGATTCTCCTAAATGCCGGAGGCACTCCTGGTGATGAAGTCCAGTTTTCCCAATTTGTAAAAGGCGAAATTGATGTCAGGTACTATCGGGATTTGGGCCGCAATTCGAGATTTGCCTTGAAAGTGAACACAGGTGTTGCTTCACGTTATGGACCCTATACTAAACAAGTGCCGTACCCTAAACAGTTTTATGTAGGAGGTGCATTGAGCAACAGGGCATGGCAGATCAGGCAATTAGGACCGGGCAGCTATGATGACCCTGGCGATACGATTCCAAGTCTGCCTTTCTATCAAACCGGCGATTTTAAGATTGACCTTTCTGCAGAACTTCAGTTTAAATTATTCTGGTATTTCAATGGCGCCATATTTGTTGACGCCGCTAACGTGTGGATCTTGCAGGAAGATACGACGAGGGTCGGCGCCCAGCTTACCTGGAATTTCTTAAATGAATTTGGTGTCGGGTATGGATATGGCATTCGTCTTGATCTCGATTTTTTTGTTCTTCGCCTTGACCTTGGCTACAAATTGCTAAATCCATTTCCCGTCGATGGAGATCGCCTGTTAATAAAAGAACTTAAAAAATTTCCCGGCGGTGCCGAGCCCCAAATAGC
>Ga0138256_10009706_pt1 | contig 10099 bp, 5 predicted proteins | sample KNB2016incub_MG_FD_105486 | JGI IMG/M metagenome (GOLD analysis project Ga0138256, IMG submission 105486) | Active sludge microbial communities from wastewater in Klosterneuburg, Austria - KNB2014incub_MG | ecosystem: Engineered > WWTP > Activated sludge > Unclassified | place: Austria...
GCACCGGCATCGCTGAACGCGGTCTGCCCCAGGTCGGAAGCGTAGGGAAAATCGGGCCGGTTCCAGCCGCGCGAGAGGAAGTTGCCGATCTGCACGGTGCCGTAGTACTCGTGCTTGAGCGTGGCGCTGCGTTCGTAAACCACGCCAGGCAGGTCGACCTTGCCGTCGCGGTAGCGCTGCGAATAGGCCCCTGCGAGGGTGAAGCCATTGGGCAGGTCGAACTTGACGCCCAGGGTGGGCTGGATCTGCACGCTGTCGGTGGCCAGGCCGCCGTACTCCTTGCCGAAGGCCAGGTCGTCGGTCCAGACGAAGTGCCGGCCCGCCGAGGTGTCGCGCTGGCAGTCCTTGCAGCCGTTGCTGACATAGCCCAAGCCGACCTTGGCAAAGCCGGTCAGGCTGAAGGGGCCGTATTCGAAAGCCTGGGCCGCCGTTGCGCCGCCCAGGCCGAGCACGCACAGCGCTACAGGGAGTGCGCTGCGGGCAAGCCCTTGTGGCTTTCGTGTCCGGCGGGCCATGTTGTCCAATGGACGAAAGTTCTCTTGCTGCATAGGACAGGCCACCTTCGGCTAAGTGGATTCGTTGAAAGCGCTTTCAGAGAATACGGTCGTCTGCGCCGTCGCGTCAACGCGTACGCGCTGCGTATTTACCCTTGTGCCTGCGCTGATGAAGGTCAATACCGACCGTTGTCTTGTTCCGAGGTCCTCGGAACGCGGCGCCTACGGGTAAACGCGGGATTACGTTGAAAGCGCTTTCACGAACAATGCTCGCGCAGGCCGTTTCTGCGCGATCAGGGGAGAGCGATGACTTCAAACCACACGCGTCTGCGGGCCCCATGGGCGGTTCAGGTGGGCTGGGCGGTGCGGTGCGCGATGGCGGCAGTGGCCGTGCTGGCCGCTGCATTGCCGGCCGCGGCGCAGCCCGTGCAGCTGGGCGCCGGCACCTACTACCTGTCGCCCAAGGGCGGCGACAAGGCCGTGCCGAGCGCCCCCTTCCGCACCGAGGCCATGCTCAAGCGCGCTGCGCCCACGAGCCAGTGGTACTCGACGCTGATCTTCAACCCCAAGCCCGAAGCGATCTTCGTTCAGCCCATCACCGTGAAGACGACGCCCGCCGGGCTGGAATTCGCGCTGCCGTCCAAGGAGGTGGTGAACAGCGTGCGCCAGGACGTGGAGATCCGCTACCCGCACCGCGACCCGCTGCTGATCTCGCCCGTGGCATTCGAGCCGGGCACGGCCAAGTTGGCCAATGCCGACGACTGGTCGATCGACATCTCGATGGCGCGCGGGGCCGACGACATGCTCACCACCGTGGCGCGCGGCCACCCTTATGCGTCCATCCGCGTCACGCGCGGCGACCTGCGCGTGCGCCTGCCTGCAGCCGGCCAGCGCCTGCACGCCGAAGCCGACCCGCGCATGCTGGCGCTGAAGGTGGGTGCGAAAGCCTACGCGCTGTTCGGCCCCACGGGCGTGAAGTGGGAGCCGGTGTCGACCACCGAGTGGATCGCGCGGCTGCCGGCGAACGCCGGATTCCTGTCGGTCGCCGCACTGCCTGACGACAAGGCCGAGACCGTGGCGCTGTTCACCCGTCACGCCTACGCCTTCATCAAGCAGACGCGGGTGGAGTGGCGTTACGACGAAGCCGCCAGCCTGGTCGAGACGACCTTCAAGGCCACCACGCAGGTGATGGAAGGTCCCGACAACGGGCCGCTGCTGGGCCTGTACCCCCACCAGTGGTACCGGAACGCGGCGGTCGACGGAAAGCTCGGACCGGCCTTCGACACCGTGCGCGGCAAGCTGCGCCTGCTGGCGGCGTCGCAGTTCAAGACCACCACCACCTACAACGGCTTCGTGCCCTACTGGCCGGCCATCACCGCGTCGCCCCGCCTGGACCAGTTGAAGGACGTGATGCAAAAGGACGCGGCGACGGCAGCGCGCGAATTGCAGCGCGAAGGCAAGAGCGCCTACTGGGCCGGCAAGGGCCTGCAGCGCACGCTGAAGCTGGCCGAGTTGTTCGAGCAGCAGGGTGACAACGCCGGCCGCGACCGCTTGCTGGACATGCTGAAGAAGCGCGCCGAAGACTGGCTGGGCGGCAACAGCGACCGCGGCTACGTCCAGCTCGACAAGGCGCTGGGCGTGGTGAGCATCTACCCCGAAGAGTTCTACGCCGTCACCGAGATCAACGACCACCAGTTCTGGTTCGGCTACTGGATCCGCGTGGCCGCCGAGGTGGCGCTGCGCGACCCGGCCTGGATTGCCAAGGACCGCTGGGGCGGCATGATCGAACTGCTGATCGCCGATATCGCCACCACCGAGCGCGGCCGCGCCGACTTCCCCTTCCTGCGCAACTGGGACGCCTACGAGGCGCACACCTGGGCCAACGGCATTGGTGTCGGCGAATTCGGCAACAACAACGAAAGCTCCTCAGAGGCCATCAACGCCTGGGTCGGGCTCATCCTGTGGGGCGAAGTCACGGGCAACCAGGCGCTGCGTGACCTGGGCATCTACCTGTACACCAACGAAATCGAGGCCATCAACCATTACTGGTTTGACATCCACGGCCAGGTGTTTGCGCCCGAGTACAAGAACGCCGAAGTCAGCCAGGTGTTTGGTGGCATGTACCGCCACGACACCTGGTGGATCGACGACCCGCGCCAGATCAAGGGCATCAACCTGCTGCCGGTGACGACCGGCCACACCTACCTGGGGCGCGACCCGGTCTTCGTCAAGCGCAGCCTGGCCACCTTGCCGGCCGAGACCGCGCTGTGGAACCGCATCGCCAAGAAGCCCAGCCCGCCGCCGCCCAAGGACATCTGGCAGGACGTGTTTGCGCAGTACCTGGCGCTGGCCGATCCGGCCGAGGCGCTGAAGACCTGGGAGCGCTGGGGCTCGGTGGAACTGGGCGCGTCGCGCAGCTACACGCTGCACTTCATGCTCAGCCTGGAAGCCATGGGCACGCCCGATTTCGCCATCACCGCCAACACGCCCTTGCACGCGGTGTTCAAGCGCCCCGACGGCAACCGCACCTACCTGGCCTTCAACGCGCGCAAGACGCCGCTGGAGGTGAAGTTCAGCGACGGCAAGACCATGACGGTGGCGCCCGGTTCGCTCGGCCGCCTGGGTCCCACCCCCCGATGCCCATTGAAGTGCCTGTGGCTACGGGAAAACCAGGGGTCGTTCGCCCTTGCCAAGCCTGAAGCCGCCTGCGCATACTTGTGAAAGCGCTTTCATGACCGACGAACCCGCGGCTCTTGCCTGGGCCGCCCCTGCGGCTTTCCGCACCCGTCCAGCCCATTCACCAGGACCACTCGCCATGCAACAACGCCCCTTGCCCCCCCTGTCGCCCTCGTCCCGCAGGTGCGCCGCTGCCGCTGCGGGCGCGCTGTCGTTGATCCTGGCAGCTTGCGGCGGCGGCAGCGGCAGCGCGCCACCGCAGCCTGAGGCTGCCGTGGTCCCCACCGGTGCGCCCGTGGTCACCATCACCAAGAGCGCGGCTGACGCCGTGGCCACCGGGCCCGTGACCTTCAGCTTCACTTTCAACCGCGATGTCGGCACCAGCTTCACGGCCGAAGACATCACCGTCACCGGCGGCACCAAGGGCGCCTTCAGCCGCATCAGCGGCACCAGCGCCACGCTCGTGGTGACACCCACGGCCGACGCCACCGGCACGATGGTGGTCAGCGTACCCGCCGGTGGCGTGGTGGATTCGGTGGGCAATGCCAACGCGGCGGCCAGCACCGAGCAGGCCTTCAACACCGTGATCCGCGCCGTGCTGGTCAACTTCAGCGAATCACCGGCACCCACGCTCACCGGCTTTGGTGGCGCGGAAGACGCCACCGTGGTGAACGACCCCACCGACGCCAGCAACAAGGTGGCGCGAGTCGTCAAGTCGGCCACGGCCGAGGTGTGGGCCGGCACCACGGTGTCGATCTGCGCCAACCAGGCCGTGCCCACGCTGCCCTTCACCAACACGCTCACCACGCTGACCGCACGCGTGTGGTCGCCCGCAGCTGGCGTGCCGGTGCGCATGAAGGTGGAGAACGCCAGCGACCCCAGCAAGAGCGTGGAAACCGAAGCCTCCACCACCTTGGCCAGCGCCTGGCAGACCCTGAGCTTCAACTTCGCCAACCCGGTGGCGGGTACGGCAGCCTTCAACGCCGCCACCACCTACAACAAGGTGTCGGTGTTCTTCAATTTCGGAACCGGTGGTGCCGCCACGGGCGCACGGACCTACTTCCTGGACGACTTGACCTTCCGTGGCAGCAGCTTCACCCCTGCCTGCCCGGGCACGGGAGGCGGCGCCACCACCACCGCCACCATCACCATGGACGAGAGCCCGGCCCCAGCCCTGACCGGCTTTGGCGGCGCGGAGGACAGCAGCGTTGCCAATGACCCGGCCGGCGGCACCAACAAGGTGGCCAAGGTCGTCAAGAGCGCCACTGCCGAACTGTGGGCCGGCACTACGGTGTCGAACCTGGCCAACCAGGCCATCGCCCCCATCGGCTTCACCGCCAGCAACCAGGTCATCACCGTGCGTGTGTGGTCGCCCACGGCCAACATCCCCGTGCGGCTGAAGGTGGAGAACGCCGCCGACGGCACCCAGAGCGTCGAGACCGAAGCGCGCACCACGGTGGCCAATGCCTGGCAGACGCTGAGCTTCAACTTCGCCGCGCCGGCTGCCGGCACGGCAGCGCTGAACCTGGCCACGGTCTACAACAAGGCCTCGATCTTCTTCGACTTCGGCACCACCGGTGCCGCGTCCGGCGGCGCGCGCACCTACTACTTCGAAGACATCACCTACCCCGTTGTGGCCGGCGGTGGTGGCACAACAGGCCCGGTGACCTTTGCCAGCGGCTACACCCAAGGGGGTGCCACGGCCCAGGGCGGAAGCTGGGGCTACTTCAGCGGCGACTTCTCGAACTACAAGGACACCTTCACCGGCGGGGGCTTCGCCGACTCGTCACCGCCCGTGGCCGACGACGCGCAGTATTTCTTCATCGCCGTCACGACCTCGGCGCCCACGGCCGCTGTCGGCAATGCCGGCGGTGGCTACCTCGGCATGTACGTCACCCACCCGGGGCTGGCGCTGGCGGGCCAGACGACCTTGGCGGTGAACGTGGGTCTGGACGAGAACTTCTTTCGCCAGACCGGCAACAAGAACATCGACGTCTTCGTCGTGGGCAGCACGAACTACAGCAACGGCAGTGGCGGCGATTGCAAGGTCACGCTCAAGGGCAGCATCACGCCGACCACCAAGGACATGATCACCTACACGCTGGATCTGGCGGGCATGACGCTGGTGCAGCCCTGCAACGGCGGCGGCTTCAACTCGGGCGTCAGCACGGTGGCGCAGGCGCTGGCGCAACCGATCGGTGCCGTGAACACCCAGTTCACCTTCCCCAACGTCAATACCACGATCAACTCCGGCACCGTGGCCGCCCCGATCTATGCCACTGGCCTCACGCGCGGAAAGACCGAGTTCCGCTGATCCGGTCTGGTCTGTTGCCTGGGCCAGCATGAGGCGAGCGCGCCCAGGCTGGCCCGGCGGAACCCGGTGTGACGCTCACGCCGTGCGCAAGTCCTTGCGCAGGATCTTGCCCACTGCGCTCTTGGGCAACTCGTCGCGGAACTCGATGTACTTGGGCCGCTTGTAGGCCGTGAAGTTGTCGCGGCAGTAGCTGGCCACGTCGTCTTCGCTGAGCGTGGGGTCGTCCTTCACGACGAAGAGCTTGACCGCCTCTCCGGATCTCTCGTCAGGGATGCCGATGGCGGCGCACTCCAGCACGCCGGGCAGCAGGCTCACGACCTGTTCGATCTCGTTGGGGTAGACGTTGAAACCGCTGACCAGGATCATGTCCTTCTTGCGGTCGACGATGCGCACGTAGCCGCGCTCGTCCATGATGCCCACGTCACCGCTCTTGAAGAAGCCATCCGCTGTCATGACCTTGGCGGTTTCGTCGGGGCGGTTCCAGTAACCGACCATGACCTGCGGGCCGCGGATGCAGATCTCACCGGCGCTGCCGTGCGGCAGGTCGTTTCCATCGTCGTCGCGGATGGCGATCTCCGTGCTGGGCACGGGCAGGCCGATGGTGCCGGTGTACTCCTGCAGGTCGAGCCGGTTGCTGGTGGCCACGGGCGAGGTCTCGGACAGGCCGTAACCCTCCACCACCGGGCAGCCCGTCACCTTGAGCCATTTCTCTGCGGTGGCGCGCTGCACGGCCATGCCACCGCCATTGCTCACCACCAGGCCTGAAAAATCCAGCCGCGCAAAATCCGCGTCATTGGCCAGTGCGTTGAAGAGCGTGTTGACCGCCGGGAACATGTTGATCTGGTGCTTGGCCAAGGTGCGCACCAGGCCCGGGATGTCGCGCGGGTTGGGGATCAGCAGGTTCTTCCCGCCGAAATGCGCGCCCATCAGCGCGCAGATGGTCAGCGCGAAGATGTGATAAAGCGGCAGCGCGCAGACGATGGTCAGCGGCTTGTCGCCCACCTTGTCCAGCATGGGCTTGAACCAGGCTTCGCACTGCATGATGTTGGCCACCACGTTGCGATGCGACAGCGTCGCGCCTTTGGACACACCCGTGGTGCCACCGGTGTACTGCAAGAAGGCGACATGCTCGCCCGTGATCTCCGGGCGCTTGAGCGTCATGCGCGAGCCGGCTTCGACTGCCGCGGCAAAGCGTGTCACGGTGCGCCCGGCGTCCAGCGGCAGCGCGAATTCGGGCACCATCTTGGCCACGTGGCGCACGGCAAAGTTGATCCAGCGGCCGTACCAGAAGCCCAGCAGTTCGCCCATCGCAGCCAGCACCACGTGCTTGACGCTGCACTGGTTGATGACTTCTTCCAGCGTGTGCGCAAAGTTTTCCAGCACCACCAGGGCCACGGCGCCGGAGTCGTTGAGCTGGTGCTGCAACTCGCGCGCGGTGTACAGCGGGTTGACGTTGACCACCACCAGGCCGGCACGCAGGATGGCCGCGATGGCCACCAGGTACTGCGGCACGTTGGGCATCATCACGGCAACACGGTCGCCGGGCTTCAGGCCCAGCGATTGCAGCCAGGCGCCCAACGCGGTGGAAAGCCGATCCACATCACCAAAGCTCAGCCGGCTGTCCATGCAATCCAGCGCGTCGCGCTTGGCGTGGCGCCTGAAGGCGGCTTCCAGCAGGTCGGCCAGGCTGCTGTAGGCCTGGATGTTGGCCTCGGCCGGCACGCCGGGCGGGTAATGGGAAATCCAGGGTGTTTGCACGGGATGCTCGGGCCACCAGGCGCAGCCAACGGGAAAACCGCATCGTCGCCGCGCGCGTGCCCGTGCAGCTACGGGGGTTGTCCTAACGCGGGGCCGGTTGGGGGGGTGGCGGCGTCACCTCGGGGACATCGCCCCCGGCGAACAAGTGGGCCGCCAGCTCACGTTCGCGCCGCGCGATCGTGTCCAGAAACTCGGTGGCCCCGCGCATCTCGCCAAAGGTGTCGAAGCCACGCTCCAGAAAGGCCTGCAGCACGCCCATGCCGGCGGCCTGGGCCGGGCCGCGCATCAGGCGCAGGCTGTGGCGCAACAGGGGGTTGCGCGTGTAGCGGTCCAGCGCCGTGCCCACGGCCAGCATCAGGGCGATCTGCTTTTCGCGTTGTGGGGGCTGGCCCACGGTTCGCCAGGCCTGGCCGTAACTTTGTGGATTGGGCGCCTGTGCACCCAGCACGCGCGCCATCTGGCTGTCCAGCGTTTCCGACAAGGCGTGCAGGTCGGCCAGTGCGGCCACGGTGCTCACGATATCGGCCGGGAACAGCCGCACCAGGCCGGGCACGATGCGCGCGAACTGGTCGTCGCGGCGCGTGAAGTCCATCGGCCCGTAGAGATCTTCCAGGAAGAAGCGCGCCGCGCGTCCGAAGCGCTTGTGGGCCAGCATGTCGGCATAACCCGCTTCAAAGCGCTGGTGCTGAAAGGCCTTCACGGCCACGACGGCGGCGGCCAGCGCCGGATCGGCCGCGCGCAAGGCCCTCTCGGTGGCCACGGTTTGCAGCCCACGCAGGATGTGTTCGCCCTTCGGGTTCATGCGGGATCGAGTGTGGCGCCGGGCAGGGCAAAAGGTTAGTCGTGCACCTCTATGGCCGAGGTCCGCAATGATGCAACACTGCTGCCCATGCGCAGACGTACCCTCATCCAGGTCGGCCTGGCCGGCGGCGTGTTGCTGGCCCTGGCTGGTACTGGCCTCGCCCTGGTGCAGCCGGCCCGCCGCGAAGGGCGCTTCACCGAGACAGGGCGCACGCTCTTCGCTGCACTGGCGCCGGCTGTGCTGGGCGGTTTGCTGCCGGTCGAGGCTGTTGCACGCCGGCAAGCGGTGGAGGCCTTCATTCCCCGCGTGGAAGACGCCATCAACGGCATGCCGCCAGCGATGCAGGCTGAGGTGGACGAATTGCTCACCATTGCCGGCAGCAGTGTCGGCCGCATGGCCCTGGTGGGGCTGACCACGCCTTGGGCCAAGGCCACTGCGGAGCAGATCCAGTCCGCGCTGCGTGGCATGCGCGACTCGTCCCTGGCGCCGCGCCAGCAGGCCTACCACGCGCTGCGCGACCTCACCAGTGGCGGCTACTTTGCCGACGAATCCACCTGGGCCGTGATGGACTATGCCGGCCAGCGGCCGGTTTGATCCCAAGACGATGATCCGAACATGAGCGACCAACCCGACCCCATCCGCGAAGGCCTGGCCCGGGGCTGGAAGGTGCACGGCGGCCCCTTCGCGCCCTTGCCCGAGAAGCTCAGCTGCGACGTGGCCATCGTGGGCACGGGTGCTGGCGCCGGCATCACGGCCGAATTGCTGACGGCTGCCGGCCTGAGCGTGGTGCTGATCGAAGAAGGCCCGCTGAAGAGCAGCGCCGATTTTCGCCAGCGCGAAGCCGATGCCTACCCCACGCTCTACCAGGAGAGCGCCAACCGCAAGACCGCCGACAAGGGCGTGTCCATCCTGCAGGGCCGCTGCGTGGGCGGCTCCACCACGGTCAACTGGACCAGCTCCTTCCGCACGCCCAAGTCCACCCTGGCCTACTGGCGCGAACACTTCGGCCTGGCGGACATGAGCGAAGAAGCCATGGCGCCATGGTTCCGGCAAGCCGAAGAGCGGCTGAACATCGGCCCCTGGCTGGTGCAGCCCAATGCCAACAACCAGAAGCTGAAGATCGGTGCGGAACGCATCGGCATCGCCGCGTCAGAGATCCGCCGCAACGTCAAGGGCTGCTGGAACCTGGGCTCCTGCGGCATGGGCTGCCCCACCAATGCCAAGCAGTCGATGCTGGTCACCACCATCCCGGCCGCGCTGGACCGCGGCGCCACCTTGCTGGTGCAGACGCGCGCGCAGAGCCTGGAGCTGGCCGATGGCCGCGTGCAGGCCGTGCGCTGCATTCCGGTGGCCGTCAACAACAGCGTGCAAGCCGGAGCAGGCACCCGCGTGGTGGCCAAGCACTTCGTCATCGCGGGTGGCGCGATCAACTCGCCCGCGCTGCTGATGCGCTCCAAGCTGCCGGATCCGCATGGGCGATTGGGGCAACGCACTTTCCTGCACCCGGTGACGCTGTGCACGGCGGTGTTTGAAGAACGCATCGACGGCTGGAACGGCGCGCCGCAGACCCTGTACACCGATCACTTCCAGGAGATCGCGCCGGTTGACGGGCCCATCGGCTACAAGCTCGAAGCACCGCCCCTGCACCCGATCATCGCGGCGCTGACCATGGCCGGCTTCGGCGACAACCTGGAACGTGCGCTGAAGGCCTTCCCGCATACCCAGGCCCTGCTGGCCCTCTTGCGCGATGGCTTCCATGTCGAATCGCCCGGTGGCCAGGTCAAGCTGCTGAGCGACAGCACCCCCGTGCTGGACTACCCGCTAACGCCCTTTGTGATGGACGGCGCGCGGCGTGCGCTGCTGAGCATGGCCGAGATCCAGTTCGCCGCCGGCGCGCGCAGCGTGACGCCTGCGCACGAACACGCCGTGCCCTACCGCAACTGGACGGAGGCGCGTGCCGCCATCAACCAGCTCTCGCTGGACCCGCAGTTGCTGATGATGAAGAGCGCCCACGTGATGGGCGGCTGCGCGATGGCCGCCACGCCCGAGCAAGGC
>Ga0138256_10009707_pt1 | contig 10098 bp, 8 predicted proteins | sample KNB2016incub_MG_FD_105486 | JGI IMG/M metagenome (GOLD analysis project Ga0138256, IMG submission 105486) | Active sludge microbial communities from wastewater in Klosterneuburg, Austria - KNB2014incub_MG | ecosystem: Engineered > WWTP > Activated sludge > Unclassified | place: Austria...
CAGGATTTGTATTAGTTTCGCGATACCTCCAACTTCCCGAAAGTTTAAAACTTTCGGGAAGTTTCGCACCGAAATAACCAAGTATAATTTGGCATCTTATTCCACTCGATCCTTTTGACATAACTCCCACAACTTGGATTCAGGTGTAAAATTCGCATATAATCAAAAACAGGCAAGGTGATAAATGTTACCGAAGCCAAAATCTTTTTTCGCCCGCTCACCGGGAATCTCCAACTATTTGAATCCGACAATACCCAAATTTATGGGTTAACCTCACCCCACAAACAAGGCGTCCAGCACCTCGCGTTTTCGTGCCCTGGCAACCGGAATGCGGGTATTTTCGCTCAAAACCAGTTCCTCTCCATCCATTTTTTGCACCCGGTCTTTGGCCACAATATATGACTTATGCACCCGCAGAAAATGGGTGGCGGGCAGGGTGTTCTCTAAGTTATTGAGGCTTTCCAGCGTAATCACCCTTTCGTGATCCGTAAAAATTTTGACGTATTCTTTCCAGCCTTCGATGTAACGAATCTCGGCGATGGCGATTTTCACCCATTTCCGGTCGGCTTTAACGGAGATATGGCCCTCGGGTTTGCCTTGCAGGTCGCTGTTTTGTTGCCGGAGCAGGATGCGGGCTTTTTCAACGGCCTGCGTAAAACGCTCGAAACCAAATGGTTTGAGCAGATAATCTGCTGCATTCAGGTCGAAAGCCTCTACGGCGTGTTGCGGGTAAGCCGTTGTGAAAATGGTTACCGGTTTGCGCGAAATGGTACGCAGCAGGTTGGTACCGCTCAGAATGGGCATCTGAATATCGAGAAACAGCAAATCGACGGGTTCGCTTTGCAGGATTTCCACCGCCCGGATCGGACTTCTACAGGCCGATACCAATTCCAGGCCGGGTGTGTCGGCAATGAATTTTTCGAGCAATGCAAGTGCGAAGTGCTCGTCGTCGACGAGTAAACAGCGGAGATTCATATAAAAGGTATTAATTTGAATGGAATAGTTGGAAAGGGTTTGATGGTTTGATAGGTTTGATGGTTTGAAGTAACAACGTTTAGCCAAAAGTTGGCAGTTCAAACCATCCAACTTTCAAACCATCAAACCCTATCAAACCTTCAAACCTGCGCTCCATCAATTTCCAGCACAGACACAAACCGCCCCTCCTCCTGCCTGATTTCCAGGCGGTAACGCCCCGGGTAATTCAGTTCCAGGCGCTGGCGAATATTGTCCAGTCCTACCCCGCCCACTTCATCTTTTTGTTCGTCGGCGGGGTTGAAAGAATTTTCTACCCTGAAAAACAGGCGCTTCGTTTCCTTGCGCAGCAAAATGTGCAAGTAACCCGCAGGATGCTCCTCCAGGTCACCGTGTTTCAGGGCATTTTCCACCAAAGGTAAGAGTAGCAGCGGTTCAATTTCACCATTTTGGAGATCGCCTTCCACCTCAAAACGAATTGACAAGGGGTTTTCCGATTTCAATTGAAACAGGTCGATATATGCCCGCATTTGAGCAATTTCCTTGTGAATCGGCACCCGCTCCGCTTGTCCGTCATACGTGACATAACGCAGCAGATCGCTCAGCCGCAACACCATATCCGCTGTGCGCGGGTGTTGCAGCACAGCTGCCGAGTAAATATTGTTCAGCGTATTAAACAGGAAATGCGGATTGATCTGGGCTTTCAGAAAATTCAACCGGGCCTGGGTGTGCCGGGCCTCTATTTCCCGGCGATTTTCCAGCAATTGATATAAAGCGCTGAAAATCATCAGAATAAAATAAATCAGCGCCGTCACAAAGAACATGCGGTAGCCCCGGTCGTCTGGCAGGATATTCTGTTTGCTGAAAACATTGCCGCCAAACGTCCACAACTCCGTCAACACCCGTATCCAGGCGGTACCCAGCCAAAGGATCAGGCTCCAAAAAGCCCAGCGTCCGTATCGATGGGTCTCGAAAAAGCGGTTAACAACTATTTTGGCGTTGATATAAAAAAGCGCTGCCGGAAAACTCATATTCATCACGGTACGCGCCAATGCTTCACCCGGCGGCCTCAAGCCCGAAATCAGGTAGAAGGTCACCAGCGAAACCAGTAACCAACCTGTGAGGTGGACGATGAGACGGCCCCGGCCGGAGAGGAGGGTGTTGAGCATGAAAGAGAGAAGTGAGAGACGTCCCCTTTGGCGACGCGGGTGGTTTGGCATTGGTTTTTGAGGCCTGTAACCGTGAATCGTGTTTAGTGTGTGGTGTTTGGTGTTTCGGGCACTTTACCTTTGGTCAACAGTGAGTGGCTTAGGCGAGAGCCCGAAACACCAAACACCATACACCAAACACGGGCTTGGGCGAAGCCCCCGAAACACTAAACACCACACACTAAACACGATAAACACAATTCACGGTTTCACAAATTTCCCCGCCGCCTTACCGGCATGGGCGCTTTGAATTTCAACGAAGTAGACACCCGGCGGCAAAGTACTGACATCTATTTTTTGGCGGTGCGTACCCGGCGCCAGTTCCGGCTGTTCATTTCCAAATTGAATTATCCTGCCGCTGTGGTCGACAATATGTATTCGCACACCCGTTTTTTCAGCCAGGTCGAATTGTACATCCAGCCAATTTTGTACAGGATTTGGGAAAAGCACAACTTTTCCAATTACCTCATTTTCAATAAATGGTGACGTGGAAGTACTCAGCAGGGTACTGTCGAGTAAAATATTTTCGTCGCCGGTCTGGTAACTCATATAGGCAAAATAGATGATCATCATTTCATCCGTCGTGGCTTCTCCGCTGGACACATCCTGGGGTGGGTCGCTGGGTTGGTGCGGATTGTCGGACGTATTGTCATACGTGGCGTAGGCATGCAGCACCGTGCCGGATGGGATAGGCTGAACGTGTTGAAAAGTGTACCCGCCCTGCCAGTGAAAGTCCCAGTCGTTGATACGGATAAACGGGATGGTATCGCCCTGGGGCGTCACGCCGAAGGAGGTAATGTTGCGCCCGATCAGGTGCATGTGTGGGGCTACACTGATAAGAGAACCTTTTTGGGGCGCGGTAAATTTCGCATGAAACGTTCTGGTAGTATTGGCGGGAATAAACAGCGGCCCGTTTTGCAGAGAAAAAGGAAAATGATTGATAAATGGAGCTAGCGACACTTCCCGGATATTCTGGTTGCCCGGCGTAAAAAAGAAGTTCAGCGTAGTCATATCGCTCATGCCGGTTACACCTTTCGGGTAGTGCATCTGCACAATAAGATCGGCGCCAGGCGTCAGTTTTATGCCCATGAACGGAGGCAAGAGGGTGGATTGTGCGCCGGGTACCCAGGCGCCGACCAACCGGGCGCCCGCTACGCCAGAGCTACCGAAATTGACATATCCATGCTCATTAGGTGTTTGATTATCAAGAATTTGCGCTTGTCCGGTGACATCTTCGTAAATCAGGATATGGTGTACCACTTCATGGTTGCCGGGAATCGCCTCCAGTCCCCGGAGGTATGATACCTGGTTGAGGCCATTGGGAATAACAAAACAGCGGTATTCATCATCCGTAGCCGTTACGGTGTAAAACGGGGTGGTCAGGAAATGATCCGGTTCGCCGATGGAGGAACCCTGTGTAAACACCGGATCAGGTGGCGCCTGGCTGAGATCGCCGGAGGGCGCGCCGGCCTCGACCCAATCGTCGATCAGTTGTATCTCGGCATCGCTCAGCCGGTTTTCATGGGCATATTGCCGGTATGTGGGGTCGGGTTTCCAGGGTGGCATGCGCCGCGCGCCGGTCTCTTCCCGGATGGAGAGACGTTTGGAGAAAGCGTTGCCGTAGCCGACCAGCGAAAAATGCCCCAGCCCGGCTTCCCGGTGACATTTGGTGCAGTTTTCATACAAAATAGGCGCGATATCATTGGCCCAGTTGACGGTTTGAGCGCGGAGGCTGTACAGTCCGGATAATAAAAAAAGGAGCAGGAGGGTGTTGCGTTGCATGGAAAAATGTATTAATAATGTGTGTTTGGTGTGTGGTGTTTAGTGTTTCGGGGGGCTTCGCGTTTGGCATTTTGGGGTATTTCGTGTATCGTGTTTAGTGTATGGTACTTAGGGTTTCGGACGCTTCGCGTTTGGCATTTGCAAAAAATTCGACCAAAATCTCAACTACTGCCAAACTCGAAGCCCTCGAAACACCAAACACCATACACTAAACACCACTCACGATTTACGGCCTGAAAAACCCAAGCCCAAACCATCAGAGCCGCCAAGAGGGACCCTCTCACGTCTCACCCTCTCACTTCTCTCACCCGTCCGTGTACCTCCTCGATTTTGTCGAGGCTGTCTTCCCGGAGCGTTCCGCAAAGGCGATCCCAGATGGTAAAATAAAGTCCAAAATTGCCGTTGAACTTTTCGTGGTGCAGGTTGTGGTGTACCGATGAATTCAGCCAGCGGCCAATAGGGTGTTCGTAGGTTTTTCTGCTGAACAACTCGTAGCCCAAATGGCCGTACACGTTGAAAAGCAGCATCAAGGTAATAAATCCAAAGAAAGAGATGGGATGCAGCGGTATAAAAATCAGTAAAACAGGTAAAATTCCCGCTTCCAGCAACGCCTCGATGGGGTGGAAAGCATAAGCAGCCCAGGGAGAAGGGTTCACCGATTTGTGGTGCGTCAGGTGGATGAGGCGGTACCATTTGGGTTGGTGCATCCAGCGGTGCAACCAGTAAAAATAAGCATCGTGCACCAGCAGGGTCAGGGGAATACTGGCGATCAGCCAAACTATTCCATATTGATGGACATCCGTATAAAACTGCGTGTACTGGCGTAGCGAGGTGCCGAGCAAAAGCCAGGAGATTGCGCCAAAAATAATGGAGGTAAGTGCTGAATATCCTATTTCCCGTTGATAATCAGCGCCTTGCGGAAACTTATGCTGAATTTTCCGGTACAGCCAAATCCGACGTTTCCAGATATAGAAGATCAGATAGCAGATAATACACATGACTGCGTAGCGGCCAAAAATAACCAGCGGCGAAAGCAGCCAATGTGCGCGTGTGAATTGGGTTGGGTCGAACATAATGTAAGAAGTGAGAGGTGAGAGGTGAGACGTGAGAGCGTGAGAGCGTGAGAGATATCCTATTTGGCGGCTTTTCTGGTTTTGGCATCGTTTTTCAGGCCTGGAATCGAGAGTTGTGATTCTTAAAGGCGGTTTCCATCTCCATACAAATATACAGGTGCTTCATGCGGGCATCAACAGCCCCTTCAACGAGCGGCGCATTTCTTTCAACCAACCGTATCAGGGCCTGCAATTGGTTGAACCGCTCGCGCCTTGGGTTGAGTTCGTTTGCACAGCCTGCGCACTCGAGTCCACCTTTGTCATGCATTTAGAGAATCGAGAGGCGAGAAGTGAGAGACGTAGATTACACCGCTTCGCGCTCAGAAATTATTAATGCGAAGCGGTGTAATCTACGTCTCTCACTTCTCGCCTCTCACTTCTCACTTCTCTCAACTTCTCAACCCTTCAACATTCTCAACAATCAACTTATGACATTCAATCAAAAAATCTGCTCGACCTTTTTCCTTGCCGTTCTTTTCATTTTCGCCTCCTGCCGCAAATCCGGAGAAGAGATCATCGCCTTGCTCAGTGAAACAGAAGCAGCGGAAATCCTGGAAACCTCCGTTTCCGCTAAAATGGCCGGATTTACCATGCCTACAGTCGACATGGCTCAAATCCTGGAAAATTACCTCAATAGTTGTAATGTACCTGGCGACACCTCCCTGCAAAAAAGCAAAACTGTTGCCGGCGCTTCCTACAACTACACCTTTAATATGGACTGGCTGGTGACCTGTTCCAATCTCGGTGTGCCACAAAGCGCGGCGGTCGATATTGCCGGCAATGGTACATTCGGCAGCCCGCATTGGTCGGGCAGCGACGTCACCGTCGGCGAACTGGTATTCACCGGCCTGAGTCCGCAGGAACCGGCTTATATCGTCAACGGAACATACGAACTCGAAGGCGATTTGACGGGCAATCTGCGCCGGGTTGATCCTACCCTGAACTGTGTGACGGAACTGAACATCAGCAACCTGACCATCAGTAAATCCAGTTACCAGGTCACGGGCGGCAGCGGCAGCGCCAAAGTCATCGGCAGCAGCAACGGCCGGCAACAAACCCTCAACGGCCTGCTGACCTTCAATACGGATGGTACGGTGACCGTGACGGTGAACGGGCACACGCATAATTTCTGACATGTGCGGGGTCGTAAGACCCACGCACGGCGAAAAAAGAAATATTGATGACTGACAATTGACGATTGATAATGTAGGTGGCATCTCCAAACATCAAAAATCATCAATCGTCAATCATCAATATTTTCCTCTTTGTACCAGAAAGCCCCTCACAACACGAGGGGCTTTTTTGCTGTTATACGAGCCAAATAACGGATAACGGATAACTGATAACCAAAATGGAGCTTACCATTCAAACGCCGGCCCTATTGTTCCCGGCCCTCTCGCTGTTGTTGCTGGCTTATACCAATAAATTCCTGGCCATTGCCAACCTCATACGCAAACTCGTGAACGATTTTGATGAAAAACAGCACAAAGGATTACTCAAACAGATTCACAGCCTGCGCCGCCGCCTCTGGCTGATTCGCTGGATGCAGGTTTTCGGGGTCGCCAGTATCCTGTTCTGCGTTGTTACCATGTTTCTGATCTACGAAGGCTTACAAATCTGGGCCAAAATCCTGTTCGGATTCAGCCTGTTGCTGATGATGACTTCGCTGGTCATCACCCTGATGGAAATCCTGCTTTCGGCAGGAGCGCTGCGGATGCTGATACGCGAATTTGAAGACAGGGTTCGGGCGAAATCGTAAAAATCCCAGGAAAATCAGGCATTTGTTTGTAATTCAATAAATTGAATCTACCTTTGCGCCACGAAATCAGGGATTCGTATCCGGGAGGGAACCAATGGTTCCCTCTTTTATTTGCCATAACCTGCACAACCATTATCATCATACAACAACCATGTCCGAATGGAAGTAACCGAACGAATCGCCCAACTCCTGGAGGAAAAATACAGTACCGACGAAGTATTTGCCGATTGTTTTACGGTAGAAATCGAATTGAAACCCGGCCAGAAACTCTGTGTATTTGCAGATAGCGACTCCGGTATGACTTTCGAGAAATGCCAGAAACTCAGCCGCTACCTGGAAAGTTTTATTGATACCAACGGCTGGCTGGGTGAAAAATACACGCTGGAAGTGAGTAGTCCCGGCATTTCACGGCCACTCAAGTTCTTGCGGCAATATCACAAAAATATTGGCAGGCAGATGGAAGTGACCCAAACCGATAAAAACCGGATGACGGGCCTGCTGAAAGCGGTGGAAGAAACGCAGATCGTATTGAGCCAGACCGTGACCGAGCGGGATGAGAAAAAAAAGAAAAAAGTAATCGAAGTCGAAACGGTCATTCCGTTTGAACTGATAGAAAAAGCCATCGTAAAACTCGCGTTTTGAGTTTTCTAATTTTCAACCAAACAATAATAGATCAATGGTCAATTTAGTAGATGTATTCGCCGATTTTAAAACCGGTAAAAACATAGACCGCCCTACCATGGTGCGCGTTTTGGAAGACGTATTTCGCACCCTGATTAAGAAAAAATACGGTACGGACGATAATTTTGATGTAATCGTCAACACCACCAACGGCGACCTGGAGATTTGGCGCGTACGGGAAGTTGTGCCCGACGGCGAAGTGACCAATGAACTTGCCCAGGTAAGCGTCACCGAAGGCCAGCAAATTGATGAAAGTGTGAAGGAAGGAGAAGAGTGTTACGAACAACTCTCCATCGACGATTTTGGCCGCCGGGCTATTATGGCCGCCCGCCAGACCCTGGTATCGCGGATCATGGAACTTGAAAAAGACGAGATTTTCCGCAAATACTCCGAATTGGTGGGAAATGTCGTGACCGGCGAGGTGAGCCAGATCATGAAAAAAGAAGTGCTTATTCTGGATGATGCCACGAGCAATGAACTGGTATTGCCACGCACGGAAATGATAAAAGGCGACTACTACCGCAAAGGCGACGTGGTGAAAGGTATTATCCGCAAAGTGGAAATGCGCAACAATGTGCCGTTTATCATGTTAAGCCGTACCGATCCGAGTTTCCTGCACAAACTGCTTGAAGCGGAGGTGCCCGAAATTGAAGACGGCGTTATTGAAATCAAACATATCGTACGCCTGCCCGGCGAACGCGCCAAAGTAGCCGTAGAAAGCCACGACGAACGCGTCGATCCCGTTGGCGCCTGCGTCGGGATGAAAGGTAGCCGTATCCACGGCATCGTTCGCGAACTCCGCGACGAAAATATCGACATCATCAATTACACCAATAATACCTCGCTCTTCATCCAGCGGAGTCTCACGCCTGCCAAAATCACGACCATCGAACTCGATAACGAGCGCAAACGCGCCGCCGTTTACCTCGATGCCGACCAGGTAAGTCTCGCCATCGGAAAGGCCGGCAGCAATATCAAACTGGCGACCAAACTGACCGGTTACGAAATCGACGTTTACCGCAACCAGGCGGAATACGAAATCGACGACGTAGACCTCGAAGAATTCAGCGACGTTATGGAACCCTGGGTCATCGAAGCACTGAAAGGTGTCGGTTGTGACACAGCGCGCCAAGTGCTCGAATTGAGCGCCGAAGAACTGATACGCCGTACCGACCTGGAGGAAGAAACCGTACATGAGGTACTGCGTATTCTGGCTGACGAGTTTGAGGAAGAGGGGAAATAGTTATTGGTTATTCGTTATTTGTTATTCGTGTGGTAAGGCTTGGCCAAAATGTGAATTAAGCCAAGCATTACCACACGAATAACAAATAACCAATAACGAATAACGAATAACAAATAACCAATTCGCTCCTTAACCGCTTTTTTGTTATACCTTTGCAGCGCAATTTTAACATTTAAACATTCCAGGTCTTCTAAACGTCATTTCACGCGGCAATTTCGGCGTTTCCCCGCAAACGCATCCAAAATCAACTTTTCAATAAAGCAGGCAAACCACTGCATGGCGCAAAAATTAATTAAGGTAGCAAAAGAGTTCAACGTCGGTCTGCACACCATCGTCGAGACGCTGCATAGCAAAGGCTTCCCACTTGTGGAAGAAAAACCCACCGCCGATATCAGCGACGAGATGCTCATTGTGCTCCAAAAGGAGTTCCAAAAAGACCTTGCTATCAAACAGGAGGCGGACAAATTAGCCCGTCCCGTACTGAAAAAAGAGCCTTCATCACCTTCTGTCAGTACAAACACTTCATCTTCTTCCGCTGCGCCATCGACGCAACGCCCATCTTTTTTGCCCCCCCGCGAAGAGGCGCCTAAAGTTGTTTTACCTAGATTGGAAGAACAACAAACCCCCAATCCTGCCCCTAAAAAAGAGGAATCGGAATTGACGACGCACCGCGAACGCCCTTCCCTGCGTGTGCTCGGAAGAATAGACCTGGATGCGCAAAAACAGCAAGCACCGAAACCGCAAGCACCCAAACCGGAAGAAAAACCGGAAGTCGTTCCACCGAAAGAGCAGATGGCGCCGGTAAGTGAGGAAAAGGAAAAACAAAACGCAACACCTGCGCCGGAGAAAAAACCGCAGGCCGAAACCACACCACCTGCTAAAGAACGGACTGCACCTGCTACAGCGCCGACCGAACCCGTAGAAAAAGGTTCGGTTACGGAAGGTGACACACCGGAAGACAATGAACCCTATCGCGCAGAAGCCACCCAATTGCGCGGCCTGAAAATACTGGGCCGTATCAGTCTGGACAAACCCAAACCGGAACCTACTCCCGGCGATCGGCAGAGTGGCAACCGCGGCGGCCAGGGCGGTAATCGGGGTGGCCAGGGTGGCAACCGCGGCAGCAATCAGGGCAACGGCCCACGCAATACGCAACCAGGCGGCCAAACCAACCGGCCCGCCAATGCAGGCAGCGGCACATCCGAAGGCGCCGGTAGCAACAACGACCCCAATCGCCATAAACGCAAACGCAAAAAAGTACAACAACCCGTTACGGCTGCTTCACTCCAGGCATCTATGTCTGGTGGAACTGCCGGAACCAATACGCCCCCGGGCGAACGC